>JAEEGL012814399.1_pt1 | contig 23354 bp, 19 predicted proteins | sample 9134231 | NCBI WGS metagenome assembly JAEEGL01 (sample SAMN16246548, study PRJNA631951) | gut metagenome | biome: gut microbiome; feature: rumen; material: fiber-attached | host: Bos | place: Iran: Karaj | collected 2018-10
GACACGAAAGAGCTTTCTTTCAATATGAAGCCTTAATAGTAGATAAAGATATATCATTTGCATCAGGAATGGTTATGATACAAACTATTTTAGAAAAGGTATTTGGAAGAAAAATAAATACTAGAATGAGAGAAGGATTTTTCCCATTTACTGAACCAGGATATGAAATTGATATGGAATGCTTAGTTTGTGGTGGTAAGGGCTGCAAAGTATGCAATCATAATGGTTGGATAGAAGTTATGCCAGGTGGTGTAATTCATCCTAATGTTTTAAAATCAGCAGGACTTGATCCTGAAGAGTGGACAGGATTTTATATCAATATTGGGTTAGATAGACTAGTAATGATGCGTTATGGAGTAGATGATGTTAGACTTTTCCATAGTGCTGATTTAAGGTTTTTAAAACAGTTTAAATAGAGGTGATAATATGAGAGTATCGTTAAATTTAATAAAAAAATATGTAGATTTACCAAAAGATATAACAGACGATAGAATCGCTTATGACTTAACTCTTCGTACTGTCGAAGTAGAAAAAGTTGAGAACATGAAAGAAAAATACAATAATATCGTTGTTGGTAAAATATTGGAAGTAAAACCTCATCCTAATGCTGATAAACTAAGAATATGTATAACAGATATTGGAGAAAGTGAACCAGTACAAATTGTTTGTGGTGGATCAAATCTTTATGAAGGTGAAATGGTTGTCGTATCAAAACCAGGAGCTAAAGTAGTATGGCATGGAGAAGGTGAGCCTGTCGTTATTGAAAAAACAAAAATGAGAGGTGAATCATCTTATGGCATGATTTGCGGTTCTAATGAAGTATACCTAGGTGACTTTTTCCCGCTAAAAGAAGAAACTGAAATAGTTGATTTAAAAGGTATAGATTGTAAACCTGGTGATAATATTAGTGACATTGTTGATATGAATGATACAGTCTTAGAAATAGACAATAAATCATTATCAAATAGACCTGATTTATGGGGACACTATGGTATTGCAAGAGAATTAGCAGCGATATATAATGTTCCATTAAAAGAACTAGAAGTTTATGAATTAGATAAAAATTTACCAAAATATGATGTTACAATTGAAGAAAAAAATAAATGTAATAGATATATTGGAGTAGAAATAGATGGTATCTATGATAAAAAGTCACCAATGTGGATGGAGTCATTATTAGTTAAAACAGGACAAAGACCAATTAATGCAATAGTTGATATAACTAATTATGTTATGATGGCAGTTGGGCAACCACTTCATGCTTTTGATAAAACTCATGTTAGTGGCGAAAAGATAATTGTTAGAAATGCTAAAAAAGGTGAAGAGTTATTACTGCTTGATAATAATACAATTGAGTTAACTGAAGATGATTTAGTAATATGTGATGAAAGTGATGCTATGGCTTTAGCAGGAATTAGAGGAGGAAAGAAAGACTCTATATTACCTGATACTAAAGGAATAGTGTTAGAAGTTGCAAACTTTGAAGCAAGTGTGATTAGAAAAACAGGAAAAAGATTTGCCGAAAAGACTGATTCATCTATTAGGTATGAAAAGGGAATAGATACTGAAAGAGTTGATCAAGGAGTAAATCTTGCATTATCTTTAATTAAAGAAATATTCCCAGATAGCAAGATAATTAAATATAATGATGTTTATCCTAACAAAACAGAAAATAATAGAATTAAAGTAAGTGAAGATTTCTTAGATAGAAGATTAGGAAAAAAGATTGAAAAAGAAAAAATAGAGCAAATATTAACATCCCTTGGATATCAGGTAACATATAAAGATAAAGCATATGATGTTATAGTACCAACTTGGAGATCAACTGGCGATGTAACAATGAAAGACGATGTTATGGGAGATATTGCAAGAATACTTTCGTTTAATAGTTTTGAAGCTAAACCTATCAATATGGTTGTTGATCATGCTGTAAAACAAAATGATTACTTATTAGAGAAAAGAATTAAAGAATATTTATCATTTAGATGTGGTTTCTACGAAATATATACTTATCCTTGGATAGATGAAAAATATATTAAGGCTGCTAAAATTGATGTAAGTGATTCACTAAGACTTGCAACACCACCAGCGCCAGAACTAGCATACTTAAGAAAATCATTAATACCAGGTATGTTAGAAGCTATTTCTAAAAACTTAAGATATTATGATGAATTTAAATTATATGAATTAAAGCAAGTTTATAGAAAGGGAAAATATAGTCCATCAAGTGAAGATGAAGTACTACCAGTTCATGAAATGATGTTAACAGCATCTATTGTTAAAAAGAATGCTAAAGAAGCTTTCTATGAAGCTAAAGGTGTAATTGAAAGTATGGCAAGATATTGTCATATGGAAGATATAACACTAGAGCAAAGAGAAAAACCATCTTGGGCTGATGTTAATGCTTATTTGAGTATTGTGAAAGATGGTGAAGTTATTGGTTCATTAGGACTACTTTCTATTCAAGCAATGAATGAATCAAAGATTAAAAGAACTAATGTAGCAATATTTGAAATTAATATGGAAAAATTAATTCCATACACCTCTAGAACAAATAAATATGAAAGACTTCCTGAGTTACCATTAGTAGAGAAAGACTTATCAATTATTGTTGATGAAGAAGTAAAATGGGAAACAATTGAAGATGCTATAAAATCTTCGGTAAAAGAAATAGAATTTGTAGATGAATATAGAGGAGATCAGATTCCAGAAGGTAAAAAGTCAGTTACATTAAAGGTAAGAATGATTAATGAAGGAACAACAATGACTTCAGAAGAAATTAATGAAAAAATGGAACATCTTCTAAAGAAATTAAATAAATCTACAGGAGCATTCTTAAGAGAAGTATAAAGACTAAGTAATTAGTCTTTTTTCTTTTTATAAATATTTTTTTCTAAACTGTTAATAATAGTAGTGGAGGGAAAATATGACGCAAAAAGAATTAGCCTATGTAGAAGATGCTATAGGGCATGAAAAGAATATTATTGGTATTTGTACTGAAATAAAAGATAAGTTAAAGGACAAAAAGTTAAAGTCTTTTATTAAAGAAGAAATCACTAAACATCAAGAAGTACAAAAGGAATTATTAGAGTTATTGGAGGTAAAAATAAATGACTGATGAACTACTTTTAAATAACTATTTAATAGTTCTAAAGGGTACTGTTGAAGTATATGTTCATGGTACTATAGAAAGTTCTAATCCTGATGTTAGAGACTTATTACATGGAGGACTAGATAATACTTTAATTAGTCAAGCAGATACTTATGATTTGATGACTGAGTATGGTTATTATCAAGTTAATAATGTTAAAACAAGTGAAATTAATAAAACATATAATAAAATTATTAGTAAAAACTAAAAAAATCCATAATGGATTTTTTTATTTACATTAATAAACATATATATTATAATAAATGTCAATTATGGAGGTATTATTATGTATTTGAGTTATAAACTTCGTGATAATCGTCGTGTTCATGTTTTTGATTATGGAATATTAGACGATGAGAGTAAGGATAGTGAAAAGTATTGGAGAGGCTACTCTGATGGATATATTGATAGTGCGAAGGAAGATTTTAAAATTGATATTTTAAAAGATCCAGATAGAGGCTTTTATTTCATTTGTGAAGGTGAAAAAATATATGTATCTGACTATGAGTATTTGACTATTCAAGAATTAAATGAGAAATTAGAAAACAAAGAATATGTTTCAGAAGATTTGCTAAAAGCATCTTTAATTAAAAATGCTAATAACATAGCTTTCTTAGAAAGCAGAAGAATTCCGGATTTTGTTTGGAGTGAATTTTTTATAAGATCATATTCTGGACCAGCTAGATATAGAAAAGTAATATGTGTACCAACTGAAAGATATTATAAAAGAGAGAACTGGCAATTTAAAATTGAAACGAAGCCAATAAATGATGAAGACTTTAAAGTATTTGGGCATGAAAAATACTATAGTTGTGACTATTGTGAAAGAATTCTTCGAGGTGAAGTAAACATTCTGGAATTAGACAAAGTACTAGCTTTAAAAGATGAAAATGGATATATAGGGTTTGAAAAAACTGGCGAAACTGTAATTGTTAGAAGTAGAAGAAAAGAAAATTAATTTTCTTTTTTTTGTGTAAAATAATAGACTTAAATATTTTAAAATGCTATCATAAAACTATGAAGAAAGTAGTGATTATAGGAGCTGGACCAGCAGGGTTAACAGCGGCATACAAACTTCTTAAAGAAAAAAGAAGTTATGAAGTTATTATTTTAGAAGAAGAAAAACAGGTTGGTGGAATATCAAAGACAGTTTATTATCAAGGGAATAGGATGGATTTAGGAGGACATCGCTTTTTTACTAAAGATGATGAAATAATGTCTTTATGGCAAGAGATACTACCATTAGGTAGCCCTAAAAAAGATAAGGTTTTACTAGAGAGAAGAAGAGTATCTAGAATTTATTATAATAAAAAGTTCTTTGATTATCCTGTTAATCTATCATTTAAAACAATTAAAAATTTGGGATTTAAAGATACTTTTATCGCTGGTTTCAGTTATTTAAAAAGTTTATTTCATAAATTACCAGAAGATAATTTAGAGAACTTTTATATCAATCGTTTTGGAAGAAAATTATATGAAATATTTTTTAAGGATTATACTGAAAAACTTTGGGGTATAGCACCGAGTGAAATAGATTCATCTTGGGGAAGTCAAAGAGTTAAAGGAATTTCAATAAAAGAAGTTTTGAAAGACTATTTTAAGAGATTATTTAAAATCAAAGATAAAAACAAAGAGACGTCATTAATAGATAAATTCTATTATCCTAAATTAGGACCAGGTATGATGTATGAAGAAATGGCTAATAAAATCGAAAAAATGGGTGGAACAATTAAACTAAATTCTAAGGTAGTTAGCGTAGAAAAAATAAGTAACAAAATTAAGAGTGTTACTTATAAAGAAAATGGTAAAGATATAAAAATTACTTGTGACTATCTTATATCAACTATGCCAATTAAAGACTTAATTAATGGTATGAATGGTGTTCCTAAGAACATTATTAATATTACAAATAATTTGCCATATCGTGACTTTTTAACAGTAGGATTAGTTTTAGATAAAATTATACTTAAGAATGATACGAAATATGAAACTGATAATAACATTATTTCTGATACTTGGATTTATGTTCAAAGCAGCAAGCAAAAGTTGGGAAGAATACAAATATTTAATAACTGGTCACCATATTTAGTTAAAGATAAAAACACTATTTCTCTAGGACTTGAATATTTTTGTAAAGAAAATGATTCGTTTTGGAAGAAAAAAGACAGTGATTTAAAAGATTTCGCTATAAATGAACTAAAAGAAATGGGAATTATCGATGATAATTCTAAAGTCTTAGAATACCATGTTGAAAGAGTTAAAAAGGCATATCCAGCATACTTTGGATCATATGAATATTTTCCTAAAGTAAAAGAGTATTTAGACGACATTGATAATTTATTCTGTGTTGGAAGAAATGGTATGCATAGATACAATAATATGGATCATTCTATGAAGACCGCGATAGTTGCAATAGATAATATTTTAAAAGATAATAAAAATAAGGAGAATATTTGGGAAGTTAATACTGATAAAGAATATCATGAGGTAAAAGATGAAAAAACTAATTAATAATTTTAAAAATTGGAATCCTTCCAAGTTAGTAATAATTTTAATATTATTATTTCCTTTATACTATTTTTTTAGTAATAAGTTTAAAGTTGACAATGATTTTTGGTTTTTAATAAATACTGGTAAAAATATCTTAGAAGAAGGATTTGCTTCAATAGAACCATTTACAATTCATGCTGGCTTAGCTTATATGCCTCAGCAGTGGTTAACTTGTGTTATTTTCTATCTGATTTTTAAATATTTAGGAATAAGTGGAATGTTTTATTTCGTTATAATATGTTATGTTCTGTTAACATTACTTCTTTATAAAATTGCATATTTACTAAGTGAAAACAAAAAAACATCACTTTTAATAACACTATTTATCAATATTTTCATTATTACTATGTCAATATTAACAACTAGACCACAAATAATAGATTTAATTTTTTTCACACTAGAATTATACATATTAGAATTATTCATTAAGAAGGGTAATAAAAAAATACTTTATATCATCCCGTTAATTTCCTTGTTAATGATTAATTTACATGCTTCAATGTGGATGATGTTATTCGTCTTTTTGGTTCCTTATTATATTGAATATATCGTTTTGAAATTAAAAAAGAAACCATTTATTGAAATTAAACCTTTGATTATAATAACAGTATTATCCTTATTAGCAGGGCTAATAAATCCATATGGAATAAATGCTATTACATATTTATTTAGATCATATGGCATAAAAGAAATAAACAGTTTGATTGGTGAGATGCATGCTATCGAAATTAGTAATTTGACTGGTAAGATTGCATTTGTACTAATAGGATTTACATTTTTTTCATTCTATTTAAACAAAGGCAAGAATAGAATTAGATATTTTCTTCTAGCACTAGGGACAAGTTATTTGTTCTTAAGCCATTTAAAAGGAATTCTTTATTTCTTAGTGGTGTTTGCACCAGTTGTTGGGTATAATTTTAAAAATAATAGACAGTTAAAAACACGAGAGATGTTTAAGACCGAAAAAATAATATATAGTCTAATAATAGCGACTTTTTTAGGATTAGTGTTATCAATATCCAAACTTGATAAGAAAGAGGAATTATCAAACTTTGCGGATTATTTAGATAAAAATAGCACTCATGAAATTAAACTTTATACTGGATATGATGATGGTAGTTACATGGAGTATAGAGGATATAAGTGTTACATTGATCCAAGAGCAGAGGTGTTTTTAAAAAGTAACAATAAGAAAAAGGATATTTTTAGTGAATATTATAAATTGATTAATGGCGATATTGATGCTAGTGTATTCCTGAAAGATTATCAATTTGATTATTTATTAGTTTCAGAAAAAGATAAATTTTTACATAAAGAATTAAAAGAAAATAAGGAATATGAGGAAGTATATTCTAAAAGAATTTATGATAAAGATGAAAACAATAAAAAGATAACATACATGAAATATTTATATAAAAGAAGAGGATGATTTATGAAAAAGGCAATTAAATTTACATTTGTATCTGGTATTGGTTTTATTATTGATTTTATTATCTATAATATTCTAACCCTTATTTTTCACATCAATGTTGGAATTAGTAATATGATTAGTTCATTAGTAGGGGTTACTTTTGTTTTCTTTACTTCAACAAAGCACATCTTTGAAAATAATACTAGTAACATTAAATTAAAGTATAAATATCTAATTTATGTTGTTTATCAGATAGTTTTAATTTTAGTAGCTTCAAGAGTAATAATTGTCTTTAAAAACTTCTTTATTAGTAGTAATATAATGTTGGTAGCTAAATATGCTAAAATATTAGCAAAGATATTTATAACACCATTTACTTTAACAATAAATTATTTTGTTATGAAAAAGTTAACTAAATTATAGGAGTGTAGTATGGAAGAAATAATTAAAAATTTATCAAATAAATCCGTTGATTTTGTAGTTAAAATATTAGCGGGATTACTTATTTTAATAATTGGATTTAAAATAATTGGTGTCATAGAAAAGAGACTAAAAAAACCTCATAAATTTAATAAACTAGATCAAACTGTTAGAAGTTTTTTAGTTAGTTTTACTGTTATTGCCTTAAAGATACTTTTAATCGTCGTATTCTTATCAGTTATTGGAGTACCAATGGCATCTTTAGTAACAATTGTTGGTTCCTGTGCTGTTGCAATTGGTTTAGCACTTCAAGGAGGGCTTTCTAATATTGCAGGTGGTTTAATGATCTTAATATTTAAACCATTTAAAGTAGGTGATTTTATCTCTACTAATGGCAATGAAGGTACAGTTAAATCAATTACGATGTTTTATACAGTTATAAATACACCGGATAATAAAGTTATTCAATTACCAAATGGTAGTTTATCTAATTCTAATATTACTAATTACTCATATAACTATGAAAGAAGAGTAGACATAGATTTATCAGTATCATATGATAGCGATATTGAAAAAGTAAAAAAAGTCGTTAATAAAGTAATTGATAGTCACGAACTTATACTTCAAGATAAAGAAAAATTTATTAGATTAAAAAAACACGATGAAAGTGCTTTGGTATTTACACTTAGAGTATGGGTTAAAACAAGTGATTATTGGGCAGTATACTTTGATTTAATGGAAAATATTAAGAAAGAATTTGATAAAAATAATATTGAAATACCATTTAATCAATTAGATGTGCATATGGTTAAATAGAAGTCTATTGTCAAATAGACTTTTTATTTATTGAAAAAAATAGGCTTGTTATTATATAATATAATTGACAATAAGGAGGAAGTTATGCAGTGTAAAAAATGTGGCGCAGCATTAATGGACGGTGTTAAATTTTGTTCATCATGCGGCAAAAGAGTTGAAATTGTAACAGAACAGGGGAATGCGGTTGAAACAGCAGGTGAGGAAGTGATGCCACCAACTAGTGGTCAAGTTCAAAGTCCTACACCTACAGAGCAACCTAAGAAGAAACACACTGGTCTTATGATTGGACTAATAGTTTTTGGTGTTTTCTTTATATTTGGAATTGTAGCGGCAGTATTTGGTATTAAGTCACTGTTAAATTCTACAAAATATTCAAAGAATCTCATTTGTGTATCAGATAAAGGTAGCATTACCATAAAATATAATGATACGACCATTGTTGGATATTTAGCAAATGGTATGAAGTATGACTTGGATGGTCAAAAGGCATATGCAGAGAAAATTGGGGTTAACGCCTACATATTGGAGTTTAACAATTGGTTTATAAAAAATACTTCTGGTAAATGTACTATTGATGGTAAGGCTATTACAAGTACTACAGCACCAGATGATAATAAATCTACAGAAACTACACCATCAGATAATGATACAAGTGAATTGATGACTATAGGAAACGACAAAGTTGGCTATGTTAAAGTTCCTAATAATTGGGTAGAATTTATGGACAAAGATAATCCTACTATATTTCAATATTCGTATGCCGGTGTTTACATTATTACCCTAGATGAGATAGATGATGGGCAGCATTCTGCTTTGGATTTTGCGTCTAATTACTACAATAAAAAAAAGAATGATAGTGAGGTAACTAACGTTATTTCAACAGTTGGTATGATTGGTAAAAAGTATTTGGCTTATCAAGTGCGCATGTATTATCCTAAAGATAATTCAAATTTGTACACTTATTTCTTTAAAGCAGATGATAATAAAGTTCATTATATGGCATTTGAAGGTCCACCAACTCTTAGGGACGTAGATTTTAGTGAGTATTTATATATTCCTGAAAGTTTTAGTATGGCAAAATAATTATTCTAAAGGGTGATTGGTATGGAAAAGCTAAATGAAAAAGAGGCAAAAAAAGAACTAGAAAAAAGATATGATAAGGCTGAAAAATTATTAAACGATAATGACAAGATGGAAAAGTTTTTACAAAAATTAGAAAAGAAACTAAAAACAATTCCGTTAGCAGGTAATACTCTATCTATGGTCCCAACTATGATATCATTAGTAAAACATTATATCAGTAAAGAGTATACTGATATACCTGTTCGCTCTATTATTGCTGTAATAGCTGCTTTAATCTACTTTTTATCACCAGTAGATGTAATACCAGATACTATTCCAGGATTTGGTTATGTTGATGATTTAACTGTTATAAAGTTCTGCTTAAAATTAGTTGATGGTGATCTTAAAGATTATCGCTCTTGGAGAGAAAAAAATAATAAATTAGTTGAGGAAAATAGTTAATTTTAAAAAAATAAGAAAAATAGTTTCTTATTTTTTTTGTGAGTGCTATAATAAGTTCAAGGGTACGATTGTAGTACAAATATTATATAAAGGGGCCGCAAAGTGAAATTATAATATTTGGAGGTAAGGGTTTTGACAAAAAAAAGAGGTAAAGTAGACAAGAAGTATAAATTGACAAAAAGCGAGAAAAAAAGATTAACGCAACTTCAGGAAAAAGAAGATTATACTATACGAGAACTTGATGAGCTAGCTTATTTAGAAGAAAAACAATATGAGAGGATAGCACATCAAAATAAGAAGGCTAAATCAAAAAAGAAAAAATCTAATGGTAAAGCGCCAAAGAGAAATCAAAAAGAACAGATGACAGTAAAAAATAGACTATTCTTAGAATGTGGTACTGTCGACATGTATGATATGCTAATTTATGAAAAGAGGAGTTTAACTCTTCATCACGATCCACCATTTAGACAAACACATCACACAGTTATTGAAGAAAGTTTCCTTTTAACAAGAGAAAATCACGATCATATTGAAGAGTTAGCAAGAACAGATAGAAAAGCTTATAAAGAAGTTATGAATCAAATTAGAGCAAATAAAGAGGCTTTAAGGGCAAGCAGAATGGAGAAAATAAATGCTAATTTTGATTCACAATTAGAAGATATAGAAGATGCTAGAACTATAGTGGATGGTTTAACAGAAGAAGAAAGAGAAGACCTTAGAGTTCTTTTGAAAAAAGACAAAGAAGAACGAAAGGTTATTAAAGCAGCTAAAAAGAGGGAAAGAAGAGAGGCTAATACTAGAGGCAAAAAAAGGAATAAAGAAGAACAAAGATTAGTGAAGAATCAATTATTATTAAAATGTGGTACCGTTGACATGTACGATATGGAAGAATATGATGAAAAGAAACTAACTCTTCATCATGATCCACCATTTAGATATACTCATCATACAGTCTTTGAAGAAAGTTTCCTTTTAACAAGAAAAAATCATGATTATGTAGAACTACAACAGTCATTAGACCCTGATGCTTATCAAGAAACTATGGATCAAATTAGAGCAAACAAGGAAATATTAATTAGAAGGAAGTTGCCAGAATCAAATGATAGTAAACATGAATAAAAATAAAAAACTTATTATTTCTCATATAGCAGATGTTGATGGAGTATCAGCACTTATACTTGCGAAACTACATTATGAAGACATTGACTACTGCTTGGTGGAGTTAAGTGAGTTAGAATCCTTGATAGAAAGAATAAATAACGAAGGATTATATAAAAATTATGATACCATTTTTATAACTGATTTATCGATTAGAACTAGAGGCCTAGAAATAATTGAGGAGAACGAAGAATTAAAAGGAAAAATTAGACATTTTGATCATCATATAACAGAATTAGCGCAAAAAGGTAAATATTCATTTGTTAATGTTGAAAATGAAAAAGATGGAAAACTAGTTTGTGGGACTACTATGTTTTATGATTACATCAAAGATGATTTTAAATATAAAAATGCCTATCTCGATAAATTTTTAGAAGCAGTTAGAAGTTATGATACCAAAGGCCCATTATGCGGAAATAAATATGCTAATGACTTAACAACTCTATTTAACTTAATTGGAATAGATAACTTTATTAGAAAGTTTGAACAAGGAATAAAAGAGGGAAAAGATCCTCTTACTGAAGAAGATAAAAATCTACTTCATTTAGAAGAAGAAAGAATGAATGAATATATTGATTTATGTGATAAAAATTTAGTAAGAATTAACCTAAATGGTCATCAAGTTGGTGTATCAATCTCTGAATTATATAGAAGTTCAGTAGGTAACGTATTGTCATTAAGACATCAAGATCTTGATTATATCTTAATTGTTAATTTTATGAGAAATCAATTTTCTTTTAGAACAGTAAAAGATGGTATTCATGTCGGTAATATTGCCAAAAGCTTAACACCAAATGGTGGCGGACACGAGAAAGCAGCAGGTATGCCACTTAACAATGATACTTTATTTATTCTTGATTTAGTAAAAGATGGACTTAGAGAAAAAGAGCAAGTTAAAATAAAAAATAAAGACTCTAATTGATAGAGTTTTTATTTTTTATGTGATAGAATATTTAGTAGGTGATAGTATGAAAAAAGTAATATTAGTAGATGGAAATAACTTATTATTTAGAAGCTATTATGCAACTGCTTATACTGGTAATATAATGAAAAATAGTAAAGGATTTCCAACTAATGCTTTATACGGCTTTGTTAATATGATGAATAAAATAATCAGTGAAGAAAAGCCATCATATATTATGGTTGCGTTTGATAAAGGGAAAACGTTTAGACATGACAAGTATGAAGAATATAAAGCAGGAAGAATAGAGACACCAGAAGATTTAAAACTTCAGTTTCCTAAAGCAAAAGAATTATGTTTAGCAATGGGAATAAAGTATTTTGAAATAGATAATTATGAAGCTGATGATATCATAGGTACATTTGCGAAAGAAGTAGACATTAACGATGACTTTATAGGAACTATTATTTCTAGTGATAAAGATTTATTACAATTAATATCTAATGATGTCGAAGTTAAACTACTAAAATCAAAAGATTATATTCGTATGAATGAACAAGTATTTTTTGATACCTATGGAATTAAACCAATCAGAATGATTGATTTAAAAGGACTTATGGGAGATCCGTCAGATCACATTCCTGGTGTTAAAGGAATAGGAGAAAAGACTGCTTTAAAGCTTTTACAAGAGTATGATACAGTTGAAAACTTATATGATCATATCGATGAAGTTAAAGGTAGTGTCCATGATAAATTAGTAAATGACAAAAAGAATGCATTCTTTAGTAAAGAGATAGCAACTATCTATAAAGAGGTACCTATTGATACTAATTTAAATAGTATTACTTATAATGGGCCTAGTGAAAATTATAATAGTATTTTAGAAGAATTAGAATTCTATTCGTTTATTAAGAAAATAGAGAAAAAGGAAGAAAAGAAAATTGAAGTAGAAATAGTAAATAATTTAAAAGATATCAAAATGACTCAAGACTATGCTTTTTATCTAGAAGTAATAGGTAATTATCATGAAAAGAATTTAGTTGGTATAGGTATTTATAATGATGAAAAGAGCTTCTTTGTTACTAAAGAAGGAATACTTTCTAATAAAGAGTTCTTTAATAATGATTTAGAAAAATATACCTATGATTTAAAGAAAGTATTAGTATCATTCTTATATTTAGATATTAATCTTAATAATTGCAATACTGATTTAATGCTAATGGGATATTTGTTAAATTATAATGTTAAAGATGATATAACTTATCTCTTAAATAATGATGGAATAGATGCTACATTTAATGAAGTATTATTTAAAAAAGGAGAGTATGATTTAAATAAAGTTGCAGAAGAGACAATTAAGAAAGCTAAATATATTTATGATAATAAAGATAAGTTCGTTAAAGATATAGAAGATAATGATTGTCATGACTTATATTATAAAATGGAGTTGCCTTTAACTTATGTGTTAGCAGATATGGAATATACTGGTGTTAATGTTTCAACTAAAATATTAAATGATATGAAAGAAGAAATAAAAGTTAAGATGGAGCTAGTTGCTAATAGCATTTATAACTTATCAGGAGTAGAATTCAATATTATGTCTCCTAAACAACTTGGAGATATCCTGTTTAACAAATTAAAAATAACTTATCCATCTAAAGTAAAAAACAATACATATTCGACTAGCGCTGATATCTTAGAAAAATTAACAGATTATCCGATAGTTACAAAAGTATTAGAATATCGTATGCTTGCTAAACTTTATAGTAATTATATTGTTGGACTCGTAGATGTAATTAGAGATGATGGTAAGATTCATACAATTTTTAATCAGACTCTAACTAGAACAGGAAGATTATCATCAGTTAGTCCTAATTTACAAAATATACCTATTAGAACAGATTATGGTAGATTAATTAGAAAAGCTTTTGTACCTAGTCCTAATTCAATTATTTTATCAAGTGATTATTCGCAAGTAGAATTAAGAATATTTGCGCATATGTCTAAGGCAGAGAATATGGTAAAAGCATTTAAAGATGATATGGATATTCATACTAAGACAGCGATGGATATATATCATGTTGAAAAAGAACAAGTAACAAAAACAATGCGACGTAATGCTAAAGCAGTTAACTTTGGAATTTTATATGGTATTAGTGGCTTTGGATTAGGAGACGATCTTGGTATCAGTGTTAAAGAAGCTAAAGAGTTTATTGATCACTATCTAGAAACTTTCCCTGGAATTAAAAACTATATGGAAAGCGTTAAAGAAGAGGCTAGAAAAAACGGATATACAAAGACGTTATTTAATAGAAAAAGAGTTATCGATGAATTAAAAAATACTAATTATATGATTAGACAACAGGGAGAAAGAATGGCCCTTAATACTCCAGTTCAAGGAACAGCAGCTGATATTTTAAAACTTGCAATGATTGATATATTTGAAGAGTTTAATAAAAGAAATTTAAAATCAAAAATGATTATTCAAGTACACGATGAATTAGTTTTTGATGTAAAAGAAGATGAATTGGAAACTGTCATTAAGATTGTAAAAGAAAAGATGGAAAATGTTTATAAATTTGATGTACCACTAAAAGTAAATATTGAATATGGCAAAGATTGGTACGATGCAAAGTAGGTGATAAAATGCCAGAATTACCAGAAGTAGAGACAGTAAGAAAAGCCTTAAAGAAGAAATTATTAAATAAAAAGATAATTGATGTAGAAGTATTTTACCCAAAAGTAGTAGAATATCCTTCTTTAGAAGAGTTTAAGAAAACTTTAGTTGGTAAAAAAATTAAAGATATAAATAGATATGGCAAATGGTTAATCTTTGATTTAGATGGATATTATCTTCTTAGTCATTTAAGAATGGAAGGGAAATATATCTATCGTAAAAAAGGGGATCCTATTGAAAAGCATCAACATGTTTCAATTATTTTTGATGATAATCTAGATTTGAGATATCAAGATGTAAGAAAGTTTGGCAAGATGTTTTTGGTCAAAAAAGAAGATTTATATACTAAAACACCACTTGCAAAATTGGGACTTGAACCATGGGACAATAAATTAGATGTTACATACTTGGATAGCAAATACAAGAGTAAAAAATTACCAATTAAAACAGTCTTATTAGATCAGTCAATTATAACTGGCATTGGTAATATTTACGCGGATGAAATATTGTTCCTATCTAAAATAAATCCCCATCGAATTGCAAGTAAGTTAACTAAAACAGAAGAAGAAGCGATTATAAAAAATACTAGACTTGTGCTAGAAGAAGCAATTGAAAAAGGTGGGACCACCATTAGAAGTTATACATCAGAAGAGGGGGTAACTGGTCTTTTCCAAAATGATTTAAGAGTTCATAAAAGAGAAAATGAAAAGTGTTATAATTGTGGTACCGTAATTAAAAGAGATAAAATTAATGGACGCAGTAGTTACTACTGTCCAAAGTGTCAAATAAAATAAATAAAAGTTTAAAGTTATATCATTTTTTGATATACTTATAAAAGAGAGGTAGATAGAATGAAGTTTGAAGTAAAAGAACTAAAAAATAACATCAAGTTTTTTATCATTGTTCCCATCATAATAGTACTAATTTCATTACTATCTATTTTTGTGTCTATAAATAGTAATCAAAGTATTTTAAAAGAAGAAGATTTGCCTAAAGATACAGTTGAAGTAAATAAAATAATAATTAATGAAATAATGCTATCTAACAAAGGAGCATATCCTGATTCTAATGGTAAATTATATGATTATATTGAAATATATAATGGTAAGAATAAAGAAGTTAATTTAAAAGGTTATGGACTATCCGACGTAGCGAATGCTGTTAAATGGACTTTTCCTGATGTAATAGTAGAGCCTAAAGGATACGTAATTGTTTTCTTAAGTGGAACGAATAATGAATATTTACATGCACCATTTAAATTAAAAAGTGCAGGAGGAGAAAATTTAGCATTAAGGAATCCTAATGGCAAGATAATAGATGCAGTTACAACCGTTTCAACTTTAAAGAATACTGTTATGGCAAGAAATGATAAAGGAAGTTGGGTAATTCAAAATAAACCAACACCAGGATATCCTAATACTTTAGATGGATATCTAGCATTTCAAAAATCATTAGTTGGTGATAAAGAAGGATTATTAATTAATGAAATATTGCCTAATAATAAAGGTAATTTCAAAGATAATTATGGCAAGTATAGCGGTTATATTGAAATTATTAATACTTCTAAGAAGACAATATCATTAAAAGATTATAGTCTATCTAATGAGGAGCAAGCTAGCTTCAAGTGGCAATTTCCAAATATAGCAATTGCACCTAATGAAATAATAGTGGTTTACACATCAAATAGAAACCTTTATGATGATGTTTTACATGCGTCATTTAAATTATCTAATCAGAATGGTTATGCTATCTTATCTAATAGCAAGGGTAAAATAATTGATAAGGTAGAATATAATAATATTCCGAATGGCATGGCTTATATAAGAGAGAAAAAAGGATTTGAAGTGGGAAATAATATAAGCCCTGGATATTCTAATGACATTGAGGGCATTAAGAAATTTCAAACTACTATTCATACTCCTAAGAGTCTAATTATATCTGAAGCAATGAATTCTAATTATAAATATTTAGCCCAGAATGGTGGTAGATACTACGATTGGGTTGAACTTAAGAATAATTCGAAAGAACCATTAAAATTAAAAAATTATTATTTAACAACAAATACTGATAATATGACAATGTACAATTTGCCTGACGTAGAACTAAAAAGTGAAGCATATTATGTTGTTATGGCATCAGGTAATACTAATTTATCAAATAGTAGTTATAAACATGCTAATTTCAAGTTAGGAGAAATTACAGGTTTATATTTAACCGATGGTAAAGAAATAATTGATACTTTGTTTATTGCCAATGTTCCCAAAGGATATAGTATTGGTAAAGGAGATAGTAGTGGGGTATATTATTATTCTACGCCTACACCAAAAGCTGCAAATAAAAGTGGCAGCGTCGCGGTTTCTTATTCTCCCAGCGTTAGTACTTCACCAGGAGTATATAATAATGTGAAAAATGTAAGTGTTGAACTTAAAGGTACAGGGACTATTTATTATACTTTAAATGGAAGTACACCAACGACATCTTCTAAGGTATATAATAGTCCTATTTCATTAACTAAGAGTACTGTTATTAAATATATGGCTCATGAGTCTGGCAAGATAAAGAGTAAGGTTGGAACAGCCTCATATATTATTAACGAAAACCATGTTTTACCAGTTTTATCTTTATCACTTAATCCTAGTGCTTTAAGTAAACTTAATTCTCACCCTTGGAGTCAAGGATATGAAGTAGGGCCAGCAACTATTGAACTTTTAGGTGATGGAGATGTTGAATTTAGTGAAGAATGTGCTTTACAATTATTTGGAGGATCAACAAGAGGACACTCTAAAAAAAGTTATGAAGTTGTTTTTAAGAAAAAATATGGAAGTGGTCATTTAGAATATCAAGTATTTGATAATCGTGATACAGCATATTATAATTCCTTAGTTTTAAGAACAGGTTCTCAAGATGAGTTTATGGGGGATAGGAGAACATTAATAAGAGATCTTGTTGCAACATCTTTAGTTGAAGAATATACAAGTGTTGATGTTCAAGCATATAAATCTGTTATTTTATATATCAATGGAAGTTATCGAGGAATATATTTTATAAGAGAAAAAGTAGATGAGTACTTTGTAGGGAACCATTATAATGTTGATGGAACTAAGTCAGACATTTTAAGAATAGATGGCGATGTTAAAAATGGTAATAGAAAAAAATATAATGCCTTAAAAGAATATGTTAGATCACATTCTATGACTAATGATAAATATTATAATTACGTAGTAAGTCAGCTTAACCTTGAGAACTTTGTTGACTATTGGATTGCAGAATCTTTTGTTACTAATTATGATATGGTAAACTGCCGATTTTTCAGTAATCCTTATATTGAAGATGGCAAATGGCATTATGTCTTTTATGATTTAGACTTTGCTATGTACCATCCTGATACCCATTATTTTAATTTTATGACATCAGCATCAGGAATAAATCATAATCATTATGAAAATGTTTTAATTAGAAACTTAATGAAAAATAAGAATTTTAAAAAATATTTCTTAGAAAGACTAAGTTATAATTTAAAAAATACTTGGAGTTTAGAAAACTATAATAAAAGAGTAGATGAGATAGCAAAATCTTTAGAAAAAGAAATGCCAAGGAACTTAAAAAAATATAATAATATATCTATGTCAGAATGGAAAAGTCAAGTTAATTACTTGAAGACTTTTGCTAAAAAAAGACATAGTTATATAAAGAGTCAAGCTAAGAGTTATTTTCATCTATCTGATAGTGAATATAAGAAGTATTTTGGGTGATAATTATGAGTAAGTATAGACATGAATTAAAATTTACAATTTCAGATAATCAAGCTGAAATACTAAAAACAAGATTGAATTTGGCACTTAATAAAGATAAAAATGGCTATTTTGAAGATGGAAGTTATCTAATTAAAAGTTTATATTTCGATGATATAGAATCAACTTCTTATTATGAAAAAATGGATGGAGTTTTATATCGTAAGAAATATCGTATTAGAATGTATAATGATGATGATAGATATATAAGGCTTGAGGCTAAGTTAAAACATAATATGTTAACTTCTAAAAAACAAACATTGATTTCAAAAGATGTATATAGTAAAATTATAGATGGTAACATAAAAGATATTGAAACTGACAATGAATTATTGTTAGAATTCTTAAATGATATTAGGACTAAACATTTAATACCATCAGTTATTGTAGAATATCATAGACTTGCTTATATCTATCCTGTATCAGAAGTAAGAATTACTTTTGATTCACATATAAAATCAGGACTATATAACTATGAACTTTTCGATAAGAAACGACCTAGTTATGAAGTAATTGATGATGGATATCAAGTGCTAGAAGTAAAATTTAATGAAATACTACCATTACATATTGCAACTATTTTATCAACTGTACCTTTATGTAGAGAGGCAGTATCAAAGTTTGCAAAATGTCGAAGTATAAAGTAAGGAGAGAAGTAAAATGAGTATTTTTGACGCAATAAAAAAATCTGTAGTTAGTGAGTTTACAGGGACTATATCGGTAGACCAAATGTTATTATCACTTTTAGTAGCATTTGTTATTGGTTTATTTATAGTTTATATATATCGTAAGACATATACAGGAGTTGTTTATTCAAAAGCATTCTCACTATGTATAATTATGTTATCGATGGTAACTGCAATAATTATTAGAACAATATCTAGTAACATTGCTTTATCATTAGGTATGGTTGGTGCTTTGTCTATTGTTCGTTTTAGAACAGCTGTAAAAGAACCAGTTGATACAGGATTTATGTTCTGGGGAATATCAGCAGGTATTATGGCAGGAGCAGGGCTTTATGTACCAGCATTAATAGGATCATTAACTTTAGGAGTACTATATTTTGTAAGTTATCTAATGGGATTCAAAGTAACTAATAGATATTTACTTGTACTTAGATATAAAGTTGATAGTCATGAAAGAGTTGTAAAAGTATTAAAAACTTTACCAAAATATAAATTAAGAAGTAAATCTATGTATGGAAGTGAAGTTGAATTTACTTTTGAACTTGATTTGAAAGAGGATAAGAAAACAAAGAATGTTAATGCCGATATTGTCGATAAATTCAATGATATTGATGGCATGATAAGCGCTAGTTTAATAGCATATCAAAACGATTTTGGAGATTAAGAAGTATGAAGAAAAAAAGAAAATTAAAGAAGTATGTTTTATTTAACACGATTAATACTATAATTATTCTTTTTTTTGCTTTTTTCTATGGTTATAGACTAGTTCATTATTATTTAGAAGAACACGGTAAAAAGAGTACAGAGGATGTTTTGCTAGTAGATGAGTTGTTAAAACATATTAGCATGATTGATAAATCAAATGGTCTAATAGATGAAGAAGATGGAAATTATACTTATAAAGGAATATCTAAAGATAACTATATTAAGTATTCTGGTAGACTATTTAGAATAATTAGTATTGATAGTGATAAAAATATGACAGTTATAGCAGACAGTTCTGAAACTGTTTTTATGCCTAGTGATACTGAATATAAAGATGGTTATTTTAAAGAGTGGTTAAATCCAGTTGAGGAGAAAAAATACACAGGAGTTTATTTAAATAGTTTAAATAAACCATATGAACATTTAACCAAAGTTACATCATGCAGTGATAAAGTAAATGACCTAGAAAATATTACTTGTAATGAAAAAGATGATTCAGCTTATGTTTCATTACTTAGTTTGGATGATTATAAGAAAATAGGCGGTGCAAACAGTTATTTAAATAATAAAGAGGATTATTTTTTAATCTCTCAAAATGATAATAACTATCACTGGTATGTTGCATCAGATGGGGGAATTAATGCAACTACCAAAGTAAATGATGAACATGGCGTAAGACCAGTTATTACTCTTAGAAATGATACTTTAGTCTATAGTGGTAATGGTCGTAAAAATAATCCATATATAATTGAAAAGAATAAAGTAACAGACTTAGTTAGTGCGAACGTTTCAGAGTATGTTACTTATAATGGTTATACTTGGAAAATAATCGAACGCGAGGAAGATAAAGTAAAAGTAGTATTAGACGGATATATAAAAGATAATGAAGAAGATATAGTTAAAAAATATGGTACTAGTAATGTATATAGTTATACTAAGAATACTATTGGCTATTACTTAAATCATGACTTCTATTTAAGTTTAGAAGATAAGAGTTTAATTATAAAAACTCCATTTTATAATGGAGCATTTAGTGAATATACTAAGTTTAATTATCAGAATATTTATAATACTAGTGTAAATTCTTATATTGGACTACCTAATTATGGTGAACTATATGTAAATGAGTATGAAAACATTTTCTTAAATACTAGACCATATGGTATAGATACTAAGATTACATATAGTATTAATGAAAATAAGACATTATATACAAATTATGTTACTAGTGAATTAAAGATAAGACCTGTTATCTATTTAAAAAATACTACTATTTTATCTGGTGATGGTAGTAGTGATAATCCTTACGTATTGGAGGTGTTAAAAGATGAGCAATAAAAAAATACTTGATGAGACTCCAGTAGAAGAGGAAAAGAAAAGTAAAAAAAGAAAAGAAAAAAAATTAAAAGACAAGAAAAAGAAGATGTCATTATATACCAAATTATTAATTGCAGTTGATGTAATAGCAGTTTTAGGATTTTTCTTTATGTATGGACCAATTAGAGTAGTAAGAGATTTTTATGTATCAAGCGCTCTAACTTCTATGACTCATAGATATTTGGCCTATGTTTTTTATACGCCAGCACAAGTAAAGAAAATAGCAAGTGAAAATACTGTTATTGAGAGTGATGAGGATTCTGATACATCAGCAATTAAAATAACAGAGATAAAAGATGATGGAGTATATGAATCTGTTTATGAAGAACAAATCTTAAAAAAAGATCCAAATAATGATCTTTATAAAATTATCAAAGTTAATGAAAAAACATATACTGCCTATATAACAGTAGTATATGATCCATCACGTGTACAATTAGTAACAGCATCTAATTTATCATCTGGTGGTCAAAGAGTAACTGATATGGCTAAAAAGCATAAAGCATTAGTTGCAATTAATGGTGGATCTGCAAAAATTAGAAATGGTGGCCTAATACCAAGAGGAATATTAATTCAAGATGGAAAAGTTTTATATGATAGTGGCGATAGAGAGAAGTTAATTGCCTTTAATAATGATAATATCTTGGTTTTAGCAAAGATGAATTCCAAAGAAGCAAAAGCTAAAGGAATAAGAGATGCTGTTTGGTTTGCACCATACTTAATAGTTAATGGCGTACCATCAAAATTTAAAGGTGATGGAGGTTATGGAAACCGTCCAAGGACAGCCATTGGTCAAAGACAAGATGGAATAGTCTTATTTGTAACAGTAGATGGTAAAACAGGTTTAAATGGAACAACTATGAAAGAATTAACGAAGATTTTCGTAAGATATAAAGCATATAATGCTGCTAACCTAGATGGAGGAGGATCTACAACTTTAGTTGTTAATGGTAAATTAATGAATGATCCTACTGGCTGGAAGCAGAGTGGTGTACGTCATGTTGCCAATGCTTGGATAGTAAAATAGGAGTTTTTATGAAAAAGAGGGTTTTATATTTTGATGTTCTAAAAGTTGTCGCAGTATTCTTTGTTATTTTAATTCATGTTGTAAGTGAATACTGGGATACTATAAATATCAATTCTAATAGTTTTATAGGTCTTTCTTTCTTGGATTCCTTATCTAGATTCTGCGTACCAATATATTTTATGGTAAGTGGTGCACTCTTTTTAAGAGAAGAGAAAGAAATAACTATTAAAGATGTTTTAACTAAGTATATTCCAAGAATATTAATCATATTTATCTTTTGGAATCTTGCATATAGTTTCTTAAATATTTTAATACTTGGGGATAAAACAATAAGTTTTAAAGAAATTTTAACAGTATTATCAAACACAGTATTGGGAAAAGGCATATTTCATTTGTATTTTTTACCTATACTTATGGGATTCTATTTATGCCTTCCAGTATTAAAACTTATAACTAAAAAAGAAAATAAAGATATTCTAAAATATTTGATTTTATTACTATTTATCTTTATTAGTCTAAATAAATTATTAAACTACGCACTTAATACTAAAATTTCTTATTCAATATTATTTGGTGGTTACTTAATATATTTTATTATTGGCTATTACTTAAATACATTTGAAATAAATGATAGAAATAAAAGAATAATCTATTTATCAAGTATTTTGGGCTTTGTTATAACATTTGCAGGCACAATCATCTGTTCTAGACTATTTGGTAAGACTGAAGTATTCTTTAATTACTTATCATTTAATGTAATTTTATATTCAAGTGGCGTGTTCTTATTTGCAAAGAATAAAATCAAAAAATTTAATGAAAAAGTATTAAATATCTTAACTAGTACACATTTTGGGATATATCTTATTCATGGACTTGTTTTAGGACTATTTGAAGTAATTGGAATGTTTAAGTTATTTGATAAATTAACTGTTCCAGTATCAGTAGTATTAAGTAGTATTGTGATATATTTAGTATCATTAATTTCAATATTTATTGTAATTAAGATACCATTAGTTAGGAATTTAGTGATTTTAGATAAAAAAAGGTGATAAAATCATCTTTTTTTGTATTTTTATGGCTTTAAATTTTAATATATGCTACAATTAAAGTGTATGAGATGACAATAACAATGTTAGGGAGGTAAGAAAATGAAAAAACAA
>JAEEGL013105535.1_pt1 | contig 23354 bp, 20 predicted proteins | sample 9134231 | NCBI WGS metagenome assembly JAEEGL01 (sample SAMN16246548, study PRJNA631951) | gut metagenome | biome: gut microbiome; feature: rumen; material: fiber-attached | host: Bos | place: Iran: Karaj | collected 2018-10
TAAACCTCGTCTGTTGAAACATGGAGGAACTTCTTGCCTTCCTTAAATGAGCCATCCTCAAGCTCCCATGCTTCCTTTGCACAGTTGAGCATTACAGCTGTACCAAGTACATTTGTCTGAACGAAAACCTCTGGGTTCTTGATAGAACGGTCTACGTGTGACTCAGCTGCAAAGTGAACAACTCTATCAATATCGTTCTCTGCAAAAATCTTTCTGATAGCTTCCTTGTCGCAGATATCAGCCTTTACGAATGTATAGTTATCTCTGTCCTCGATATCCTTGAGGTTCTCAAGGTTTCCTGCGTATGTAAGCTTGTCTACATTGATAATACGAATCTCATTATCGTACTTCTTAAACATGTAGTGAATGTAATTTGAGCCAATGAAACCAGCTCCACCAGTTACTAAATATGTTCTCATTTATAATCTCCTTATTGTAAGTATTCTTTTAATGCATCCTTCCAATCAGCCATTTTGTAGCCACTTGTAAGTCTAAGCATGTAGTTATCTAAAATGCTATAGTGAGGTCTATCCGCACTTGCTGGATTCATTTTCTTATACTCCTCACTTGTAACATGATTAACCTTTACATTTATTCCCTTAAGACGGAAAATCTCTTCTGTAAAATCAGCCCAGTTTGTATCACCCTCACAAGTACCATGGAAAATGCCATAGTTCTCTGTTGGTTCAAGATGATGGATCATCTTTGCAAGCTCAACTGCAGAAGTAGGTGAACCAAGCTGATCACATACTACTGAAAGCTCATCATGTGTCTCAGCTAAAGAAAGCATTGTTTTAACGAAATTCTTGCCATCACCATAAAGCCATGCTGTACGCACAATAAACCACTTCTGGGCAAACTGCTTTACAAACTTCTCGCCCTCGTACTTTGTCTTTCCATAAGCACTGATAGGACCTGGCTCATCGAACTCTGTAATTGGCTTTGTTGCATTTCCTGGGAATACATAATCAGTACTAACATGTACAAGCTTTGCTCCGACCTTTGTTGCAGCGATAGCCAAGTTTCTTGGTCCAAGTGCATTAAGCTTGTATGCAAAGTCCCAATCCTTTTCACAACCGTCTACATTTGTAGCAGCTGCGCAGTTGATAATAACATCAGGCTTTTTCTCCTGAACAAAGCTAAGCACCTCTTCTAAATCCATGATGTTAAGTGGAGAAATCTTTTCTCCCTCAACAACATCTGTAAGAATAAACTCAACTTCGTTTCCATACTCCTTCTGAATCGCACGGCCAAGCTGACCATTGCATCCTGTAACAAGTATTTTTCTCATTAAACAATTTCCTTCTTTATCTTTGATTTATTTGTTTATACATAATCCTTTGCCTTAGCAATAAGACGATTATATGCGCTAAACATTCCTCGAATTGAAGCTCGAGTAATATTTGAGCTAACACCAACACCAAATGTTGTGTTTCCATGACGCTCATCTCGCATTTCAATATAAGCTGCAGCCTTTGCTCCTGAGCCTTGACCTTGAGAAAGTGTATGCTCTGAGTAATCAATAAGAGTAAAGTCAAGCTCTGGTACACACTGCTTAATTGCAAGCTTAACAGCATCAATAGGTCCGTTTCCTTCAGCTTCAGAATGGAACTTTTCGCCATTGTAGCTGAAGTCTAATACTGCAACAGTATCATCTGATTCCTTATCGTCTTTAATTACCACATATTCAAGTGTAAGTGGCTCCTTGTTCTCCAAGTACTGTGACTTGAATGCTTCCATTATGCGCTGTGGAGTAACCTCTCCACCCTGTTTCTCAGAAATGTACTGAACAACATCGGCAAATTCACGCTGCATCTTCTTAGGAAGCTTGTAGCCATAAACTGTATCCATAACAAAGGAAACTCCGCACTTTCCTGATTGGCTATTAATACGAACCACAGGCTCGTACTTACGACCAATATCAGCAGGATCAATTGGAAGGTAAGGAACCTCCCAGTACATATTTTGGCGCTCACGCATTGCCTTCACGCCTTTATTTATAGCGTCCTGGTGTGAACCAGAGAACGCAGTAAATACTAATTCTCCAGCATACGGATGTCTAGCATCTGTAGGCATTTTTGTAACTCGCTCACAAACCTCAACAATTTCCTTAATGTCATCCAAATTCAACTCAGGATTAACGCCTTGTGAGAACATATTGTAAGCAATCGTAAGAATATCAACATTTCCAGTACGCTCACCGTTTCCAAGAAGGGTTCCTTCCACACGGTCAGCTCCAGCTAACAAACCAAGCTCTGTTATCGCTACACCAGTTCCTCTATCATTATGTGGATGAATAGAGAGAATTATATTATCTCTATCCTTGAAATGATTACTCATCCATTCAATCTGATCAGCGTATACATTTGGAGTATTCATCTCTACAGTTGCAGGTAAATTGAAAATAATAGGAGCATCTGTTGCATGGTCCCAAGTTTCCTGAACTGCAGTACAAATATCAAGTGAGAACTCTACCTCAGTTCCTGTAAATGACTCAGGAGAATACTCAAGCTGTAGATTGCCATCATAACGGTCAAGACGATCTTTTACCATCTGGGTACCGGCCTTTGCAATCTCAATAATCGCGTCCTTATCCGCGTTAAAAACAACATCTCGCTGCAGAGTCGATGTAGAGTTATAAATGTGGAATATTACATTCGGAATACCCTGAATTGCCTCGAATGTACGGTCAATCAATTCCTCTCTACATTGAGAAAGTACCTGCACTTTTACATCACTAGGTATTCTATTTTCTTTTACCAATTTTCTTAAGAAGTCAAATTCTATCTGACTTGCTGCTGGAAAGCCGATTTCAATTTCTTTAAATCCGAGTTTTAGTAGGAGGTTGAATAGTTCCATTTTTTCGTCTACTGTCATTGGTTCGACGAGGGCCTGGTTGCCATCACGTAGGTCAACTGAACACCAAATAGGTGCTTTTGTTATCTGCTTTTCTGGCCAAGTTCTCTCTGGAAAACTTAACACTGGGTTTGCCTTGTAACGCTTGTAATTCAACATTATTCTTTCCTCCTAAACTACTATATCACGCCAGTTACGCCTACAAGCCTTAGCATTTCTCCGTTTGACTAAATGTCTCACTTGAGAAATCTAAGAGCTCGATGTCTACTGGCTTTTTTACTCTCCTAGCCCAGATGATATTGAATTAACCATATCCTCAAGGGCGGCAACTTCATCGTCGCCATCACACGTAATCTCTATTTCCTCCCCGCTTTTAACGCATGCTCCAAGTACGCTAAGTACCGATTTTGCATTTGCTTCATAATGATTATCTGTTTTAAAGGTAATCTTGCTACTATATTTCATTGCAATCTCACATAACACTCCCGCCGGACGAAGATGCAGACCAGTAGCGTTTGTAATCGTTATCTTTTTTGTCACCATAATTATGTGTCCATCCTAAAGCATTGTATTTGTAATCAATTCAGCTAAAGCCTTTGCATCAGCATCAATTTCATCCTGATCCTTGCCCTCTATCATAACACGAACAAGAGGCTCTGTTCCTGAAGGACGTATAAGGACACGTCCTTCTCCTGCAAATTTTGCTTCAAGCTTCTCAATTGCTGTGGCAATTTCTGGATATTCCATATAGCTCTCTTTTTTATGGTTAGGCACCTTTGCGTTTACTAATGCCTGAGGAAGCACATCCATAATAGATGCAAGCTCTGAAAGTGACTTGCCAGTCTCTACAATTACACGAAGTAAGTGTAGTGCAGAAAGAAGTCCATCTCCTGTTGTATTATCATCTAAGAAAATAACATGTCCACTCTGCTCACCACCGATGTTGTATCCATTTGCAAGCATATTTTCAAGAACGTATCTATCTCCTACCTTAGTGGACTCAACGTTGATCCCCTGCTCCTTGGCCATAAGTGTGAAGCCAAGGTTTGTCATAACTGTTACAACACAAGTATTCTTTTTAAGTATGCCTTTATCCTTCATGTGCTTTGCACAGATTGCCATAATTTGATCGCCATCAACAAGGCGTCCTTTTTCATCAACTGCAAGCATTCTATCTGCGTCACCATCAAACGCAAGGCCTACCTGAGCGTTTTCTGCAACAACTCTTGCCTTAAGCTCGTCCATATGTGTACTGCCGCAATTGCTATTGATATTTGTTCCATCTGGATTATTGTGTATTGTAATAAGCTCTGCTCCCATTTCTGAAAGACAAGCGACGCTAGTTCTATAAGATGCGCCCTCGGCACAATCAATTACAATCTTTAAGCCTGATAAATCAATTGGCACTGTGTTCTTTAGGAAATCTACATATTCTCTTCCTAAATCGAATCTATACTCGACCTTTCCAATCTCTGCACCTGTAGGGAAATTAATTCCCTTCATATCACTTTCAATAAGTGCCTGAATCTCATCCTCAAGTTCATCTGAAAGCTTGAAGCCTTCTCCATTAAAGAACTTGATTCCGTTAAACTCCATTGGATTGTGACTTGCAGAAATAACAACACCAGCGTCAACCTTGTGCTTGCGTGTGAGATAAGCAATTGCTGGTGTAGGTAATACTCCAACATATACAGCATTAGCGCCCACCGAACATATACCGCTCATTAACGCAGAAGCAAGCATTGTTCCTGAAATACGAGTGTCGCAGCCTACTATAATTGTTGGCTGATGACTAGCTTCTTTTGTGAGGACATATGCACCTGCCTGTCCAAGTGAGCGTGCCAAATCAATTGTAAGCTCTGATCCAGCAACACCTCTAACACCATCTGTTCCAAATAATCTTCCCATGATAATTAATTCCTCTATTTCTAATTATTACTTTCTTCTTCATTCGTCGATGACTCGTCTTTTATGACCGTCACTGTGACTGAAGTATTCTGGATTGTCAATCCTTCAATAGTTTCAAACTGCAAAACTGCACTTTGGTTTTCTCCTTCTGAAAGATTTGTGCAATCAACATATCCCTTTATTTGTGAGGCGTCCAAATCTTTTAGTTCTGATTCTTTGCCAAACACATTAACCGTAACGCTCTCAGTATCAAGCGTCACAGCTAAACCTTCCGGTATATTAGTAAGCTCGATATTGCTTGCAGGAACATCTATTGTTGTATGAGTTTCGTTTTCCATAAGAACTGAAATCGTAACCTTTGATGATGTTCCTTCTGTAAGAGTTACCCCATCTGGCAAATACGAACTAATATCTACGGTTGTCACAAATGAACCTGTGATATTCGATAAATTAATAACTGATTCCGGTATTGTAATGCTTGAAACATTATTTAAAGCACTAGCCTCTCCGATAACCATGACCGAAGTTGGATCGGTTGTGATTGAACCAAGCGTTAAATCTGCAGCCAAAGTACCACTAGTTTTTACAACTATATCAACAGTCTTTGTGCTATTAAAATGAACACTAACGTCTACAGTTGAGACAGATAAAGTCAATTCCTTTGCGTCAACCTGCTCACCTGATGCATCATAGAATTTTGGAATAACGCTTTCTGTGAAGTCTTCGGTTACACCTGTAATATTGGCTGTAGCCTCTACTCTATCAATGCTAGAAACTATATCATCCGGTCCTGTAACGGTAATAACAGTTGGGCTACATGTAACCTCTTCAACCTCTAAGTCTGCTTCAGCATTACCACTTGTCTGCGCACTGATAACAAATCGCTCTGTCGTCTCGTCCTCAAGTACAACATACAGGTAGTTTTGCTTACTAGATATAGTCACATAATTCGAATATGATTTCGCAGTTATTGTAACGGGAACTCTTTCCTCATTCTCCAAATTATTCATATCAGCCACTGCTGAGAAGTCTGATGGAGAAAGCTTTTCAATTATTGAACGCTTTGCGGTCACTCTAAAGCTTACAGTGTTAACTCCATCTTTTATTGAATAGAGCTTTCCCGCGCTTTTTAGCACATCTTCATTTGTTACAGTTACAACTGATGTGAATGTCCTTGTCTGGGTAGGGTCATCGATATTTACAACCACCAGCCAAAGTAAAAATGCAAAAACAAATGCTAATATTTTTAATCCAACGTCCTTAGTGAGGGCTTTTAATAATTTCTGCTTCATATTATCCCTCCCTCTTTTCTGCTTCTGGCACATCAGATTCCTCGCCAGGATTCTGAAGTCTCTTGAGCTCAGCAATCAACTCATCTTCCTTGACGTCTCTAACAATTCGGCCTTCGCGAGCATATGAAACTGTTCCGGTCTCCTCTGATACAACGATTGTTAACGAATCAGAAACCTCACTTATTCCGACTGCCGCTCTGTGTCGCGTACCCAAATCTTTGGATAAGCCCATATTATCTGATAGTGGTAAGTAGCAAGTAGCAGACACAACTCTATCGCCACGAATAATAACTGCACCATCGTGAAGAGGAGTATTTTTTTCAAATATATTAATAAGTAATTGTCTAGTCACTAGCGCATCAAGATGGATACCTGTACGCTCAAACTCTGTGAGCTGCATATCATTTTCAACAACAATAAGCGCACCAGTCTTTACTGCCCCCATCTCATAGCAGGCAGTAACCATGCCAACGATTGTTGAATCATCAAATTTCTGAGCTCCTGTTTTTAACAAGTTCCATGTGAAAATAGATTTGATCTTTCTTCGTCCAATCTGCTCTAGGGCTCTACGCAACTCAGGCTGGAATACTACAATCAGCACAGTAACAGCTACTGATACCAATTTTTCACCCAGCCATAAAATCGTATTCATCTGGAAGATGGCTGCGAACACAAAAAAGATAAGGATGAAAATAACACCTCTAATTAGCATCCAAACCCTGCTGTTTTTGATCCATACAAGCAGATGATACATGAAATATGAAATTATGATAATCTCAATAATATCTGTAATGGAAACATCTGGAATATTTACACTGAAATAATCATCGATGAAAGCATCTACAGCATTGATAAAATCTACCAATTTTCTCCATCCTCTTTCCAAATCATTTAATCTAAATCAGCCCTGCAATAACTTGCCGTAGATGATTTATATTTTCTTGATTTCTTTGTCTTCGTCTACGATTCTGATTTTCGGAACTGCTGTAACATAATAATAATAATCATCATCCTCAAACTGAACCTTTTCAATTCGAGAATAATCAAGATCTAATACGAAGTAATTCAGAATCACGCCAACTAATAAAACGAGAATATTTCCAAAAATAAGACCTGGTATTTCGCCCTTTTGACTTGTGAGCAAATATCCCGCAAGCATTATTATGAATTCAATCGCAACACCTGCAACATTTGCAATAATCCACGACATATTGATACTTGATTGTCTAAGGAAATAAACAATCAAAAACATCACTGCCATAGCAACAATAAAAAACCAAAACATTTTGTTGCCTATCATTTGTTCTTGTATTAGAGATAATGCATCCACCTTTGAAGTTTCATCTTTAATGGCTGTGATATTATCTTTGACTATATGCAAATAAAACGCTGTCACTGAACCACAAAGAATTGATGCCAACTCATTTACGCTAGACATTAGTCCAGCTCCAAGCGACATAACAAATGGTGCATTAAATGAATAGCAAATTGGTACTACCACCATATTGTATGTATTCTTGCTTCTGAAATATGCACAAACGAGGTATCCAATTACCATCATACCTAGTGCAACAAGAGCAATATCCATACTAAGTGAAGCTAAATCAATAAAAAGGACTATAGCTAGAACGGTAGCAACTCCCTGAATAGGAAAGAACGCACACACTATAGATATAACAATAGTTACCCACAACTGGCTGATTTGCTTTTGATGTCCAAAATTGGTCCTTATGCACATCAATCCAACAAAAGCCACTAGTGCGCTCCAGATTTTCAAGAAAAACAATTCTCTTGAGAGAACATATTTCCTAATATCATCACGTATTTTAATAAAAGCATTCATAATTAATTATTCCCTTTAGTCTAAGTCTTTGTAGCCTCTTGCCAACAATGGTTTTGTCTGTTGGGCCTCATCCTCGTACATATAGTTGAGCTTTGAATATTTCGCAGCTAATTCCTTTATCAATCGTCTGCCTCTTTTATACTGTCTTGAAGCACGCCTTCTGACATTATGAACATGAATAATAATGTACGCCGCATAAGCCAATAAGCCAACTAATGCTATGAGCAACATATACATAGTAGTAAGTTTTGGAATAACCTCGTTACTAATTAAGTAAATAATAATAGCTACATATAAAGCCACATATAAAATTGTGCCTGCCAAGAAACCGCCCCAGCCATGTAATGCTATATATTCTTTCTTTGAATACTTAAGCATAGGCTGATATTCAGGACCCATTTCTTTCTCGAATATCGCCATGGCAGTCATGTGCTTTACTCTTTCTTCATTTATCATAAATTATCCTCTAATTATCATTACCATCCAGTTTTGGGTATAGTAACACACTTAATCAGAATGAGTATATCATAAACGAGCCCCAAAATAAAATACCTGCCAGCTTTTGCTGACAGGTATCAGTTAATACTTATTATTTCTCTAAGAAACGCATCTTATTTTCTTTCTTTGGCTTTGCTTTTGGAGGTTCTGGAGCCTGTGGCTTCTCAATTGATTTTGCAAGTGCTGCCGCAGTATTGTTCTTGCATGCATCACAATACTTGCCGGTCTTAATTGTAGCGCCACAAATCTCACATTCTATTCCGATAGGAGAATCATCTGAGAACTGAAGTCTTTCCTCCCTAATCCACTGCCTAATTTGATTTGTTGTGACTTCATTATCATCTGATATTTCCTGTATTGAAGCACGAGGGTTTTCACGGATATACTCTTTTACATTTTGGAACTTCTTTTCAGACTCATCTTTACAAGCCTGACAAATATTTGGTCCGCCTAAATAATTAAATAATCTTCCGCAAGTTCTGCAATTACGAACATCCATAGGTTCTACCTCCTGTTAAACACTACATCTTGCCAATGCAGATGCATAATCCGTAAACTTCTGATATTCCCCCATTCTTTAATGCTTTCGCCATTTCATCCATTGTTGTGCCAGTTGTATAAATATCATCAACTATCAACACTTTTCTAAATTGTACAATATTTTCAGCTAATTTAAAAGCATTTAACAGATTTTTCTTTCTTTTTGCACCTTTTAACTGTTTCATTGCAATTGTTTCTCTTTCGCGTCTGATTATTCCATTCTCAACCGGTATCCCCGTCAACGCACTTATTGCATTAGCAAACTCCTCTGCTTGATTATACCCACGACTTTTTTTCTTTCTCTCATACATTGGAACCGGCACTATCGCATCAACTCCAATTCGTTTCAACCAACTACCGTGCATTTTCACTGCAGTTTTTGCATAGTATTCACTGAAACATCTTTTATTTGAATATTTATATTGATACATACTCATTTTTACAGGGCCATCATATACAAACACAGCTTTATTCTGATTATACTTGTGAGAATTCACTTCACACTGTGGGCAATATTCTTTTTGGCCACTTCCAATAGGCTTACCACATCTCATACAGCTTTTAGCCCCAACAAGTTTTACATTTTTCACGCACCCCCTGCAAAAGCCTATTTCTTTTTCCATTTTTAATAAAACTTTTCCGCATGACATGCATTGTTTTGGATAGAATAAACCTACAAAGGGGGCTATAATAAATTGAATTATTTTAGTCATAACAACTCCCATTTGACTTATTAAACGTTTCTAATTAAAATTGTTTTCTAATAAAATGGATAAAAAGGAATAATATGAAAAAAAGAATTATAAGTGTTCTTTTGGTTGCAGCCCTAACTGCAGGGCTTATAGCATGCCAAAATAAATCTGAATCAAAACCTCAGAATGAAGTAAAAGAAGAATCCGAAACGGATTCATACGTATATAATATAGCAGCATGTCTATCTGATGACAACGATTACAACAAAATTCTGTTAGACGGTTTTAAAGAATGCCTTACAGACTATCTAGGTGAAGACGGCTTTACAATCACTACTTATACCGCCAAGGAAGATAAAACTTGCGACGACATTATGAACAATGTTTTAGCAAAATCTCCTGATATGATTTTTACAGCTGGTAAGACAGCTCTTACATCTGCATCTAATGCAACTGATACAGTTCCAATTATTGCAACCGGCATAGTTGATTTTAAAGGCACACTGCGTATTACAAGTTTAAATGGAAAATCTTGGGACAAGACAACAGGGATGAATGTCACTGGTGTAAGCAGCAAGCCTCCAATTGTTGAGCAAGTATCTCTTATGATTGAGGCAACCGAGGATTTACAAACAGTAGGCATTTTATTCTCCCCTGAAGATACTGATTCGATTTACCAAAACGAAATTTTTGAATCTTACCTAGATCAAGCTGGTATACCTTGGAAAGAATATATAATACCTTCTACAAGCAATACACTTACAATCACCGAAGAGCAAAATTCAACCGCTCTCACACCAAGTAAGTATGCAGCTTATTCAGCAAAATCTGGTATTGATGATTCAGTCGAGACTCTTGGTGAGAATCTCATTCTTGGCCTCAATTCTCCATCATCAACTAGGGTAGCTGAAGTATCTCAGTATTGGACTGGAGGTAAAACAATTAGCACAAGCACTGCCGTCGAGGATGAATCCGATAATGAGGATATTGACAACACATCAAAGACAACTTCTTCTGATGAAAGCACAGATGAAGAGCCAACTCTTGAAGAGAAAATCCAAGAGGTCTGCGATGAATGTTCGGTTATTTATATACCATTTGGAAGTATTCTTACTGACCAAATGGATACAATTGGTTCAGTAGCTACGGACTCAAATGTAGTTATTGTAGCTGGTGATAATGCAATTGCAGAAAATTCACTTGTAACACTTTTCACTGATCCATTTTCACTTGGCTACGGAGCCGGTAAAAAAGCAGTAAGAGTATTTGATGGCGACGATATTTCAACAATAAAAATCGGTTATGTTGATTCCGATGAAACTGTAAAGTTATACAATGGGGAAATTGCTGAGAAGTTCGGTTTGGAATTTCCAAAATCCTTCTATGAAATGAACGAATACCTCAGCACATACGAGTACGGCAGCAACACTGCTCGTCACTCAGAGTCGGGAGAAGAATAAACATGGTTTTACATGTAATCAAATCAAATATTTATTCAGGGGCAGAAAATGTTGTCTGCCAAATAATAAAAGGTCTCTCTGACCGTGAGGATTTCATCTATATGTCTCCTCGCGGTCCAATAGAAGACAAACTGAAATCTATAGGGCTTATCAATTGTTATCGCGGCATTGATAAGCTTTCTGTTTCTGAAATTAAAAAAGCTGTAGATGAGCTCCATCCAACAGTTGTTCATGCTCATGATTTCACTGCAAGCGTTCTATGTGGTTTTGCTCTAAAGGGCAAAGTTCCTGTTATTTCCCATATTCATTGCAACCCACTTTGGCTAAAGAATAGATTCCATCCAAACTCTATTTCTTTTCTGATTGCCAGTCGTTGGTTCTCACAAATTATTGCCGTATCAGACGCTGTAAATAATGAATATATATATAGCTCGTCACTAAAATGTCCTATGAGCACAATGGGAAATCCATTCTCAATGAAACAGGTTATATCCGCAGCAGAAGATTCTGCTAATACTCCACATTCTGACATTTTATATGTAGGTCGTTTTAACGAAGCGAAAAATCCTCTCGGGGCAATAAAAATTTTCGAGAATTTGCCAAATCATAATAGTCTTACATTTAGAATGATTGGAAATGGAGAATTATTACAGGAATGTAAGGATTACGTTGCCAGTCACGGCCTTGGGAATAGTATCATATTTGAAGGCTTTCAAGATAACGCATACAAATACATGAAGAATTCCAATATCATCCTTATGCCTTCGATTTTCGAGGGCTTTGGATTAGTGGCATTAGAAGCAATGTCTTTAGGCATACCTGTTATTTGCTCTGGAGTAGGTGGTTTATCAGGTATTGTAAACGATTCTTGTGGTTATATTTGCTCTGATTTTTCATCATATACCTCAGCCTTTACTGAGTTATTATCAAATAATGATTTATATAATAAAAAATCGGCCTCAGCTATTTCTCAAGCGAAAGCTTTCGATAACATTGAGACCTATTGTGACAATCTCTATAAAATTTATAAAAGATACGTATAAAAATGGCTCCTACTTCCGTAGGAGCCATTCACTATTTATTGCATACCACCAATAATTTCTACAGACTCAACATTTCCATCTGCGTCAAATGTTACGGCAACCTGTGTTCCCACAGTAATGCTTGTAAGTGACACTTCCATTGCTCCGCCCATATCTGATGGTGCATCACCTGATGGTGCTTCTCCATCCGCTGGCGCTTCGCTTGCATCGCCTGATGGTGCTTCTCCATCTGCTGGTGCTTCGCCTGCATCGCCTGATGGTGCCTCTCCTGATGGCTTATCACCACTTGGTTCTGAACCTACTTCAACTGACTCTTTAACCATTGCAGTGTCATCTGACTCTTCATCTGTATCTTCTGTAGACTCATCTGTTGTCTCTTCGTCTGTTGACTCTTCATCTGTTGTCTCCTCTGTATCTTCACTTGGAGCTTCTCCTGGCTGTTCTGGAGCTTCGCCTTCTGGCTGTCCACCTGCCATGCTCATTGAATAAGTAGTATTATCAGTAACTGTAATATCTACCGATTCATCTCCTAATGTTAATTCCCCATCTTCATAGGTTCCTACAGTGATTGTAAATCCGTCATCAGCCGTAGCGGTTACCTCACCATAGATTGTCTCACTTGCATATGATGTTGAGCTTGAACCGCAAGCAATCAATGAACCACATGCCATTGCTGCTATCATCATCAAAGCAGTAATTCTTTTCTTCATTTTTTAATCCTCCGTATTTTCGTAATTGATTATTACGGTACATATTAAACCGCCACTATGTGAAAACAATTAGCATCATTATGTGAAGATTAGCTGATTAATTCTTGAATATACTCCGTAGTCCAATTTTCACTACCTATTGTGATATTATCTGACAATATCACTAAATCTAGCGGGTTTTCAAAATACTTGACTTGTGGTATTATGATAGTAACTATAAGTATAAATATCAGTTTCTATGTCCCGGAATAGACAAAGGATTGTCGAACGCTTTAAAATTCATGGAAGAAAGGAGGGGCGTCTTTTATGTCACGCATAGATTCTGCGTATAATTATTTCATGACCACCTATGGCGATAGCATAGGCTCTAGGTATGAATCTCACAAAAAGAGTGAATTACGCGACACTTACAATAGAATAGTAAAAGCCAATAAAGAATCCCCTCTGTACAAGCTCAACAACACTGAGGACATGGGGCAGTTTGCGATTGATATCAAAGAGCACGCTAATGCCGTAGCTTTATCTGTATCAAATCTATCTACAAACGGGGATGATATTTCTTCAGTATTAGAAAAGCGAATTGCTCATTCCTCTGATTCAGATTCGGTCGACGTCGTTTATGTCGGGGATTCGGATGAGGGCGCCGAAGATTTTACAATTGAGGTTGATTCTTTGGCCCAGTCTCAAATAAATAGAGGTAATTTCCTCGCTGCCGACGGCCATAGTTTTGAAGAAGGACAATATTCATTTGATTTAGATATTCGTAACCATTCTTACGAATTCCAATTTAATGTAAATAATGGAGAAACAAACTTAGCCGTTCAAAACAAGATTGTTAGATTGATAAATACTTCTGACGTTGGTCTAAGCGCTAATCTCATAACTAATAGTAATAATTCCAACGCTATCGAGATTAAATCTAAATCTACTGGTTTGGCCGAGAATGAAGATAGTATATTTAGCATCGCTTCTAGTATTTCTTGGCGAGAGCTTAATACGCTAGGCATTGATAATGTTATTCAACAACCTTCAAATTCAAGCTTCAAGCTCAACGGCAACCCTCATGAGTCATTATCAAATACCTTTACAGTCAACAAGACATATGAGTTGATGTTGAAGGCTCCTAGCGATGGCAAAGTTTCAATCGGACTTATGAATGATACTCAGGCCTTATCAAATGGCGTTAGCCAATTACTCGATAGCTATAATGGCATGATAGATATTGGTCTTAGATACAATGATGCCCATCAAAATCGTACATTGTTTAATGAGATTTCTGCTATTGCCAAGAATATGGCTGGTAGATTAGCAGCAATCGGCATTGATGCAGATTCATTAGGCCACCTTTCACTTGACAGTGGCACGTTGACAAAGGCTATCAATGAAGGAAATCGCGAAACAACTTTCGCTACCCTTAACGAGTTAAAGGCATCTATAAAGAATGCCGCCAGCAAAGCTTCTATCAACCCAATGGCTTATGTTGACAAATCAATTGTTGAATATAAAAATCCTGGAAAGACACTTACCGCACCATATGCAACTTCTGCATACTCAGGTATGATGTGTAATTACGGATTGTAAACAAAAAAGACTTAGTATATAAGTCTTTTTTGTTTGCCACGACGCGCCTTTTTGCCGGAGGCAATTATTATGGTGCGTCTTCCATATAATTTTTTTATTTCTTTATTCTTTCTTTTATCTGTGGACCAATAATCTGAATCATGATTACTATTATCAAGATTATTCCCTTAATTGCATCATTTATAAGAGAATCCATCTTGAGGGCAACAATAATCTTATCAATTACTGTGTAAGAAAGAGCACCAAAGAAGATTCCAAATACTCTTCCCTTTCCACCAGACATACTGATTCCACCTAACACGACTGCTGCAATTGCATACATCTCATTGCTTGTACCCGTTGTTGCTGGATCGCATGAACCATTCATTGCTATCCAAAGAAATGCTGATAATCCCACCAAAATTCCAGTAATAACAAAAACTGAAGTTTTTACAAGATTTACATTTATACCAGCCATCTTAGCTCCGTTTTCATTACTTCCTATAGCATATACCTTTTTGCCATATTTTGTGCCTGTTGTTATATAAACGAACAATGCTGTAATTATTAGAAGCATAACACCAACTGTTGGAATTGTAGCAATTCGGCCATTACCAAAATCATATAAGCTCTGGTATGATGCAATGTCTCGTGACATCTTGTATACTGAACTACCGCCTCCAATCAATTCTTTGTCCATTTGCTGACAGAAATACTGAGCAAAAGATCTGTAAATAAGCATTGTAGAAAGAGTAACGATGAATGCAGGCATTTTGATGTAACCAACCAGCAATCCGTTTATAAGACCTGCAAATGCACCAAACAATATCGCAAAGATAAATGTAAGAAAAACACTTCCTGTTACATTAAATATTACAACCGAAAAACCTGCATCAAGTGCAAGCATAGAGCCTACTGACAAATCAATCTCACCAGTCAAACACACCAAACCCATTCCAAAAGCAATTATGCCTACAATTGCTGAATGTCTGAATATATTCATCACACCAAGCCATGTCAATCCATCACTTGTAATTACATATACCAAAAATATTAGTAAAAATACAATCACATAGCTGTATTTTCCAATTTGCTTCAATATATTTTTACTCATTTAACACACCTCATCTTTCACTGCATTTGTAGAATAAAGCATAACTGTCGTCTCTTTTATATCATTATGCTCTAGAATCTTTTTAATTTTTCCGTCGTAGAAAATCACGCATTTATCTGCAACTCGCTGAAGTTCAGGAATCTCAAGTGTGTTAATTAGAATAGTCTTTCCTTCTTTTGCAAGCTGTATAATTAGTTTATAAATCTCGGCCTTGGCCCCCACATCAATACCCTGTGTAGGATTATCGAATAATAACACCTCTGCATCAGTGTTTAGCCATCTTGCTATAAAAACCTTCTGCTGATTTCCACCACTCAGAGAAAGAATTGGTAATTCCTCACTCTCCGCTTTTATGTTGAGCATTTCTTTAAACTTGGCATATCTATTCTTCTCTTTACCCTTATTAATATGCATTCTGTTGGCCGAAAGTGTCTGCTCCGCCAAATACATATTCTCAAGAATTGTCATATCTGGAATAACAGAATTTTCCTTCCTGTTAGGTGGCAATAGGGCTATTTTATTTTTCATTGCATCATGAATTGAACCTGGTCTCACGACTTTGCCATTTACTTCAAATGTTCCAGATGTTGGATGTGTACAGCCAAACATGCTATGAAGCAGCTCACTACTTCCTGCCCCCTGCAATCCAGTGAGGCCAATAATTTGTCCTCGTTCAATTTCTAAATTTATATCATTAAACCCTGGTCCACTATAGCCCTTGAGAGAAATAACCACATCACCAGTTTCACGTTCTGCGTATGTTTCTCCTGAAGAATAGGCTTCGCCAACCATAAGCTTTGTAACCGATTCTGGATCAGTCTCAGAAATTTTTCCTGAGGCTATAAAACTACCATTTCTGTATACTGTGTAGCTATCAGATATTTTGAAAATTTCAGGCATTTTATGGGATATAAAAATAAAAGAAATCCCCTGCGCCTTTAAACCATTGATAATACTAAATAAATGATCAACTTCATCATTATTTAATGATGTTGTTGGCTCATCTAAGATAATTAATTTTGCATTTTTAAATAATGCTTTTGAAATTTCTAGTAACTGCTTTTCACTTGGCTTTAAACTCTCAACAACCGCTGTTGGATCAATAGATACTCCAAGCCTATCAAACAGCCCCTTCGCCTCATTAATCATCTTTGATTTATCAAGTGTAATCTTGCCCTTTGTGTATTCTTTTCCAAGGAATATGTTGTCATACACTGTCAAATCATTAAAAAGATTTAATTCTTGGTGAACAAATGCAATGCCTAATTCCTCTGATTCATTGATAGAAATTCTTGAATACTTGTGTCCATCAAAATCAATTTGGCCAGCATCACATGTGTAAACACCAGTCAAAATATTCATTAAAGTAGATTTGCCTGCACCATTTTCTCCAAGAAGAGCATGAACCTCTCCTGCCTCGACCTCTAAATCTACTCCGTGTAGAACCTCAACTCCATTGAAGGCTTTTTTAATTCCTTCCATCTTTAGTAGGCTCATTGTCAATACCTCCAAAAATATACAGGGCTAGATTTGCATCTAGCCCTGGAAAATAACCTTAATTGAATGAAGGATAATCATTCACGTTTTCGCTAGTTACATTCTCACATGTAATAACGTGATCCTGTGTTACAGACTCACCATTCAAATAGTCAACCATATCCTGAATTGCTGTCTGAATCATTGATGGGCTGTATGTAACTGAAACTAATCCTGAACACTGGTCAGCGATATCTGTGTATGTCTCGCCTCTAAGTACAGCATAGAAATCCTCTAATCCGCCGCAACCTGAGATTGCTGGGCTGTTGCCAAGGAACTTAGCCTTTGTAGCATCATCGATTCCGCCACCATCAAGGGCTTCAAGAATACCCATTGCAAGCTCATCATCCTCTGCATAAATCCACTTGATATCTGCATTTGATGCATCACCCAAAAGTGTCTCGAATGAGCTCTTTGTATCAGAACGGCTCCAGTTCATAGCGCCTGAATATGTAATGCTAGCAAGATCAGCCTCTGACCACTTTGCTGCATCATCAATATAGTTACCATCATAAGCAAGGTTTCCTGTAAGGTACTCTGTAAATCCCTGATCACGAAGTGTTGTAACAGAAGATGTATCACCTTCGTAAATGTATACTTCATCGCCTGGCTGAAGACCAAGTGAAACGTAATATGCAGCACATGCTGCACCGATGCCCTCGTTATCACCCTTTACATTTGAAACTGCTGCATCAGAAACTCCATCGATAATTCTATCGAAAGCAACATATGGAATTCCTGCATCAATAAGCTGCTGAATAGCTGACTCAACTGTATCATCGATTGGCTGGATAACTACTGCTATATTTGACTCGCCCTTTGAAACGATATCCTCAATGTTTGTAATCTGCTCTGCTGCACTTGAAGATGTAATAAGCTCTGCTGAGTATGTACCCTCGCCATTAACCTCTTCGATTTTTTCCTTCGCAAATGTTGCAACCGCACCTGTCCAACCGTGATCCTCCGGAGCAGTAAGTACATAGATATGTGTTGCATCCCCATTTGCTAATGAACCATCAGATGAATCCTTCGAGCCGCCACATGCCACCATTGACATTGCCATGCTAGCAACCAATAATGCTGTAAGGCCCTTTCTCAATAAACCCTTTTTCATAGAAAACCTCCTGTTAAATACAATGTATATATCAATTTCTTTTGTCTTAACTTGATATAATTGTACTTTTCATGGAGGTTCTCAAATATCATCTTATTTCATTTTACTTGTCAAATTTTGTTGCAGACGGTTATATTCAGTTTATCATTGACAACAAATCGTTCACTCTCTTTTCATAAGTGCAATTTTCTTTAACATAATTGTATCCGTTTAATGCAATTTCTTCTCTTTCGCTATCATGTTTCATATAGTATGCAACTTTATCTAATAAATCTTGCTGATTGTAATACCACACTAAATGCTTGGCATTCTCAAAAAACATTGGTAGCTCTGCTTGGAAGTTAGATATGCAGAATCCCCTTGCACCTAATATGTCATATATTCGCAGCGGCACTCCACTTTTTATATTAGGAATTGTCATATTCAAATTTATCTTTGACCCATTAAATACTAAAGGCATCTCACCAAAGTAATCAACACTTCCTTTATATTTCACTCTAAGTAAATCATTGGTGTTGGAGTTTGTGTAAATGCTCGTGTCATAATGCTTGGACAATTCAATTAGTATGCTTCTCCGTTGCTTTTGCGCAATCTTGAATCCAAGGGTCGTTACCGAGAATATTAGATTCAAATCTGAAAGGGAGTCCTCCGACTTCTCTAGTTCAAAATAATTTTGTAGTTCCATTAGAATCTCTGGGGTCAGCATTCTATCTATGATGTTTATTCCTTGTAAGTCCTTCTGCGCCTCCATTGTTGCTTCGAAATAGCCTCGCAGATATTCAGGTAAAGAAAACTCCATTTTATCGTAAGAATTCTTTTCATATAATGAGCCTACAAAACTAATCTCATTTTGGAATAACCCCTGCTCATTTGTATGAGAAAACAAGTAGTCAAGTCTATCTGTATCTACAGCTAGTGGTAAATGATATACATTTCCCACTCCCATCCCCTTAAACTCTTCCACATTAGTTAAATCAAAGAGGAATATCCTATTAACATCATTAAATACCGATTTGTGATACATGGAAATAAGAGGATTATCGCAGCTCCAACATACATAGAGAATGCCACATTCCTGGCAAACATTAGATATTAGTGGAAAATAATTAACCGTAAAAACGAAATCAAAAACATCATTCTTTATTAAGCCTTTTAGGCGCTCAGCAAATTCGAAATCTACATCATAATTGAGGAGGTCTTGATAAACCTCCTCAACTTCATAACCCATTTTTTGAAAAGTGAATTTTATATCCTTGTAATTGTATGCTTTCCAGCGATACATTAAAATCTTTCTAGACATGTAATGAATCCACTCCATAAGTATTCTGCAATATCTGAACAAGTTGCTGATAAGTCGCTATAGCTTCATCGGATTTTCCTGCCGCATCCATCTCTGCAATTTGCTTTAATACTGCTTCCTCTAGATTGTACATTTCTGCAAATTTCTGCGGATCTGCATTTTTCGCGTTTAAGACTTTTTGCACATTGCCATATGCTTTATTTAATTTTTGAATAACTATATCCATTCTTGGACGGACGCCTACCACATTTTTTAGTGTAGACAATGCTGCAGTCGGATTATTCTCCATATTATCCAAAAACAGCTTAATTGCTCTGCCTACACTCACCTCCGGCTGGACTATATCAGGACTAACAGTCTCCTCCATCCATGAGTTATGCAATTCTCGCCACTCATTTAACATATTGGCATATTGTGTTAAGGCTGCCGCTAACTCGCTAAATGAACATTCTTCCATCCTAATCAACTCATTCTCATACAGACGAATATCTATAAACATGTTCATCTCTTTAGCTCCATCTGTATTCTTGAAATTGTCTTTTAGATTTTGAAGAGCTTTCTCATCTAGATTATTAATCTTTTCATCAATCTCACTCTGCAGTATATCTCTAAATCCAGGTCGGATAAAAAATTTGTTTAATACATCTCTTAACTCTTTCTTGTAACCAAGCTCGGCGGCTTTTGCAATAAGAGTGACTACAAATCCCCTATGTATGCGTACTACTGTTGCATCCCATGTTATTCTGCGATAATAGTGTACCAACGGTCCAAAATCCCCTCTGCGCAATCCACATGTCATAAGGTAGCAATACATTGAATTTGTATGCAATTCGTCAAATGTATCGTTAATAAAAATACCGCCCTGAATAAACATTTGGCCTCTATCTGAAGCATATTTGTTCATTATATCCAGATAATAATTCGCAGCCTTCTCGCACTCATCATTCATACCTCGTACAAACATTACCTTTGCTGCGTAGAGACTAAGTTTTGCTTTTGGAACAGGAAGAATCTCCTCCCTGCTCATTTGCTCTCGGTAGAAATCTAATATTTCATCATTTCTATCCAATGCTTCAAGTGCAATTGTTTTTCCTGCTGCAAATGGACCTCTATATCTGAGGCACTCTTCATCATTTATCTCAAATGATTTTTCAAAGGCTTTTTGACAAATCTCAAGTAATTCCTTGTACCAATGTACTGCCCTATATTCCTGGGCCAATTGATATGGCCAGCGCAGATTATCTGGATCCTCCTCCATCATCTCACGAAGCAACGGGATATTTCTCATAGAGTGCTTTAGATTCTCCTCTTCACTCACATAGACATATCCAAAATGTCCCGCCTGAGCATCCATAAACATAGCATTGCCATAAGCTGGCTCTATATATTCATGAACCTTTCCCACAAAATATGTTTTTGGAGTCACAGTGCACATTCTTACGACTTCAATATCTTCATATTCTTTTGCTTCAAAGTCCAAATAATTCCTCTGAAAATACCCGCCAATATTATAATTTGTACAATCAGGTCTATTAAAGAATTCAATGATATTTTTACAATCTAAAAAATATTCATCGTCATCAATGAATAAAAACATTTTGCCATTTGCCTGATCTAGTTGGAAATTTCTTGCAGCTGCAAAATCATTAACCCAAGTAAACTCAAACACCTCGTCTGCATACTGTTCTATTACTGCTCTTGTTTCTGGAGAACATCCCGTATCTACCACCTGCAGCTCTGAGTCAATTGCCTCCCTTATAGGCATCAAAGACTTAAGGCAGCGTTCTGTAGTCTCGGGTCTTCCACAGCATAAAAGTGAAATAGTAAGTAACTTTGTCTTTGGCTTGTTGTTCATGTAAATACTCCCCTCATCAGTAAAAGGCCCGTCATCTGACGAGCCTTACTTTTCTATTATTAATATGTTCCAACTACAAGTGGTCTATACATTTCCTCTCCTTCGATTTCTCCCGGTGCTTTGCTCAAACAAGAATCAATCAATCGATTAATCTCTTTGCTTACGATTGCCTTTTCGCCAGGTGCATCTACCAATCCTCTGAAGTCGTAAATATCAATACTCTTTATTTCAATTATCTTGTTTTCGATATCTGCAAGAATTTCTGTCAAAACACTTTCAATATCGATTTTGTGATTAATAACTAATACTGTGTTATCCAAGTTCTCACTTATATCGTAAATCATGTTGCAGTATTTTTCAAACTTTTCAACTATATCTGAGTAATCCATTCCCATAGATTCTAAATATTCTCCTAATACTAAGGCTTTCTGCTGGCACTCAATAAGTACTCTTAAATCGCCCTGGTAGTCATCTGTTCCGCCATTTGCAAATCTTCTATTTGCTGAGTAAAGCTCTAAAACCATAGTTTCCATTTTATTTCTAGTAAAATATGCCATACGCCTTACCTCTTTTCTATCTATGAATCCCCTTCGGGAGTTATTTTCAATCTCAAGTTACTATTTAGTTTTTAAAAATCATCCCCACCCCTTTGAAGAGGTGGGGAGTGATATTATGTTTTCAAATTATGCTGTTACTGAAGGAGTGAAAGTACACCCTGTGTTGCCTGATTTGCTTGAGCAAGCATTGACTGTCCAGCCTGCTGGAGAATGTTGTTCTTGCTGTACTCAACCATTTCGTCTGCCATATCTGTATCACGGATACGAGATTCAGCTGCCTCTGTGTTCTCAACTACATTGTCGAGGTTCTTGATAGAGTGCTCTAATCTGTTTTGTACGGCACCAAGTTCAGCTCTTTGTGCTGATACTCTTTGGATTGCATCTGCGATAGCATCGATAGCGTAGGTTGCAATCTTTCCAGTTGCATCAGATACATTAAGTCCTGCGATACCGATTGACTTGGCATTCATAGCTTCAAGGGTAATGTTAATCTTGTTTGACATCGCTGCGTCAGCACCAACATGAAGATTAAGTGTAAGTGCATTCTGGATGTTTACATATCCCTTGCTCATTGAGAAGCTAACTGTGGTTGATGTAACTTCTTTACCATCAATTGTCTTTACAACATGTGCTGACTTCCAGATGTAATCACCATTAGCCTGTCCTGCTACCACATCGTACCTAGAAGAAGGTGTAGTTGATTTTAATGTATCAATTGCAGCTGCACCATCTGTTGCACCTACTGAAGAAGCTGCCTTAAGCTCGATTGCTACCATTCTATAAGCTGCTGTAGCCTTGATTAATGTTACGTTAGCATCATCGATACCTGTTTTCTTATTGTATGATGTTGAGAATCTAGTAACTTCATTACCGTTGTACTTAATTGTAGAACCTGCTGTAATGAGGTTGTTAAGGTATGCATTTGTAACCTTTGCATTAGCTACGTCTGTTGTATCAGCTATTGTATATGTCTTGCCATCGATAGAAATTGTGTCACCAGATGTTAATTTCCATGTACCAGGATCGTCATCTGTTGCGCCCTTTGTATAGCAAGCTGTTAATAATAATGCCTTTGCTGCTTCATAATTGTTTGCTGCACCGATTGTGTACTGTGTACCACCGATTGTATATTTTTCGCCAGCTTCAAGGGATTCCATGATGAATGTAGCTCTTGTTGTATTCTGTACTAATGTTCCATCAAGACCTGCATCATGAGCGTTGATGTACATCTTTCTAAGTCCTACATCACCTTTAAGAAGGAATGTCTCATTGAACTTTGTTGTAGATGCAATTCGATCGATTTCCTGTGTAAGCTGGTTAATTTCGTTCTGAATGTCGTCACGATCTGACTCTGAGTTTGTTCCGTTAGCTGCCTGTACTGCTAGCTCGTTCATTCTCTGAAGCATGTCGTGAACTTCTGTGAGGGCACCTTCAGCTGTCTGTACTGAAGATACACCGTCTGAGGCGTTTGTAGAA
>JAEEGL014429774.1_pt1 | contig 23354 bp, 16 predicted proteins | sample 9134231 | NCBI WGS metagenome assembly JAEEGL01 (sample SAMN16246548, study PRJNA631951) | gut metagenome | biome: gut microbiome; feature: rumen; material: fiber-attached | host: Bos | place: Iran: Karaj | collected 2018-10
AACGAGGAGAACATCCGCTGGATGCTGGAGAACTTTGAGGCAGAAGTGCTGCCCATTGAGACACGTCCTGAATGGAACATTACGGGTTCGCTGCTCCAAGGGTTCGACGAACCTGTCTATCGTTTCATCCCTGGCATCTCGCGTGGCGAGGGGCTATTCATGTGTGTGTTGAGGAAAAGCGGCATTACGGCTCACAGTCGACGAGATTACGGCTCGTCCTCAACGACATTACGGCTCACTGCCAACGAGATTACGGCTCGTTCGGAAGGACAGTTCCCCCGCATAGACTTGAACTACCAAGAGGCGCTGAAGTTCCTGCGGGGCGAAGCCTTGGTTCTGCCGTCTGACACCCCTCGGGGCATTGTGGCAGTCTGCTTCGACGGACATCCGCTGGGCACCATGAAGAACATCGGTAGTCGTGCCAACAACCTGTATCCCAAAGAGTGGCGCATCAAGACCACCCACGTTCCCGACACATACACCCCCATCCTGACAAACCATCCATCAGACATCTAACATCAGACATATGAAGCAATACTTAGACATACTTAACCGCATCCTGACCGAAGGCACCCAGAAGGGTGACCGCACAGGCACAGGCACCATCAGCATCTTCGGTACCCAGTCGCGCTACAACCTGAGCGACGGATTCCCCCTGCTGACCACCAAGAAGCTCTACCTGAAGGGTATCATCTACGAACTGTTATGGTTTCTGAAGGGTAGCACCAACATCAAGTACCTGCAGGAGAACAATGTCCACATCTGGGACGAATGGGCCGACGAGAACGGCGAGCTGGGACCCGTCTATGGTCACCAGTGGCGCTCGTGGCCCGACTACGACGGAGGTGTCATTGACCAGATACAATATGTGGTAGACCAGCTGAAGACCAACCCCAACTCGCGCCGCATGATTGTCTCGGCATGGAACGTGGCAGAGGTCAACAAAATGGCGTTGCCTCCGTGCCACACCATCTTCCAGTTCTATGTCGACTATCCCGACGGACAGGATGCACAAGGCCGTCTGTCGCTGCAGCTCTATCAGCGCTCTGCAGACACCTTCCTGGGTGTGCCGTTCAACATTGCCTCCTATGCCCTGCTGCTGCAGATGATGGCACAGGTGACGGGATTCCGCACGGGCGACTTCATCCATACCACGGGTGACACCCACCTCTATCTGAACCACATCGAGCAGGCCAGGCTGCAACTGACCCGCGAGCCGCGCCCGCTGCCAACGATGACTATCAACCCCGACGTGAAGAACATCTTCGACTTCCGTTACGAGGACTTCCAGCTGGCGGGCTACAATCCGCATCCTCACATCAAAGCAGAAGTAAGCGTATGATTAGTATAATAGCTGCGGTGGCGAAGAACCGCGCCATCGGATTCGAGAACAAACTCATCTACTGGCTGCCCAATGACCTGAAACGCTTCAAGGCGCTGACCACAGGCCATACCATCATCATGGGACGCAACACCTACCTGTCGCTGCCCAAGGGTGCCCTGCCCAACCGTCGCAATGTGGTGCTGTCCACAACAGTCAAGGAGCTGCCCGGCTGTGATGTCTACCCCTCGCTGGACGCTGCCCTGGCGAGTTGCCGGCCCGACGAGGACATCTACATCATAGGTGGTGCACGGGTCTATGAGCAGGCGCTGCCTTTGGCTGACCGTCTGTGTCTGACCGAGGTGAACGACATCCCGGCACAGGCGGATGCCTTCTTCCCCGACTACAGCGACTGGCAGGAGGAAAACAAAGAAGCCCATCCCAAGGATGAGCGTCACGACTTCGAATATGCTTTCGTAGACTATATGAAAGTTTAAGGTTCAAAGTTCAAGGTTCAAAGTTCAAGGTTCAAAGTTCAAGGTTCAAAGTTCAAGGTTCAAAGTTCTCTGACCTGAAGGTCAGAGCGACCTAAAGGTCGATGACAAGGTTTACATTTCACCTTTTACTGCTTGCCGAGTAGTTGATGTTCAGGGCTCCGGCCTTGCGCAACTGTTGCTTGACGTCATTGATGAGTCCCATCTCCGTATTCCGGTCTGCACGGATGGATACCGTCAGGTGTTCACGGGCATCCTCCGACATCTGAGCCTTCTCGACGGCAATCTCCTGCGCCAGCTGCTCCAGTTCCACAAAGCGGTCGTTCAGCTGGATGCGCCTGCTGTCTGATGCTCCCTCCACCTGTCCCTTCGCGTCCATGGGCTGACCGATGAACAGGTAGATGACACCCTGCTTGCGGGCCTTCTCCAGTTCCGTACCCTGCGGTGTCTCCACATGCACCAGGGGAGTCACCACGCGCATGTGGGTGACAATCATAAAGAAGAACAGCACCGTGAATATCAGGTCTGGCAGAGCCGCCAGGTTCAGCCCGGGCACCTCGTGTTTCTGTCTGCGAAATCTACTCATCCTTCACGCCCTCCCTGATTCTGATCGGATGCCTGTTCAGCTTCTTGTAGGCTGCCACAATGGCATTCTGCATATTGAAATAAGCATCATAGCTCGACTGTCGGGCGGTCACCACATCCAGCACGTAGTTCTCCGTCTGGCGCGAAGCCAGAAACGACTCCACCTGCTGCTGCAGTTCTGCCAGCGTCACAGGCTGTTCATCGCAGAACAAAGCATTCTGGTCGTCAATCCTGATTTGCAACACGTCGCTGCGGTGTATGTCCTGCATCTCCTGCTGGGGCTCATCCTTGGGCGACAGCATACGAGCTATGCCCTTGTCGCTGTCCATTGACGAGGTGACCAGAAAGAAGACCAGCAACATGAACGAGATGTCTGCGGTCGACGTGGTGTTGAGTTCGGGAACGTCCCTATGCTTTCTTCGTATGAACACGGTTGCTAATCTTTCTATTTATGCCAGAGGTACCGAAGCAGACAAAGCCGGCAGCGACGACTATCAGGATGACACTCGACACGATAAGCATGTCGGTCACCTTCAGCCAGAAGCTGTCCTTGAACAATGCACCATTCACCATCAACGGCTGATCGGAGCCTGCCAGATAGGTCACCACCAGCAGCACCACCGTCAGTCCCATCACCAGCCAGCCACGACCGCTGGCATTCTTCTTTGGAGCTATCAGCAATGGGCGCACCACTGAGATGATGGTCACAACCACCGTCACAGCCACCGTGACATACATCAGCCACAGCATCACCTCTGCCAATAGGAAATCACCCGCCTCAGCCATATTACTTTAAACTTTGTCATCGACCTTTATACTTCGCTATCGAGTCCGTCAGCGAGATGGCACTCTCCTCCATCTGCGATGTCAGGTGCTCAATCTTCGAAAGGATATAGTTATAGAAGAACTGCAGCACAATGGCCACAATGATACCGAAGATGGTGGTAATCAGAGCCACCTTCATACCCTCCGCCACGATGGTCGGACTGATGTCACCAGCCGTCTGAATGCGGTCGAAAGCCATCACCATACCAATCACCGTACCTAAGAATCCTAACGACGGAGCAACGGCAATGAACAGGCGTATCCACGAACAGCCTTTCTCCATGTTCGCTATCTGCACCGTTCCGTAGTTAGTCAACTGACGGTCTATCTGCTCCAGCGGCTCCTTGATGTGCAACAGCCCCTGATAGCAGATGCTGGCCACAGGACCTCGCGTGTCACGGCATAAGTCCTTGGCACCTTCCACATCGCCCTGCTCCAGCTTGGCATCGATATCGCCCAGCAGTTTCTTGGCATTAATCTCCGACAGCGTCAGATAGACCAGACGCTCGATGCAGAACGCCAGGCCCAGCACCAGAGCCAAGGCCACCAGCGACATAAAGCCTGCCGAGCCCTCCAGGAACTTGCGTTTCAGCTGCTTGTGCAGCCCTCCGCCTTCCTCAGCGGCCTCGGCATCAGCCCCTGTCAGTTCTGCCTCAATGGCAGCCATGGCCGAGTCTGCCACTACCGTAGTCGAGTCTGCAGACACGACCTCCGTAGAATCCTTGATATCCGGCTGCTGGGCCCCTGCCGGCATGGCCACCGTAAGCAGTCCCATCAGCACCAAAAATATAGTCAGTTTCTTCATAACCTTTGCAATTTGGGCACAAAGGTAAACATAAAATCCGAAATAGTTGCAAGATTAACATTAAATAGCAAACTGTTCCACGTCGATACGCGTCACAATGCCCTGTGTCGAGACAAAATAGACACGCGGAATAATACCCGACGCAAAAAGTTCGTAGATGCTGGCGTCCTCCTGAGCAGCGTAAGGAATCAGCAGTTCGTGCTCTGACCAGAACCTGGCCACTACGTCTTTTCCCTCTCCCCGACTGATGGCCACCATCTGGAAGCCCTTGTCATCCTTATGCTGCAGGTAATACTGGTTCAGTCGGGGCAACTCGCGCTGACAGTCAGGGCACCAGGTATTGAAGAACACAATGACCGTCTCACCCGTCAACTGACTCGTTGAGAAAGTGCGTTCCTCGCCACCGTCCGTCATGGTGACGCTGAACGACGGCACACGATCGCCCACTTTTACCCGTTCAACGACCTCATCACTTTCCTCATGAATACTGCTACACCCCCCGAATAAGGAGCACAGCAGTAGAATATAAATGTACCTAATTATCTTCACTTCATCAATACCTTTTTACCATTTACGATATAGGCGCCCTTACCTGGGTAGATGACACGACGCCCCTGCAGGTCGAAGATGACCTTCTCACCCTCAGTACCATCCTCCTTAGGCAGTGTTGTCTCAATACCCGTGGTGCCATTAGCGAAAACGAGGAAGTAACGACCATAGTCATTGGGCTGAACAGTGAACGAGTCACCCTCGAATATCTGCTGCGTCTTACCATCCACAGCATCCACCACGAAGACATCATCATTCGTCAACTGCTCAATGTCTGAGAATGTCACCTCCACCTTATCCTGACTGCTGCAGTTCACACCAAAGGCAATCGGCTTATTCAGCTCTTTCACCTGATTGATGCTCACCGCATAGCCATTAGCAACAGTATAAACCATAGGCACATCCTCCAGGTTCGAGTCAAACAGCGTCTCCACGTTCTGACCCTCGCCCACCAAGACATTGGCTTTTGAACTACCTTGCTCGTTCTCCGCCGTCAGCACCAGCCCCGGAGCCTGCATAGCAGGAGCAGGCGAAGTGACAATGGGAGCATTACCGTCAATCATCATCGAGTTATCAAAGTTGACACCCTTTGAACGGTCTGTAGTCTTTACGAAGAACGAGGTCATTGGCTTAACCTGTCCTGTTGTCAGTCCCGTAGCAGGATCACCATCCATCGTCCAATACTGCCCTGTAAGATGCGTATTCTTCACGAAGAATGCAGCCATATCAAGGGATGACATATATGGATTACCCACCAAGTAATACTCGTTCTCTGTATTAATGTTAGCCTCATCAAGCGGCATTGTTGTCATCGTTGCCTTATTATCATAATCATCTGTTACAAAACGACCATAGACACCTGTGCCTTTAGTAGTCATGGCTGTCACGGTACCTGCTGCATCATTATAATTATAATAGGTATAACTCTCGTCAGCCTTTGGCCAACGGAACAATGCTTTCTCACCTGTTGTTCCATCCTTCTTGTGAGCACGAAGAGCAAAACCCTGCAAGTCCGTGTACTTCACAGCCATATCATTGTAAGTATGAGTCCACTGAGCAAACGTTGAACTGACTGCACCACTGAATTTCAAGTTTGCCGTATATTCCGTAGCCCTTGGGTCTGTGGTTTCGGTGTACACCTTACCGCCGTCCTGACTATGATCCCACGAACGCTGATAGACAGGATAATCAGCACGACTATAAGCAATCGTATTGAAACTAATCGGCTGGAAAGCCTCAGTATCCTGTAAGCCATTAGCCTTGGGCACATACATATCACCAGCATAAGTTCCCTTTAGCGGAGCCGACAGCAAATACCACTTGTTACGATCCAGTTCCTTCTCCACCCAAGCCTTCTGGTAGGTCAGACGCTGCTGGTTAATCATTTCTGCACCAGGCTTGAAATATATCTCGCGACAAATGTTGCCATAGAACTTCTCGCAGTCATAGATATTGGCATCGTCCTTGCCAATCACTGTCACACCATCAGCCTTATAGTGTCCCTGACACTGTTTCTGCTTATCACTCGCCTCATAGCTATAGCGCACCAGCATGTCATACTTGATGTTCTCTGTAGCATCACTCGTTCCAACTGCTGGGCTTCGGTCAGTGCCTAAGTCACCAGCCAGCAGAATTCCGCCAGTATAATCAGAACCAGGATATGCCGTGATGTTCATATTGATAAGGCTCGGTGCACGACTACCGGTAGGCAGTGTCACATAGCTGAACTTCATTGGCACGTAGGTCTGCGGAGTAGAAGTAATACTTGCCAAGCCACCTTCGCCATTGTTCTCATAGCCATCCGGATGTCCTGCTGTCGCTGTATTCGTAGCACTACTCTTAGCACCCTTATAAAGTTCTGTACGTACTGAACGCTGCCAGTTCGTGTCGTTGTTCCAGTTGACATTATAATAAGTGGCATCAATAGCGTATGGATTCCATGTCACAAACTCAGGTACGATCTTAACCACCAGATAGATGTCACCCTCACAACGACCTGAGACACCTGCATCACGACTATCAAAGTAAGAGGTAGACACCTCATACTCGAAGCCTTCATGGAAGTCTATTGCGCAATTAGTACCAGAGAAATCCAATGTCAGATACATGTGGTCTGCATCCACTACAGGATCCGCACTTGCGTCAGTTGGGTTGACTATCTTTGCAAAGTTAGCACCTGTGGTAGTAATCGTCGGGTCAGATGGTACAGCAGAGATGGTCAGATATTCACTGGTGAAGCTCAAGGTATTGGTTGTCGTTTTATCCTTGTCCTTGAACAGTCGGATAGGCACGTGCAGTTTATATCCATTCTCACGAAGGTCTTTCATCTGTTCCAACCCAAGACGCAGCACGCGCTTCGTGTAAGCAGGCGGATATACAACATCACTGAAGCCTAATTCCAGTTCAGGCGAACTACCCTTCAGACTGAATGTAATCTCAAATGGCGAGCAGACTCCCGTAGAGCCAGTTGATATTGTCACCTCTTTCTCAACTGGCAGGCACGATATAGTAAAGTCTGAACTGCTGAACGTATGCGTGAACTTTTCTGCATAAGCAAGATCCAAAATGCCTTCTGCGATAGCACTACTCAGCAGATTGTGATAACTACTATTCACTGACGAATATCCAGAAGCCAAGCCTATCACATTGTTGTAAGAAGACGAGACACCACGATAATCAGCCAATGCTGTCCGCAAATCATAATATTTATAATCAGTACCTCCGTGACTGAAAGTTGCTGTTGTTGATGTCCACGTTGACAAGGGGACAAAGACGAAGTCATAATGTAAGTCTGTAAAGGTCTTGAATCCTGTAGCCTCGTTCATATCAGGAACTTTCAGTATCATTTGCACATTGGATACTGAAGCAGCTCCACCACATGCAATCGACAATTCACCACCTTCTGTGCCACCATCTCCCTCATAGGTTACATATTGGCGACGAGGAATGAAGAAGTTACTGAATATTGAGCACTTACTCGTAGCGCCGAAGTGCAAACCACCCCAAAATGACTCTTTGGAGGCATCAAAGGGCAGATTCGGATCATATACCGACACATAGTAGTGACCACCCTCTTCCAGCGCAGGGAAATTCTGGTTGGCTATCTGGAAATAAATAGTGTTGTCAGCATCTTTGTACCATCCGTAGGCATCACTCTCACGATCTGCTTCTGTCTTCACGTCACCCGTCGGGTCAAAGTTTGACTTCACTTTTGACATACCATAAGTATGCAAATTACCTGGGTCATTATCTGGTATCAATGTTCCAACACCATCATACTGGGGATACATACCCAGTCCTGTTACTACAGTACCATCTTCCTCACGACAGATACGCCAGTATATCGTCTGTTCTGTGTCACTCTTACCATAGACATTCTGCAAACCCTCAGCGTCCATATACACCTTAAGTTTGCCATCTGTAGGATTCTCACAAGTACTCCCACTTTGCTTAAGTAGCACCTTCGAGGTGTTGGTAAACACTTTCAGTTCGTCAATTGCAAAGTCTGCACCATTGGTATCGTTGGCATAGTTGATTACCTCTGCCACGAAACTGGTAATCTCATCATCGAAGTCTACGGGAATAGTTGACATTCCGTATATTTGGTTCCACTTACCGTCTGCTCCACCTGCAGAAAGGATGTCACAAGTGTGGAAAGAAACGACACCAACTCGCTGACTGCCCTTCAGTCCCACAATGCGTATCAGCAACTGAGGCTTAACCGTATTTCCTGTCATATTAGCCACTGCTGCTGTGAAATAGATGGACGAGCCATGACAAAGGTCAGCAGTGAAGGGGATAGTAGCGATAGTTCGTGACTCATTGGAAGCATCGGTATAAAGGAATGAACCATATTTACCATTATCGGTCACAGTATGGGTATAGTCATAGAGCACATCGCTTTTCCACCAGTAGTAGTCATAGGCAGAACCATTGGAATGTGTCGAGATATCAGGTGCATTCATTGACTTTAACATAATATAATCACCATGCTCAGGTGATACACCCGTGTAATTACCATTCTTGATGGTAGAGGTCAACATAGGATAACTGAAGCCATATTGGTTATCATCCCAAGGGAAGGGGACATAGGTCATGTTATTCACTGCTGACGTTGGAGCATCCGACCAGTTGGTGGTGCTATAATACTCTGCTTCATGTCCGGCAATGTTTTTGTTTGTCTCTGGATTACCATCAAAGTCCACAACACCTGCCAGGTCATAGTGATACTTCATATAGGCATCAGTACGTTCCAAGTTAGTTGCCAAAGCCAAGTCTGTAACAGGAATCGGAGCTGCCTCAATAAAATGTAACTCATAGTGAACGACAGGAGCGTATGTATCATTGAATGTATTGCCTATACCTGCATATCCCACAACATGGAACTTCTTACCATCAGTGATAGACAAGCTGCCCTCTCCTTTGAGATTAGCATAGGTATCAGAGGTGAAATTATCAAAAGTGAAGGACGTAATTCGGTTTGTCTCAACATTACCTATCTGCTTTTTCCAAATACCTTCGTCATTTTCAAAGTATGCATACCAAACAACATGGTCGGCAGACTGATAGATTGGAGATTCAGTAGTACCTGTATTAATAATATAGTTAGCTATACTATTCTTATCGAAGCGCAGGGCAAACGAACCATTTTTGCCAGCACCCAATGACACCACAACCTTACCCAAGTCCTCTTCCAACTTAAACATCGTATTCTCTTTGCTTACGAACAGGTCGTGCATAGCAACATTATCCGCACCTGCCTTGATAGCTGTCTCCGCAGTTTCGAGAGTCGTCTTCGATGTGGCCAGCTTTGTTGCACACTCACTGGCAGGATGAATATGGAAAATGTAACGTGTACTCAGCGTAGGTTCGTGTATCAAATAGGATGTTCCACCCATGGTTGAGATACCATCAGAATATTTACTGACATCACAGGCAATGTCTATAGACTCAGTGAAGTCTGCATCAGGGGTGAACGTTACACCGACATTATCATGAGTCGGGTTGCCAGAAAGGCACAAGCCAAACAATCCGCGATCTGCTTCACTTAGTGCTGTACCAACCTTGGCAAAGGTAAACTTCTTAGATGAGTCTGTAATCTTATCCACCACCTTGGTATCGGTCTTCCAATCATACCAACGGATATAAGCGCGAGGCTCCATGTTGTTTCCTGTATCCGTATATCTCTCAAACGGAAGGACTAACGTACGCGTCTCACTAGGTAGAATATACACATCATACTCCCAAGTATGTACACCCTGACGGATATCACCTGTGAAGTTCTCTGCCTCACCTATGCTATTATTCCATATTTTCTGCGCCTGACTTCCAGTGCTGCCATCAGGCACTACCCAGTCACGTCCACTCTCACCTTTATAGTGTACAAAAGGAAGAGCTGCATACTCGGTGTCAGTAAGAATAAGATTATAGACATACTTCACCTGCATAGTGGAAGGTTCATTGTCTGGCAGATTCTTGCCTGTGAGGTCGGTGGTCAAAACGCATACTACTCGCAGGTTCTTATAGTCGTTATCGTAGTCATAGCCTGTAGAAGGCAATGTGAACGTGGGGTCATACCCAGAAGCATCTGTTCCATAGTCAGGTAATTCTGTCGTATGAACATAATGACCAAACACTGGGTTCTTAGTATAAGTCTTGCCTGCAGAGAAGCCCCAATTGTTAAGGTCACTAAGAATATTCCCACTCGCATCTGTCACATACCAACGGGCATATCCATTAGTCTTCAAGGCAGTTCTGTTAACTCCCATATCTTCTAAGATAGCAGAGAAGTTATTAAAGAGAGAGGGAGTGATAGTACCTCCTATAGTATTGCCACCACCGTCATCAACCTTAGTATACAATGCACTTTTATAAATGGTCTTTACGGTATTGATATTGTTTGCAGGAAAAGCTGCATAGTAGTCCTCTGGTGACAGGAATGAATATACATACTTCAGCTGCATGGTAGCAGGCTCGTTGGTCAATGGGGTTGCACTCGGCTCCATTCCTGTCCTATCTAATGTCAGTACACAGACGAACTTATACTGTGTATAGTCCTTCTGAGCATCAGTATAGGTTGAAGGAAAGTCGAAAGTGGGGTCATACTGCCCCGCATTCCAGCTTTCGAAGCCTAAGATATAATGACCATAAGAATCATTCTTATTATAGGTCTTAGTGGCAGAAAAGTCCCAATCTTTTAAATCAGTAAGGATATTACCAGACATATCTGTCACATACCAACGGGAATATAAGTTACCCAAGCCATCGGAAGTTACACCAAGGTCTGACGCGACAGCCTTATATGCCTCATTACCATACTGCTCTATTTTCAATGTTCCGTCATATAACACATTTTTATTAATGGTGGTAACGGTAGCAATATTGGTGGCAGGAAATGCTCTATCCTCAAAATGGATGGTATATTTCATTGTGAGAGCAGATGGCTCCATAGACACCTCCGAACCAGAAGTTTTCTCATCACCAGATGTCCCAATATAAACAACCACATCATAATCAGTCCAGTCAAACTGACCATCAGGCCACAACTTGACCATCATGATTTTGTTTAAGTCTTTGTTGGAACCGTCAAGTTTCGTACTCCATACTCGCCCGTATTTATGTTTTTGGGGATAATAAAGATTTATACCGCCAACAGAAGTAGTAGATCCCAATGTCTGGTCTTTAAAGCCTTGTTCTATACCAGTTGATTTATTCACTAACACATATCGAACATAGAAGTTGTCTGTACCTCCCAAAGTGTTACTTGGGTAATTATTCCAAAAGTTGGTAAAATCACTCTCGTCTATTGCGGCTACTGTACCTAACACCGTTCCATCACTTTTCGTCAATTTAATTTTCTTATTGGAAAGGTCGAACTTCAGATATGCCTCCGACAGTGCACTCCACTCTGAACTAAGCATGGTTATCGCCTTCTCCACCTCTGTTGCTGACGTAGCATCACCTTTGAAAGGATATTCAAAGGTATAGGTGTATTGCAAATCCCAATCCGGTTCCTTTGTTGGAAGTGCTGTTGCTTCATCAGTAGAGAATACGCATCCTATTTGATAGTCCTCGAATTCACTGGCTGTGAGAGACAATGTTATACCACTTAGGTCTGAGACCGTCAGTCCTGCAGGTTTAGATATATAAAAACCATGTTCCAACTCTGGTCCTGCTGTTCCACCAGTGACTGTCAATTTACCTGTTGGATCAACGGCAGCACCATCCTTAATCAAATAGAAACGGGCATATTTCGCACCAGACACTTCAGCCAAAGCTGCAGTCAAGTCAAGTGTCGCACTTACGTCTGATGTGGCTAATACATCTGCTGTGCCAATAACCTTACCACCAGAAAGAGGACTACCAGATTTTAAATGTCCAACAAAGGTATCAACCTTAACTCCAAAGTGGAATGTATATTTCACTTTAAAATTTGGTTCTGTGTTTAAAGATCCTGCAGTCCAACTATTAGGAGCAATTGTTGTCCCCGTCAAATCATCAGTGATATAACATACAATAGTATAATCACTAAAATCTGCAAATGTTTTAGAATTATGTACGCCTACCGATACCGACAATTTCGTGTTTAAGCTATGAGGATTAGACCATGGTTCAAGTTCTTTAAACCAATAAAAGCCTGATATTTCTGAACTCCATTTAATATCAGCCCCCGAACAGGACATACCTATATTGGTATCTGTTCCCCATTGATTAGTACTATTTTGTGCGAAATTAGTAATTACATTATTCGTTCCATCTAATATACTCCACCTTATATAAACATTATCAGCAATATCCGATGAAGTATAAGAAGATCCAAAAGAATTCAATGCAGCAATTATTTCACTTTCCTTTGATTGAATATTAATGTTTGTTTCACGCAGACTTAACACATTCAAATATTCGTCTTTTTCAATGGCACCACTAACCATGGTGCCTGTTGTATTAAACGTCTGTCCCCACACATTCCCCACACTCATGACCATCATGAGGACAAGGAGCATGGCCCGGCGGGCGAGGCTCGTCGGGGCGGTGGAATATGTTCTTCGAGTAGAATATGTTCCTGTGTTACTATGTCTAAAACCAACGTTACTATGTCTAAAACTAAACCGCTTCATTGAGTTCATCAAATCTACAGACTGTTTCATTGTTTCGTATCTTTATTACTAATTATTACTATTCTACACCATATATAAGTAAATTGCGCCCGCAGTGCGGACGCAACGCTACTGTATCTCTATATTGACACAATCTGGGCGGGGACAATAGCTAATTCGCCTGACAGAGGGACTAACGGCTCAGGTCAGTAATAACGACATGCCATGTATTTGACTCTTCATTCTTGTCTTGCAAGACATAGCCTTTCTCTGTAAGCTGCTGAAGCGTTTTTGTGACAGCCACACGACTGACTCCAACTATTTCAGACAACTCAGCCGGCTTTATGGCGGGATTATAAGTCAATTCGCGCAAGATAGAACTTACCGTGGGACTGTTGAATGTGACGGTTTCGCCGTCATACCACCACAAATTATCTCCACGCTGAGTAAGAAAGGTGATATACCCTGCAATCTCATCTGCCACCAATTGAACAAAAAAGTCACGGAACGGCTTGATATCGTCCAAGCCTGCCAGTGCTCCGTCTGACGGAGCTTTGCCAACCTTCAAGTCTGCCCGATGAAGTGCCTCCAGATAGGCCTGCTTTTTACGGGAACGAACCACTATCATAGGATAATCGTGACGCGACAGGATGTAGTTGACCAGTAGCCGGGCTATGCGACCGTTGCCATCCTCAAAGGGGTGGATACGGATGTAGCGGTAGTGGAACAGGATGGCCAAGTCCACGGGGTGCATCTCACCACGCTGCTCCTCCTCGTTGTACCAATGCACAAGGTCTGACATCAAGGCAGGCGTCTCTTCGGGCGAAGCATAGTCAAAGCGGTCACCGTAACGGGTAATGACCGAGTTGGGACGGGGCTTGTACCGTCCTGCATGAATGGTGAACGACGTAACAGCACCTCCCGGCAGGTTGCGGTACTCTTCATAGTCTTCACGAAGCAACGTCTTATGGAGCTGACGAATAAAGGTCTCGGTCAGCGGGTAGTCTTTCACCTTGGCCTCCTCCTGCATCATCTTCAGACCGACATCACTGGCTTTCATCTCCTCCAAGTCTTTCATTTTGGCACCTTGTACCACTTGACCGAAGAGCAACAGCAGCTCTGTCTGGCCATAGGTCAGCGTGTTACCCTCAATATGGTTTGAGTTGTAATTGAAATCAAGTGAGAACCTGATACTCAATCTTCTTTGGTCATCATCATGAAGTGGTTGCATTGACTGCCACTTCTCATAGAATTGTTGTAATTTCTCTTTTGCTACCATAATCTTCTTTGATGATATTTGGCTGCAAAGGTAACACTTTTTAACCAAATAGCCAAAAAAGTAACCCTAAAAAGGTTTCATTTGCAACCTTTTTAGGTTACACCCCGTTTTGGAGCATCCTCAGTTGTCTCCAGATTGTGTGTCAACATTTCAAAGAACGCATTGGGCGCGCTTGGGAGCGCCATATTTGAAAGGACTTAGCCTTTAAATCCTTGGAATCCTTAGAAAATAGTCAATGTCTCCTGCGAGGAGCATCAGCCCGTCGCGGGGCATAGAGCATCTGGTCCTGGGAGAGCGTCATATAGAACCGGTATATCATGTCGCGGCGGTATGTGCCACCAACATACAGTTTAATCTTCATTTCGTGATAGATTTTCTTGTCTATACCCAGCGTACCATCCGGGTCGGCAATGTAGCCGAAGATGAACGGACGGTAGTTGCCCGAGGCTGCTGGATCCCACTGAGGACCTGCGACACCGTCGTTGACATACCAAACGGGAGTTTGTCCTTCATCATCGCCGTCTACGGTGGTAGAGCCAGTGCCCGTACGATAAAAGCCCTCGTAGTTGCCAGTTGATTGCAGGGTACCATCCTTCACGTCGTAGGTTACCCACGTACCTGCCCAATCAGTATTCAGCGTCCAATAGTCACCCGAACCCACATTATAGTTCACATCTGTAGAGCCACCCTTTGTGACCTTGGGCAGCAGGTGGAAGTGACCATAGTCGTGGAAGGTGAACTCATAAAGGTTCTCACTGGTGTTCAACTCCTTCACACTGACCGGATAGACCCCGATGGGCGGGAAGTCGTAGGGAATGAGTTCAAACTTATAGTCGTCGAGCGTGATGGGGATGATGCGGTAGTCGTTACGGGCAATGTAGTTCCACTCATTCTGAGTATTGTTGCTAATCAAAGAGTAACGATACTCGCCCCCGTCCAGTTCCAATGACAACTGGAACAACCCGCCATTATTGGCAGGCGTAGCACTCTCATTGACATAGAAAGTAACGTTCTCGGTAGAACCGTTAGCGATAGCCTTGTCAGTACTCAGAACAACAAAGTCCGTCTTCGTTGGTGTGCCGTTCAAGTTGGGGCGTACATCCTGATGGTGTGCCTCCATGTCGTCGGCATTTGCTGCTGTTGTCAGCGAAGGCAAAAGCTTCAAGTTGTCAGCCACATTAGAGGTGACATCGGTCAAGGTGATTTTCTTCACCGTCACGTCTGCACCTGTCGAGTTAGTGATGCGCAGTTCCATCTTGGCCAACATACGCACCACGATGAGGTCTTTCGATATAGATCCGGAACTGGGCACGATGAGCGACTGTTTGTTGCTCATGGGAATACCCTTGCAACCAAAGCCGTTCGCATTGTCTGCCGTCGGGTCAAAGCTATTGCCATTGACGGTGGCGGTGGCTGCCGCAACCGTGGCATCAGCCAGAGCGGTTCCCACTTCCAAGGAACTGATGCCGAGCAATGTCTTCAGTGACGCCTCGCTGATGTTGGCAAACGAATAAACGCTATACGTACCTGCCTCCATCTCAACATCTGCGCAAACATTGTCTATCTCAGCCTTTGCCTCCTCAGGAGTGCCCGAAAATTTATACTTAATGGCAGAGCCGTCTGTTATCAGCACAGTCCAGTTGTACATCATCTCCGAGCGGTCGGTCTTGGCATTCCCGTCCTGCCAAGCCCTGGTCACTGCATTTTCCGCTCCAGTGGCCAGACGCAGCGTTACCCGGGCCTTGCCCACAATAGGCTCTGTGCGCGTGTCGGTACTGTTGTCAGACGAACAGGCAACCATAACTGCCGTCATAGTTGCAAATAATATAAATAGGTATGTATGTTTGATTCCCTTCATATACACTTACATATAGATTGTTTCATGCTCAAAGATATCCCACTTCTTCACCTTGATGTTCAGTGTTACCTTAATGTCCTCCTGTTCTTTCTGAATGCCGCCTATCCAGATGCGGTAGATGTTGTTGCGTACCACGCCAATGTTCATCGGGGTTGTGGCTGACTTCTCTGAGGTGTCGTTAGTTGTCAGAATATCGTAAGAATGCGCATCGCCCTGATGGCGCAGGTATCCATAGTAGACCTTGCGAGTGGGCGTAGCCGATAAACCTCCTTTATAATAATATCCCTCAATGGCGATACCCGTTGCCTGATAGTAGAGCAGCGATTGTTCGGGTATCAGCGTGTTCTCCATCGGATAAGCCACGATAACATCTTCGCCCGTCTTGGATGGTGTCAAGTCTGTCCATGACGTGTAGCCCGCACTGGTGCCAGACACTACGGCAGCGTGCATTGCTTCAACTGACTTGTAGTAGCTGTTGGCAAGGAAGGTGGTTTCATTAAGTCCTTTCACAATCTCCAACGAGTTCATCAGCGCGGGATTGGAGCCATCGCCCGTAGAGACCTTTGTCGTTGTCTTGGGGTCGAGCACATAGTTGGCGGTCGTCTCATCGATGAGCCATTGTGGAGTAACAGTACTCAGACTTTCCGTCAGGCGCTTTAGCAAATATTCCGTACCATAGGTGGCTTGTCCGTTGGTGAGGTTGAAGGGCATGATACCCGTCACCACGAACTTGTCATCTTCGCTACCCGTCACACTATACAAATAGCCAGGATGACCAGAAACAGCACCGTCATTATACGCACCATTGACGGCCCAGAAGTCAATACGTGCAGCCATACGCTCAATGACCAGTGGACTTTCACTCATGTCATAGTAGTAGTCACCTGCCGCGTCGCGTGTTCCTTTGGTAGAGAAGTTTAGTGTATTATCCTGCTCGGACGACATCACAAATCCCACACACTGCTGGGCTGGTTGCGTTTCATTGCCACTATAGATAGTTGTAAGCGTCCTGTCTCGAACATCGTTTAGCTTGCTGCTGGTCGTTATAGAACCTGTCAGGTCAGCATTAGCCACCACAATAGCATGATAGGTCTTTGTAAAGTCAATGGTATTGTGGGGCACCAGCTGGTTGCCGGTCTCATAGGTAGCCTCGATACGTGTATTCGCATCCTTGGTGGTACGGCTGACGGGATAGTAAGCCACAAAGTCTATAGTCGGGTTACTGCCATCATTGATGCCTGTAGCGCTTTGATAGAGTATGAGCGTGATGCCTGTAATGGCATTCTCGCGCTCGAATCCTACCTCGCGCCCGTCACCATCCTCACCGCCCGTGGGCACACCACGAGTCATCACCTTCTGACCATTCACCACCGAGACGGCCAGGTTGATAAAGTGGTTGTTGGTGTTCTGAGTGGTACTGCCATCACCGTCCACCACTGCCGAACAAGCCGACAGCAGCAGAACAGCACCAGTAAGAAGTATATTTCTCAGTAGTCTCATGTGCACGCTATATGAGTAGTGTTTCAGTTGTTCCTTATTCTGTTATTCCAAATCTACATTCTGTATACGCTTAGCCCACGAGAGCACATTGATGCGCACCTCGGCATACTGCCACTTCTCGTTGCGGATAAAGAAGTCCAGATAGAAGTCGTAGGCGCGATCCAGATATTCCTGACGCGAATAGGCATAGAGGTCATAGGCATTGCGGCCCTGAGCCAGGAAGTCGGTCAGGTTGATGGCGCACACCTCCTTGCCTGTTTCCTTGTTGCGGATAATGAGCAGGGCGTTCTTTTCAGTCTGCTCATACCACCACAGGCGGTTGAATGTCAGGCAGGCATGGGCAATGGTGTTGGCTACATTACCCTGAGCATCCTCCGCATGGGTGTTCCACTTACGGAATGGGGTGTAAACCAAGTCATCGTCGGCTAACAAGCCATTGTTATAGCCCAGTCGTCCGTTGTTGTCTACTATAAAGTAGTCGAACTCGTCGGTCGAGATGTCCGTAGGGTCGTCCAGGTTGTGCAGTCCGATGGTCAGCATCTTGGTGTCACGAACCATTGAGATATTGGCCACCGTCTTGTCTGCACTCTTCACTTCAACGGTTTCTACACCCGTCATGCCGTGCCATAAGGTATCCAGCGGAGCCACATTGCTCACCATGGAGTTGGCTCCTTGCTGTGCACTGCGGTCCAGCGTTACTGTCAGTTTCTCATTGTCATCCCCTACAGCCAGACTGCTGCGTCGATACTTGGCACCCGGTGTAGCGAGTGTCGCTTCATAGCTTTTCTGATTAGCCAGTGCGATGAGGCGATACTTGCCATCGGGCAGATCCATAATCTGCATGGCGTGGGTGTATTGTCCGTCGAGCATCATGCCCATTGAGGGAATGTTGTTGTTCTCATAGGTGCGCACAAAGCGCCCGTCGCTGTCGAATACGTAGAGCGTGACACCTCCCACATGGTCACCGAACTGGTCAGACCGTTGCAGGTTATAGTCGTACTTGAAGGTGACAAAGAGACCGCAGTTGGTGGTATCCTCATCCTCTTTCATCATATCGCAACCCGTGAGCAGTGCGAGTGATACAAGTGCTACAAGATATTTCTTCAGTTTCATATTATTGTTATTCGTCAGCGATAAGTTCATTTCATTTATTCTGATGGCATTATTGTTTTTTATATGGTGTGGCTGCCGCCATCTGGGCAGCCACACCATGAAAGGAAAGTCTTTACTTCAGGTTCCAGTTCTGTACGCGCTTAGCCCAAGACAAGATATTGATACGAGTCTTGATGTACAGGTCCTCCAACTCATCGTCAGGATGGGTGGTCAATTCAGGAACGGTAGAGTCACCAATCTTCAAAATCTCACCAATCTTCAAGTCATACCAGTTGTTACGTACCATGCCATAACGACCAAGATAGTTGGCATCCTGACCAGGAGTAGTAGGATAAATATCATTAATACCAGACTCCTTGGGTTCATTGCCTGTAGTGTACTCACCAACGTTCCACGGGGTCAGGTCGTCACCGAAGTGCTTGATGCGAATAGCATAGTAAGCTATACCACCTTTGAAGCGCTCAACGTTACTGAGCTGAGTGTTCAGTGTAGCAATCTCACCACTGAGGTCGTGACCTTCCACATTAGTGGAAGAAGAAGCAATGGTTATATCACTACCTGCATCAGTATTAGCAGCAGGAATAACCACTGATGTCACCTGCAACTTACCTGCTTCAGATGCTGCTTTGTCAAAATTGACTGTGATGGCAGAACCGGTCAGAGTGCCCTTTCCACCCTTGGCAGCATCAGCATCGTTGAACCAATCGATAAAGGCAGGCTGTGACATAATATAAGAAACCACCTTGTCCTTTACATTGACCTCAGTATAAAGGGTCTTGCGGTCAGCACCAATTACATAGAAATCATCGGTTCCAGAAGTCAGTTTAACAGCGAGAATAGCACGTGTAGTGTTCTGGAAGGTCTGGTAAGGCACTGTAAAGGTATTCTCAAAGCAATACAGAGGATTATCATCTCCAGTTGCGGTGCTGGTATAGCCAGCAGCACTTGAGAAGTTTGCAGCGCTATAAGCTACATCGTAGTTGGGGTCTTCTGCCCAATAAGTTCTATAGAGAGCTACTGAGGGGTCAACAGGATTACCACCTACAAAACGATATTTGTCAACAGAAGCAGCACCATAGCTGGTCAAATCCCAAGAGAATGGAGCAGGCACCTTACGAACGATGTAAGAACTCTTGTTGGTATTGTCAAGGCCCCAACCATTCAGGGATGCGTCCAAGGTTAGACCTGTTTTAGCAGTCAGAGCTGTAGTTTTCAAATAGTCATCATCTGAGACATTGAGCGTAACTTTTGCCACGCCTCGCTCTACATAGATATCTGCTGCAGCATTACCTGCTTCAGCCTTAGCCTCTGTATCATAGATAAAGGCTGCATCGACAGGTGCCAAAGTCTGCAGAGCCAATGTAGCAGCAGGCTTAGTAGTACCACCAATGGCATTGCTCAGCACGGCATTAGTCATGAAGAAGTACTTGTCAGAACCATTTATCTTAATAAAGTCATTAGCAGTAGTAGACTCTGATGCAGCCAGCTTAGCATTAATACCAGCCAGTGTAGGAGCAGTCAGTGTTTCACTCTTCACCACTACCTTATTGTCTGCATCACTTGCAGCAATAATACCGTTGGGGTTTACCACAGCCAATGCATAGAGGTTGTTTGTAGGAGCTGTCTTCAACTGAGCAACATAGTCCTCACGTGTAGTAATCTGGTTAGGATTGTCAGAGTGAGTTCCTTCTGTCCACCCTCCCAAATCTATAAGTTGCTTAAGGGTAGCACCTTCTGGAGAGGTACCTTCAAAAATCAAAAGGAGGACTTTGTCCACAGCATACTCTGTTGCCAATCCATCATCCAGAGTTCCAGTTGCATCTTCATCCCATGCACGAGTTGAAACAACTGGTGCGGTAGGAAGATTAAGATTAATTTTGAAGTAGCCTTCGGTCTTACCTTTCAAGATGTCAGGACCTCCATTCTCTGCCACGTCCTTGTCGGACGAGCAGGCTGCAAACAGCAGTCCGAAGGCTGCCATTGCCAAAAAGTTTAATTTCTTCATAAAAGACTTAAATTAATAATTAGAATAATTGTTATTTGTTTTCTGTTATTTTGTTACTTTGTCTGTCGCATGTTACTTTGTCAGCGCGTTGATGGCCTCGCGGTTCTTGGACACGTTCAGTCCCTTCTGTTCTGCCTTGTCAAGCAGGGCGGCAGCATCAGCATAACGCTGTTGCAGGATGGCCAGTACGGCACGCGACTGCAGGGCCTCGGCAGAGTCGCCTGCCTTGTCGAGCAGGGTCTCGGCCTTCAGCAGGTCTTTCTGACGGATGGCGACATTGGCCAGGTTGAGGTTGGCAACGGGGTCGTCAGGATAGACATTGACTGCTGTCTGTAGTACCTTATTATATTCAGGGCTGCCAGGCTGCATGGTCTGGGCCACATCCCACATCTCGCGGACGCTGAGCTGGTAGGGACGAGTCTTGTAGACCTGCTTAGCCTGCTCCAGCGTGAAGTCGCTGAAGTTGAACGAGATGTCGTAGTCAGAACGGCGAAGGCCGGGATAGACCTCACGCAGCAGGTAGCGGTACTCGTCGGTATAGCGCATCTTGATGCGCCACTCCTTGGGGTCGGGAGGCAACGTCTCGTCGTCAATGATGGCCAGAATCTCCTGCTTGTGGGGCAGCACGCTCTCGCTCATCCCCACAACAGCGTTGCGCAGCCCCTCCCAGTTCTCGGGAGTAGCCTCTGCAGGAGCAAAGACGCTGGCAGGCAACTTATACTGCAGCTTCAGCCAGTCGGTCAGCGACTTGGCACGATTGGTAGCCAGCATCTTGTTGTGCTCGTAGGGGCTCTCGGGCGAGGCATAGCCGTGAATCTTTATCTCGCGCACGCTGACATTGGCGTCTGCAGCCATGATGTCGAGTGTATCGGTAATCTTGCGCAACTCGGCGCGGTTGTTCATGTAGTCGGGCTTCATCTCCCACTTGTTCACCACGAAGGTGATATAGGCCGAGCCGTGCAGGTTGCGCTCCTTCTTCGAAGGGGCAGGCACCACGTCGGTCAGAGCCACCAGGTCGTAAGGATCGGGAGGAAGCAGGGAGGTCAGATAGGCCTGCTGGTTCTTCATCAGGTCGCCACAACCGCAGAGGTCGCACTCCACATAGACGTCAGCGGCACGGTGCCAGGACTGGTTAGGCACACCATCGGTATAGGCATACTGCTGTGCCGTACCGTTCTGACGACGTACATTGTCGCAGTTGTCAGCATACAGCGGGTCTATGCCGTCACGCTCGAAGACGATATTCTGGCGTCGGCCACTCACGATGAGGGTCTTCATGCGCTGCTGCTGCGTGCCGTCCTTGCTCTTGATGACGGGGGTAAAGGCACGGTAGCGGTTCGAGGGAACGTTCAACTGATCCAGTATGAAGTCCATCGTAACGATGGTCTTGTCCTGTGTGCGAGTCACCTGGACATTCTTGACACTAATCTGGTTGTCGGTGCCCTGCTTGTCGCCAGTCAGACGGATGGTCTCCTGGGCAGACATCATCGTACCCAGTGAGAACAGGGCTATTAATATAATAAGGTGTCGTTTCATTTCTGTCTATGAACTATGAATTATGAACTATGAACTAAAACAAGTACATCAGGCTCAGCGCCAACTTGGTGGGGCCGACATAAATCTTGTCACCGTCGTCCAGCTTCTTGCCACACGAGCCACAGCCGAATTTATCGTACTTGATGTAGGCAGCACCCACGCCGATGGCTGCTTCCAGGTTCCAGTGCTTGGACATCACCCACTGGTAGCCGTAGCTGATGCCGCCTCCAACGAACCACCCTTCAAAGCGGTTGTCCTCCAACTCCTTCCACCAGCCGAAGGGCATCTTGATCTTGGCAGCATTGAACTGACCGCCAAAGGCATGGATGCCCACAAACGAGCCGTTGAAGCGGTGGCAGAACCAGTGACGCCACTCCGGGTTGACCACCCAGTGCTTCAAGAACTTCTGGTCGTCACCGTGTCCGAACTTCCATGGATGGAGTCCATAGAAAACCTGGAAAGAGTGCTTCTTCCCTACCCCAATCTCCATTCCCAGGTTTGGAGTAGCGGTAGCATCGTAGAGCAGGTTGGTCTTTAACGCTACTTGCTGTGCGTGGCACGACAAGCTGCCAACGACAGCCATGACAGCAACCGCTGCCAACAGTTTTAATCTTAACCGCATTTTGCTAACTTATTAGTAGTTCAATATGTGAAATTATTTGCAAAGATAACACTTTTGCTGAATATTTGTCTACAACCAGATATGTTTTAACATAGTTTTACCTTTCGGCAAAAAGAAGTAACTACTCAGCACCCTATAGTGCATGAGTAGTTACCCACGCTTTCTACCTGCTTCTATACTTCTTCCAGGCACCCAAGTCTTACCCATACCCTACCCATATCTTACCCAAGGTCTACCCAAGGTATACCCAAGGTGTAGCCAAGGTCTACCCAAGGTCTACCCAAGGTGTAGCCAAGGTGTAGCCAAGGTGTAGCCAAGTCCAAAAGGCTTGCATATACTTGGGTAGTACTTGAGAACTACTTGGGTAGGGTTTGGGTAGAGCGAAGGAATGAATATGTTTACAAGTTGGAGGCAGGTGTTTCCAACTTGGGTACATAAGTTTCTAAGTTGGAAACATAAAATCCATAGGTACGAAAAAACAAATCTTCAGGCAGGAGAAAACAAATCCGTTGGTGCTAAAAAAAATCCCCGAAGCACGAGCCTCGGGGATTGGGAATATCAGATGTCTTAAACATCATCTTCAAGTTCGAATTCTGGGGCACTTACACCTGGAGTAATTGGATCTGGTAATGATCCCGCCAACAGCGGATGATTAAAGCCAATCTCAACAACTTCCATATCTGGACACATATAATTCTTTTTCATATCTGAATCCTCCTCATATTACTTAATGACTACCTTTTTACCATTCACGATGTAGAGGCCC
>JAEEGL015603633.1_pt1 | contig 23353 bp, 17 predicted proteins | sample 9134231 | NCBI WGS metagenome assembly JAEEGL01 (sample SAMN16246548, study PRJNA631951) | gut metagenome | biome: gut microbiome; feature: rumen; material: fiber-attached | host: Bos | place: Iran: Karaj | collected 2018-10
AAAGCCACATGCATGGTGCCGTCCTTGTCGGCATAACGGCCGTAGTCCTTGTTGTTGTACAGCTCCTTGAGGCGCGGCTCCACCACGTAGTCGTAGATGTCGGGGTTCTCCTTCTGCATGATGCCCTCGAGGGTGGTGAAGTGGCGGAACGTCTTGCCGTCCTGCGGCTTGAAGCCCTCCACCTTGCCGTAGGTGACACGCAGCGTGAAGTTGGCATCGGGGAAGAGGCGTTTCTCGGTCTGCATCTCCATCTGGCCTTTCATGTAGAGACGGCGCAGGCGGTCGTTGTCCTTGGTGATGCTCGAGATGTGGTCGTACACCTCGTCGCGATAGAACCCGATGAGGCTCTGGTAGACCTTCATGGCAGGGTCGTTGGCCAGCTTCTTGGCGTCCTTCACCTTGAAGTTGTCGAGGAGGGCCGTCACCTTGGTCTTGTCGGTGAACATGGTCTTGTCGAAGAGCTTGTCGACATACTGGTCCACGTCTTTGATGTCGTTGAGGAAGGCCGGGCGGAAGTCGGCGGGCTGGGCCTTGAGGTATTCCTTGAGCAGCATCTTGGCCACGTCGCGGTCGATGGGGTCATAGTAGTCCTTATAGAAACCCGGGAGGGCGGCTTTCAGGTTGGCCACCATCTGTTCCACCTTGTCCTGCGGCGTGTCCTTGGTCACCTCCGACAGACGGGCGAAACGTCCCGCAAAGCTGACGAGCTCGATGCGCAGCCCCGCCTCGGTCATATAGGTGTAGGCCAGCTCGTAGGGCTCCAAGTCCTTGTAGTTTTTCTTGAAGTCCTTCAGCAGGTCGATGTACATATAGCGGTTGCGGGCGCCCAAAGCCCATTCCTGGAAGTCGTTCTCGAAGGCTTCTTTCTTCTCCACGCCGTGGAAGTGGTTGATGCCCTCGGTGACACCCATCCACTTCTTCCATCCGTTGCCGATGCTGGCGTGCTTGGAGGCGTATTGGATGCGCACCTTGGGATCCTGTTCCTGATACTGGTTGTAGATCTCCAGCACCTTGCCGCGCAGGTCGACGGTGATGGGGTCGATGAGGTTGGCCTCCTGGTCGACGGCCACGGCGGGCAGGTATTCGTTGGTGCGGGCGGGATAGCCGAACACGAAGGCGAAGTCGCCTTCCTCGGCGCCTTTCAGCGAGATGTCGAGGTGCTTGGCGGGCTTGTAGGGCACGTTGTCTTGGTGGTACACGGCGGGGTGACCGTCTTTGTCGGCATAGACGCGGAAGACCGAGAAGTCGCCCGTGTGGCGGGGCCACACCCAGTTGTCAGTGTCGCCACCGAACTTGCCGATGTTGCTCGGCGGACAGCCCACGAGGCGCACGTCGGTGAAGACCTCGTTGAACAGCACGTAGTATTCGTTGCCCAAGAAGAACGGCTTGATACTGACTTTGTAGGGCGTCTGCTTCTCGAAGTCGGCGATGAGCTTTTTCATGTTCTCGTCCACTTTGGCCTGGCGTTCTTCCTCTTTCATGTCGGGCGTGACGTTGAAGAGCACCTTGTCGGTCACGTCGCGCATCTCGCGGAGGAAGACGACGCTGAGGCCCGGGCAGGGCAGCTCCTCTCCCCTGTTCATGGCCCAGAAGCCACGGGTGAGGTAGTCGTGCTCCACCGAGCTGTGTTTCTGGATGTAGTCGTAGCCGCAGTGGTGGTTGGTGAGCAGCAGGCCTTGGTCGCTGACGATCTCGCCCGTGCAGCCGCCGCCGAAGAGCACGATGGCGTCTTTGAGGCTGCTGTAATTAATGGAATAGATGTCGTCGGCGGTGATACGCATGCCCATCTCCTGCATCTCTTTTTCGTTGTACTGCAGCAGCATGGGGATCCACATGCCTTCGCCAGCCCTCGCGATGCCGACGGAGAGCACGAGGATTAATGTGATTAATGGTAGTCTTTTCATCATAATTATTTGGGCTTCTAGCCTATAGCTCGCTGATGGCTTATGGCCCATAGCCAATGGCTCGCTCCAGCAACAAGCGCGTTTTTCACGCCTTGGGTGAAGTGAGCCATAGGCCATAGGCTATTGGCCATGGTCGAAGAGCCATGGGCCATAGTTACTTCAGTTCATGCCAGGTGTCGGTAGCGTCGAAGTCGATCTCCTTGCACTGGGTGAGGATGGCGGGGCAGTTGCTGATGCGATAGTATTCGTCGCCTTGCTGGAGCACCACGTCGATGCTGCGCCACGGGGTGTCGTAGCCGTCGCTATAGAGCTGGAGGTGCGTCACATAGCCTTTCAGCATCTGCGAGCGTTCGGTGTTCTTGGTGGGGTCGAGACGCAGACGGATGGTGAAGGGTTTGTTGGGGTTGTAGCTGTTCGAGGGCTTGGCGCCCAGCAACATGGCGGACACCAGGTAGGGACGGGCATAGCTGTCGCCCTCACGGTACAGCTCGTTGAGGCGGCTGGTCACCGACGACAGGTTGGTTTGGGTGTTGCAGAGGGCGAGGCATTGCTGGCCTACTTTCTTGTCGTGGCGATACATCTCCATGGCCACAAGTTGCACGGCGATGGCGCCTTCAGGGGTCTTGCCATATTCGGCTTGGAAGGCCTGGAAATCTTCGAGGCTTTTGGGGAAGGACTTGAAGGTCACCTTGTCGGCGATGGCCTTGGAAACCGCATTGCCAGCGGCTTGGGAGGCAGCCTCTTTGGCTTTCTGGCCGAGACCACGGATCTGTGCGTTGGCGGTGACGGTGCCAAACACGAGCACAACGGCCATGGCCATTGCAGTGATGAAGTTAGCTTTTTTCATGATGATAGGGTTTTAATGATGATTGATGTTATGTGTTGCAATACGGGGGTTTTACCTTGCAAAATTAGTGCCTTTTTTTGAGAAATACAAAAAAATGGGGTTTTGTGCCTCAACAGGCATAGATCCCAAGCCTTTGCCCACTTGCCCACGCGGGGATGACATGCCTGTTTAATCCCAAAAATAGAAGAAACTCACCACGCGGCAGAACAGCTCACGATACCAGGGCTGCTTCAGTTCGAGGTCGACGTCACGGGTGCGGCTGCGAAACACATGGAGCTTGAAGAAGAAGTTGTGCGCCCGCCATTCGTGCACCTGCGACTCGATATCACGCTGGTTGACAGCCATCTCGCCCGGCACGCCGTCGCGAAGCCTATGCAGATACACCCGCATGTCCTCCTTGCTTTTGACCAGACAAGAGTCAAGGATGTGGGTGTTGGTGGGCGACACTATGGCATTAATGAGGTCGATCATTCGGAAGGTCTGAACACGTGACGTTGACTGAGCATGAGGACGAAGGCGAGTGCGGCACCGAGGAAGTCAGAGATGGTGAGCGAGGCCCACACGCCCGTGAGGCCGTTGCCGCCCGCGTTGACGAAAAGCATCGGCACCAGATAGATCATCGGGATGAGGAAGAGCACCTGACGCGAGAGGCTGGTGACGATGGCGATCCAGGGCTTGTCGATGCTCTGGAAGAAGTTGGAGTTGGTGATGGTGAAGCCCACCAAGGGGAACATCACCAGCATGAAACGCAGGGCGGGGATGCCGATTTGGATGAGTTCCTCTTCTTTGGTGAACATCCGCAGCAAGGCATGAGGCAACGTCAAGGCTAACAAGGCACCCACGGCACCTATCAATATGTTGATTTTCAGCGTCAAGGTATAAACCTGCTTCAGCCGCAATGGATGTCCCGCACCATAGTTGTAGCCCGCGATGGGCTGCATACCTTGGCAGAGACCCAAGATAAGCATCACGCTGAGGCTGCCAAAGGTGTTGGCTAAGCCATAGGCACCCACGGCCAAGTCGCCGCCAAAGCGGATGAGCTGGTTGTTGAGCAAGGCGACCACCGCCGAGGCTGCCACGTTCATCAGGAAAGGACTCATGCCGATGAGCAGGATGTTGCGGAAGATGTAGAACTTGGGCTTCCAGGCGTGGCGACGGAAGCGGATGAACGAACTCTTCTGCAGAAAATGCCACACCGCGAGAATGGCCGTGCAGGTCATGGAGATGGTGGAGGCCCAAGCTGCACCCGCGATGCCCCAGTCGAGGACGATGATGAACAACGCGTCCAAAAAGATGTTGAGGATGGCGCCGCCCGCCATGATCCACATCGACTTCTGGGGATAGCCCGTGGCGCGCATCAGGCCGGTGAGGTTGAACGACAGCGTGGTCATGAACATACCCGGAAGAATGATATCCATATACTCGCGGGCAAAGGCGATGGTGTCGGCCGAGGCGCCGAAAGCCGTCAGGATGCGGTCCATGAAGAGATAGCCACCCGTGACGAAGAGGAAGCCTAAAAAGAAGGTCAGCAGCAGGCTGTTGCCCAAGATGTCTTCCGCCCATTTGTAGTCCTTCTTTCCGAGGATGATGGACATGCGCGCCGCCGAACCCACACCCACCAACGAGCCGAAGGCGTGGATGATATTCATGATGGGCATGGTGATGGCCAGGCCCGCGATGGCAAGCGCGCCCACGTATTGTCCCAAGAAGACACGGTCGACGATGTTGTACACCGAAGCGATGATGTGACTTACGATGGAAGGTAAGGCGTACATCCACAACAACGAGCCGATGCTCTTGGTCTCTAATTCTTTTGTCCTGTCAATTAATGCCATGGCAACCCACCGTCAAAGGATACCCTAAAAACGGAGGTGCAAAAGTAGTAAAAAAATGAATATTGAGTTTATCGAAATAGCGTGTTCCCAATCCAAAAGATTTATGTATTTTTGCAGCTTCTTTGCCACGGGCCCAAAAAGAGGCTTCAAAGGACGGCAATGAAAACATAACACAATGAAAATCAGATTTTTAAAAATATCACTACTGTTCTTCTTCTGCCTCGCGGCCAACAATTGCTGCGTGTCGTCGGACAGCGACAGGATCGTGAAAAGGCTGAAAAGCCTCGAGAGCACCCTGCCCCTGCCCTACCATGAGCGTTTGGACAAGGCAGTGCAGACGTATGCCAACAAGGCCCTCCCCGACGCCTTCGTGGTGAGCGAGCCTTTCCTCGACTCGGCACTGGCCCAGCGTGGCATGCCGAAGGAGATGAAATACCTGCCCTTGGCGTTGAGCGCGATGCGCACCGACTATGCCAACGGCGACCGCTGCGGCGTGTGGGGCCTGCCTTCGCTGGTGGCCCTGCGCTATGGCCTCACCGTCAACGAGCGACGCGACGAGCGTTATGCCATCCGCACCTCGACCCAGGCCGCCCTCGACTATCTCGACGACCTGCACCGTCAATACGGCGACTGGTGGTATGCCATCCTGGCCTATACCAACAGCCCCAACGCCCTGCACCACGCCCTTGACCGCAACGGCGAAGGCCTCCCGCTCTGGGACTTCGACGAACGCCGGTTGATGCCTACCACCCGCGTCATCGGCGACCTCATCGCCTGCGTCTACACCTACGAAGGCGTTGAGAGACCCACCGTCAAGAACGCCCGCATCGTGGAGCCCGTCAATCGGCCCAAGCCCGTGGTCAACAAACCCGTCGAGACACCGGCTACCCAGACCGTGGAGCCTGTCGCGACACAGACCCAACAGCCCACCACCGTCGCCAAGCAGGACACCTCCAAGAACTCGGGCAACAAGAAAACGACCAGCCCGTCCACCCAGAAATACAAAGTGAAGAAAGGCGACACGCTGAGCGGCATCGCCTCGAAGCACCATGTCAGCGTCAAAGACCTGAAGCGGTGGAACAACCTGAAGAACGACAAAATCCGTGAAGGACAAACCTTAATCATCAAGAAATGAAAGCCATCCGCACCTTAATATTCATCTTTTCAGTCATTCTGCTGCTGGGCATCCTATGGTTTTTCTTCCCCTCCGAAGGCCTGGCTGTCGGGGGCATGACGCTGCGATTCCCCTCCTTCGCCGAGGACTCGAAGCCTGCCAAAGAAGAAGTCGACGTCGACGCGGTGCTGAACAAGGTGAACAAGAGCTTCGAGATGACCGTCTCCGACAACCTGCTCGACAGCATGCGCTACTATCGCAGCTACCTGAAGGAGAACCCCAACCGCATCTATCTCCCCAACGACGACTATACCTACCTCGACCCGCTGTTCAAGAAACTCGACAACGCGAAAGCCACTGGCAAGACCTACCGCATCCTGCACTATGGCGACTCGCAAATCGAGATGGACCGCATCACCTCGGTGCTGCGCCAGAAGCTACAGGAGCTCTTTGGCGGCTCGGGACCTAACATGATCCCTGCCGTGCAGCCCGTGGCCACCATCTCGGTGTCGCAACACGCGTCGGGGCTCAGCCGTTATGCCGTGTATGGCGACTCGTCGAACCAACGTGCCTCGCACAACCGCTATGGCGTGATGGCGCAGTTTAGCCAAGTGGCAGGCGGCGGCTCGGTGACCTTCACCCGCACCCGCCACTCACAAGCCTTCGACAAGGCCAAGGACTTCTCACGCGTGTCGGTGCTCTTGGGCAAAAACAGCCAAGGCTTCACCGCCTCGCTGAAATGCGACACCCTCACCACCGAGCCCAAGACGCTGGATGCCAACGAAGGCGTCTCCCTCATCAGCTGGGACCTGCCCGCCAACGTCAACAAAGGCACCCTCAACTTCAAGGGCAACGCAGAGATCTACGCCATCTTCCTTGACGGCAAGTCGGGCGTGGCTGTCGACAACGTGGCCCTGCGTGGCTGCTCGGGCACCATCTTCACCCGCATCAACGAAGACGTCATGCGCCAATCGTTCGACCTCATCGACACGAAGCTCATCATCCTGCAGTTTGGTGGCAACCGCATGCCGGGCATCACCTCTGCCAAGAGCATCACCAACTATATGGGCGAGTTGGAGAAACAAATCAACTACATGAAACGCGTCGCCCCCAACGCCACGCTGCTCTTCATCGGGCCTTCCGACATGGGACGCAGCTACAACGGCAAGATGGGCACCTGGCGCGGTCTGCCCGAGCTCAACGACTCGATCCGTGCCATGGCGCTGCGCAACGACGTAGCCTATTGGGACATGTTCAACGTGATGGGTGGCGAAGGCTCGATGGCACAATGGGTGAAACACAAACCCGCCTTGGCCGGTCCCGACTACATCCACTTCACCTTCAAGGGTGCCCAAGAGATCGGCGCCGACCTGGCCAAGTCGTTCAGCACCTATTACGACTTCTACAAGCTGCGCCAACGCGTGCCGAGCGACAAAGTCATCGAATTCATCAACCTCGACGACCGCGAAGACTCGATCCGCACGGCGGGCCGCATCAAGCTACCCTCCTATAACCCCTACGGAAACAAGAAATGAAGAGACTACTGATCACCATAGGGTTGCTCCTCGCCTGCCAATGGGCTGCAGCGCAAAGCCTGCCGCTGATGAGACCCGTCGACGACCTGCCGTTCGCCCATTTTGAGCGCAACCACCTCATCTTCCCGGGTGACAGCGCTGACATGGAGCGTTTCTTCTCCAAGATGGACTCCGTCGTGTTTCTCGGCGAAGGCAATCTGAGCATCATGCACATCGGAGGCTCGCATGTGCAGGCCGGCACCTTCACACAGCAGTTTCGCGACAACCTGCTCAACATCGCCCCCGACCTCATCGGCGGACAGAACTTCGTCTTCCCCTTCACCGCCGGCGGCACCAACAACCCGTCGCATTTCATGGTGAGCTCAACGGGCGAATGGTTCTACTGCCGCAACGCAGTGCGCAAGGACACCGACAGGCGCATGGGCCTCGCCGGTGCCGCCCTCTCCACCAGCGACCCCAATGCCTCCGTCACCATTATCAGCCGGCCCCGCCGCCCCAACCCCATGACGCCCGAATACGCGTTCAACAAGGTGACCCTCATCGGCTTCTCCGAGACCGACGGCGTGGAGCCCGTGGCCAGCCTCGACGGCGTCACCCTCCACGGACGATACGACGAACAGCAGTCGTCCTATATCTTCACCCTGCCCCGCTACTCCGACTCCATCCGTTTCTTCTTCGAGTCGCTGCCGGGCGAATACACCCTGCAAGGCGTGCTGCTCGAAAACGGTCTGTCGGGCATCAGCGTGCATGCCGTGGGCGTCAACGGTGCCAGCGTGCCTTCCTACCTGCGCTGCGATGACTTCGAGCGCGACCTCAAGCTCATCCGCCCCGACCTCGTCATCTTCGGCATCGGCATCAACGACGCGGCGAGCGACAACTTCGAGAAGGAGACCTTCAAACGCAACTACGGCGAGCTCATCCGCGTCATCAAGCGCGTCAACCCCGACTGCGCCCTGCTCTTCATGTCGAACAACGACAGCTATAAGGCCATCAAAGGCAAAGGCAGAAAGAAAAAGACCCGCTATGAGGTGAATCCCAACGGCAGCATCGTCGAGCAGGCCTTCTTGGAGATGGGCAAGCAGCACAACGCCGCTGTGTGGGACCAGTTCGACATCATGGGCGGGCTGCGCTCGATGCAAAACTGGGAAAACGTCGGGCTGGCACAGAAAGACAAAGTGCACTTCACCATGGACGGCTACAAGCTGCTCGGCGACCTGCTCTACAACGCCCTCATCGAACGCTATATGCAACACCTGAAATCGAACCCGAAGCAATAACATGGAGAACTTCGCAAACATAGCCTTGGATTTCCTGAGTCACCTTTTCTCTTTCGACAAGGCACAGCCGCTGCTGTTCACCCAGTTCTACTTCTGGGCTTTCTTCGCCCTCGTGTTCGCCGTGTTCTGCTTAGTGAAAAACAGGTGCCTGCTGCGTAATATCTTCCTCTTCTTCGTCAGCCTCTTCTTCTACTATAAGACCAGCGGCCTCTTCGTCCTGATCCTGGTATTCATCACCCTATACAACTACTTCGCGGCCCGATGGATGCATACGCGAAAGAAAAACGGCAGCCGCAACACGGTGCTCGCTCTCAGCGTCATCGTCAACCTGTCGCTTTTGTTCTACTTCAAGTATGCCTATTTCATCACCGATGTGGTCAACAACCTGACAGGCTTGGAGTTTCGCGTGTTCGACGTGTTTGCGTGGGTGGGCAACGAAATCACCCAGTCGACCCGTTTCAGCGTCGACGCTATCCTGCTGCCCGTGGGCATCTCGTTCTACACCTTCCAGGCCATCAGCTACATCATGGACGTCTACCGTAAGCGCATCGAGCCCGTTCGCAACATCTTCGACTTCGGCTTCTATGTCAGCTTCTTCCCGCAGTTGGTGGTAGGTCCCATCGTGAGGGCCAACGAGTTCATCCCGCAGCTCCACAAGAAATACTTCCTCAGCCGCAAGCAGTTTGGCATCGCCATTTTCTGGATCATGAACGGCTTGGTGAAGAAAATTGTGCTGAGCGACTACATCGCCGTCAACTTCATCGACCGCGTGTTCGACCAGCCTCTGCTCTACACCGGCTTCGAGAACCTGATGGCCCTGTTCGGCTATTCGCTGCAGGTCTATGCCGACTTCTCGGGCTACACCGACATCGCCATCGGCGTGGCCATGCTGATGGGCTTCTACCTGCCCAAGAACTTCAACTCGCCTTACAAAGCCAAGAATCCCGGCGAGTTCTGGAAACGCTGGCACATGTCGCTCTCGCGCTGGCTGCAGGACTACCTCTACATCCCGTTGGGTGGCAACCGCAACGGCACCTTCGGCTCGTTCTGCATCATCGCCATGATTGCCGCCATCGGCGTGTTCCTCTCGGGCAGCTGGTGGGTCGGCTTGGGCGTGGGTGTCGTCACACTCGTCCTCGTCTTGTTGGCCGTCTTCAGGCCCAATGCGCGCAAGACCATCACCACCGAGATCAACCGCATGGACACCATGCTCCTCGGCGGCTTGTGGCACGGTGCCTCATGGAATTTCATGATTTGGGGCGGCTTGAACGGCATCGGCATGCTGTTCCACCGTTTCTGGAAAGACTGGAGCGTCTACGGCCGCACCTTATTTATAATGGCGGTCACCTTCGGCCTCAGAGTCCTGTGCGTCTATGTGCCTCGTCCCGTGTTCAACGTGCTCTTCGTCTGGTGCCTTGTCGTGCTGGCGGGCAACGTGGTCAGGATGCTCTACAACCTCTTCGGGGGCAAGAAGGCATGGCAGTGGCTGCAAGACGCCTGGGCCATCTTCCAGACCTTCACCTTCATCACCTTCACGCGACTGTTCTTCCGCAGCGGCTCCAATCTCGACCCCGCCGTGGCCAACGAAACGGCTTGGAACACCGCCAAGAACATGGTCAACCAGATGGGCGGCCATTGGAATGTGGGGCAGATCCCGGAGATCGCATGGCACTACCGCAATGTGTTCATTCTCATCCTGATAGGCATGGTGATACACTGGCTGCCGGAGAAGTTCAAGCGGCGCTACCGTATCTGGTTCGCCAAGATGCCGATCCCTGTGATGGTTTTGGTGTGTGTCGTCATCGTCTTCGTGATCTACCAGTTCATCACGGCCGACCTGCAGGCGTTCATCTATTTCCAGTTCTAACGTCATTGCGAGGAACGCAGTGACGAAGCAATCTAGAGAAAAGACCTCCCACTGGATTGCTTCGCTACGCTCGCAATGACGCAAAGCGTGTCCTTAATGTGTCAGGATCTCCAGCCCTGTCTCGGTCATCAGGAAGGTGTGCTCCCATTGTGCCGAGGGTAGCTCGTCGTCGGTGATGACAGTCCAGCCGTCGGCGCTGTCGATGAAGACCTTCCATGTGCCCATGTTGATCATCGGCTCGATGGTGAACACCATGCCGGGGACGAGCAGCATGCCCGTGCCTTTCTTGCCATAGTGAAGCACCTCGGGTTCGTCGTGGAACTTGAGGCCCACGCCGTGGCCGCAGAGGTCGCGCACCACGCTGAAGCCGTTCTTATGGGCGTGCTTCTCGATGGCGTTGCCGATGTCGCCGACGAAGCCGAAAGGCTTGGCGGCCTCCATACCGATATAGAGGCATTCCTTGGCCACGTCGACGAGCTTCTGCTTGCGGGGCGTGGTCTCGCCGATCACAAACATACGTGAGGCGTCGGCATAGAATCCGTCAAGGATGGTGGTGCAGTCCACATTGACGATGTCGCCTTCCTTCAGGATCTCATTGGCCGATGGGATGCCGTGGCAGACGACTTCGTTGACAGAGACGCACACGCTCTTGGGGAAGCCCTCGTAGCCTAGGCAGGCCGGGATGGCGCCGTGTTCGATGGTGTAGTTATAGACGAGCTCGTCGATCTCGAGGGTGCTCATGCCCGCGTGGATCTTCTCACCCACGAGGTCGAGGATGGCCGTGTTGATGACGCCGCTCCGCCTGATGCCTTCAATCTCCTCCGGGGTGCGGATAAGGGTGCGCTTGGGCACCATCGCGCCTTTGGCCTCCAATGCCATTACCCTTCGATCCAATGCTGTCGGTTCCTGTCCGGCCGGGACACGCCATTTTCTACGCCTAGTGAACATAATGCTTTGTTTTTGGGCTGCAAAAATACTGATTTTTTAGATACGGCCCTTCGACAAGCTCAGGGACCTCTGCTTTTTCAAAAAATAAGGGTGCCTGAGCCTGTCGAAGGCCCCGACTACTTAGCAATAACAATCCCCAACTCCTTATTAAGCTTTCTGCGGATGTCATCCAGATCTTTCTTCCGTTTCAGCAGGATGAGTTGGTCTTCCGGATCCTCGGTGGTCTTCAGCTCCTCTTCGATGGCCCTGCAACGCTCGTCCACGATGAGTTCCCTATAACGGGCCACCGACGTTGTCACTATGGCTGCCAGTATGTTTTCCTCCTGCTTGACGTAGATGCTGTATTTCTCCCACTGGTCGAGTTTGTAAGGTGTCGAGAGCAGGTCGGCGGCACGTTCGGCGATGGTCTCGTCTTCGTGGGAGACAAAAAACTGGTCGTTGGGTATCTTGCCTTCGTCGAGGGCGTGGTCGAAGATCTCGAAAATCTTGTGGTTCACCACGTTGGTGAAGGAGATGTCATCTTGTTTCAGCTCATCGATAATATACTGTGCCACCGAAACTTGCTCATACACCTTCTCTTTATTTTCATCTTCACGCACATCCACAAAGATCTCGCTGCCATACATCAACAGCAGTTTCACCAACTCGCGTTCCTGATAATAGCCCACGGGCAGCTGTTCTTCGACGGTCTCCTGTTGGGGTGGAGCCGTATTGTTACTCTCGGGGACCACATTGTCCTCGATGCCCAAGGTCTTCTTCAGCTTAGCCCTTAGGATCTTGTTGAGCTCGTTGGTGAGCGTCTGCTCGGGCATGTCCAACAGGCGGCTGCACTCCTTGACGTAGGTGATGCGGAAGATGCTGTCGGGGATGACGGAGATGGTCTCCACGATGTCGCGAATCACCTGACCGCGTTTGATGGGGTCGTTTTCGGCATCCTTCAGCAGCAGCTCGGTCTTGAAGCGGACGAAGTCTTTCGCATTCTCTTTCAAGTAGTTGGTGACATACTCCACCGAATACTCCTTGCCGAAGGTGTCGGGGTCGTGCTCGGGAGGCAGCAGCACGATGCGGACATTCATGCCCTCCGAGAGGATCATGTCGGTGCCACGCAAGGCGGCATGCTGACCGGCAGAGTCGCCGTCGTAGAGCATGGTGATGTTCTTCGTGTAGCGTTTGACGAGCTTGATTTGCTCCATCGTCAGCGAGGTGCCGCTGCTGGCCACCACATTCTCGATGCCGATCTGGTGCATGCGCAGCACGTCGAAATAACCTTCCACAAGGATGCACTCGTCTAGACGGGCGATGGCGTTCTTGGCAAAGTAGATGCCATAGAGCGTCTGCTTCTTGTCGTAGATCTCCGACTCGGGCGAGTTCTGGTATTTAGGGCTTTTCTTATCGTTGGTGAGGATACGTCCACCGAAGCCGATGACACGACCCGTGAGATTGTGGATGGGAAACATCACACGACCATGGTAGCGGTCGTAGAGGCCTTTCTGACCCTTGATGGAGAAGCCGATTTGCTCCAAGAGGTCGTCGGCATAGCCGTTCTGCTTGGCATATTTCGTGAAGGCATCCCATTCGGCCGGACTGTAGCCGAGATGGAACTTCTGGATGATGGGGTCGAAATAGCCGCGTTCGCGGAAATACTCGAGGCCGATGCTCTTGCCTTCGTCGGTGTTCCATAGGGCATCAACGAAATACTTGTCGGCAAACTCGTTGATGTTGAACATCTTCTCGCGGATGCTCTGCTGCATGATCTCCTCGGCGGTCTGCTGCTTCTCCTCAATCTTGATATTGTATTTCTTGGCGAGGTAACGCAGGGCTTCGGGATAGGTGAAATGCTCGTGTTCCATGAGGAACTTGGCCGAGTCGCCCGCCTTGCCGCAGCCGAAGCATTTGAAGATGTTACGTGCGGGATTGACACTGAACGATGGCGTCTTCTCGTTGTGGAAAGGGCATGTGCCCCACAGGTTCGATCCACGCTTCTTCAACGTGACGAACTCGCCTACAACCTCCTCGATGTGAGCGGCTTGCAGGATTTGCTCCACTGTTTCCCTTGGTATGGCCATCGTTGTGTTTTGTGTTGCAAAACTACGAAATTAATTTCTACCTTTGCAAAATCAAAACATTTCATTTTATGAAAACCCAGCCTTTTCTTTTGATTTTTCTCGTACTCTTTGCTGTTGGTTGCAGTCATCAGCCATCCGTCAGCGGGGACGCTGACGGCGACAATGGAGCCAATTACATTCAATACGTCAACCCCATTATCGGGACCAACGGTATGGGGCACACCTTTCCAGGGGCTTGCGCGCCGTTCGGCATCGTGCAACTCAGTCCAGATACGGATACCGTGCCACATAACATCGATGGCGTCTACCAGCCGCGAGTGTATGAATACTGCGCTGGTTATCAGCACAAAGACAGCACCATCGTGGGCTTCAGCCACACCCATTTCAGCGGCACAGGACACTCCGACTTGGGCGACATCCTGGTAATGCCTGTCACAGGGGAAATCAAGTTTAACCCGGGCACACAGACCCACCCTGACGCTGGTTACCGTTCGCGTTTCAGCCACGACACCGAGATTGCCGTGCCTGGCTATTATGAAGTCTTCCTGCAGGATTACGGCATCAAGGCGCAGCTGACGGCCACGGAACATGCTGGCATCCATCGTTATACCTATCCAGAAGGTCAAGACGGCAGCATCATCCTCGACCTGCAACACGGCATCTACAACTACGACGGCAAGACGCTTTGGGCCAACCTCCGTGTGGAGAACGACACCCTGCTGACAGGTTACCGCATCACCAACGGCTGGGCGAGGACAAACTACACCTATTTTGCCATCAGCTTCAACCAACCCATCAAGGACTACGGCTATCGTGAGTTGGAGAAGCCTAAATACAACGGTGGCTGGGGCAAGTTCAACGTCAAACACAACTTCCCCGAGATGACGGGGCGCAAGATTGTGGCCTATTTCACCTTCAAGAATCCGCAAACCCTTGAAATGAAGGTGGCCCTATCTGCCACCAGCACCGATGGCGCTTTGCGCAACCTCCATGCCGAGACCGATGGCCGTGACTTCAATCAACTACTTGCCGAGACCCAAGCCAAATGGAACAAAGAACTCTCCATCCTGCAGGCGGAAGGTACGGAAGACCAGAAGGCTATGCTTTACACCTCACTCTACCACACCATGATTAATCCCTCCATCTTCATGGATGTGGACGGACAATATCGCGGCCTCGACCATAACATCCACCAAGCAGAGGGCTTCACCAATTATACCGTTTTTTCGTTGTGGGACACCTACCGGGCCTTGCATCCGCTCTTTAACGTACTGCAACCCCAGCGCAATGCCGACATGGTGCAGTCGATGCTGAAACACAGCGAGCAAAGCGTCCATGGACTACTGCCCGTGTGGTCGCACATGGGCAACGACAACTGGTGCATGATCGGCTACCATGCCGTCTCGGTACTGTCGGATGCTTACACCAAGGACGTAGTCCGTCATTGCGAGGAACGAAGCAATCTAGACTACACATCGATGCTGAAAGCCATGCAACGCAGTTCCACATGTCCTTACTACGTCAACCTCGACGACTACCAAAAGCTGGGCTATGTGCCCTTCGACAAAAACGGTGGTTGCGTTTCCATCACCTTGGAATACGCCTATGACGACTGGGCCATCTACCAAGCCGCACTGAAAGCAGGTAATACTGAAATGGCTGAAACATACAAGCAACGCGCCGCCAACTGGCGCAACACCTTCGACACCGACTTAGGCTTCGCCCGACCCAAGATGAGTGACGGCACTTGGAAGGAGCCTTTCAGCTTGATGGACACCGAGGGCGAGGGCTTCGTGGAAGGCAACTCCTGGGTATATTCCTTCTATGTGCCGCAGGATGTGAAAGGCCTCATCGAGGCCATGGGCGGCGAGGCGCGGTTCATCCATAACCTCGACACCTTGTTCGTCATGCAGCTGCCTCCCGAGTTCTTCGAGAACACCGAAGACGTCACCGAGGAAGGCTTGATGGGCTGCTACAACCACGGCAACGAGCCCGCGCATCATATCGCCTACCTCTACAACTGGACTTCACAACCTTACAAGACCCAATATTGGCTCCGCGAGATCATGAACCGCTTCTACAAGAACAACATCGACGGCCTCTGCGGCAACGACGACTGCGGCCAGATGTCGGCATGGTACATCTTCTCCGTCATGGGCTTCTACCCTGTCTGCCCCGGCAGCGACCAATATGTGCTAGGTGCGCCTTACTTACCCTATTTGAAGGTGAGGTTGGGCAATGGCAAGACCTTGGAAATCAAAGCACCAGACGTCAGCGACGAGAATCGCTATGTGCAGAAGGTGACGCTTAACAGACAGGAAATCAACAAATTATATCTCACCCATGAGCAACTCATGCAAGGCGGAGAATTGGTCTTTGAGATGGGCAGCGAGCCGAACTTAGAACGTGGTATGAAGCCTGAGGACAAACCTTATTCGATGACGGAATAGTTGAGAATTGCTCTCGCTTCGCTATCCAAAACAATCAAATATACGCATCTGGAATCTCTTTTGGTTCCTTTCCTCCGTGCTGTACCTCCACCCATGCGGAAGCCAATGCGTTAAAATAAGCCTTGTCGTTCGGCAAAGAAGGCATGCCTTGGGCTTTATCCAATGACAGCAGCATCTCTGCCAGTTTCTTGTTGGACAATGCAAACAAGTTTGTCCTCGGATATTTCTTCTCTAATTCGGTTGCCCAGAACTCAAGAGCAAACCAACCGTGTTTGTTTCTCATGTTTTTTCTCCTAATAGTGTTTTATTCCTTAGTTTTAAACAATTTCTTAGATTCTTTTTCTCCCCTGCCATCAGCAAATCATGTGAAGCAAAATTACAATGTTTTTTCAGAAAAATGACTAATTTTGCACCAAAATATTGAACAATGAATATCGCCGCATTGGTTTCGGGGGGTGTCGACAGCTCTGTCGTAGTGCCGCTGCTCAAGGAGCAGGGCTACGACCCGCATATCTTCTATATCAAGATCGGGATGGAGGGAAAGGAAGACCTGTCGAGCTGTCCGTCGGAAGAGGACATTGAGATTACGACTTATATCGCGAAGAAATACGGCTGCCAGTTCGATATCGTGGACCTTCAGCACGAGTACTTCGAGACCGTGGGGAAATACACCATGGAGATGGTGCGCAAGGGCCTCACGCCCAACCCCGACGTGATGTGCAACCGCTGGATCAAGCTTGGTGCCTTCGAAGAGAAGGAAGGCCACAACTTTGACAAGATCGCCACGGGCCATTACGCCCGTTCGTGGAAAGACGAAAACGGCATCTTCTGGCTCGGCACGGCGGCCGACACCTTCAAGGACCAGACCTATTTCTTGGGTCGCATCACCTACGCACAGCTGAGTAAGGTCATCTTCCCCATTGGCGACATCACCAAACCTGAGGTGCGCCGTCTGGCAGCTCAATACAAGTTGCCGAGTGCCGAACGTCACGACAGCCAGGGCATCTGCTTCTTGGGCAAGATCAACTACAACGACTATATCCGCGAGTACCTCGGCGAGATGCCTGGCGACATCGTGGAATTAGAGACGGGCAAGAAACTGGGGCGTCACAAAGGCTTCTGGTTCCACACCATCGGTCAGCGCAAAGGCCTCGGCCTCGGCGGCGGGCCGTGGTTTGTGGTGAAGAAAGACATCCCGAACAACATCGTCTACGTGTCGCAGGGCTACGACCCCGTGGCGCAATACACCAACATTGTCCCCTTGGGCGACCTGCAACCCATGAATCCCGCCCTGCAGTTCGTCGACGGACAGCACGTGCGTTTCAAGATCCGTCATCAGCCAGAGTTTACTTACGGCACGATCCGGCTGACGGAGCGCGGTGCCGACATCGTCTCCGACGTGGCCATCTCGGGCGTGGCACCTGGACAGTTTGGGGTTATGTACCATGAGACAGAACCGTATGTCATCGGCAGCGGCGTAATCATCGAGAACAATGAATACAATAGCTGACCGCATATTATACGAAGACAACCACCTAATCGTCGTCAACAAGCTTCCCTCGGAGATCGTACAGGGCGACAAGACGGGTGATGTGTGCCTCCTCGACGATGTCAAAGAATATATCAAGGAGAAATACGACAAGCCAGGCAACGTGTTCGCTGGCCTCGTGCACCGTATCGACCGCCCCGTGAGTGGCGCCGTGGTGTTCGCCAAGACGAGCAAGGCGCTGTCGCGCATGACGGTGAAGGTGAAAGACCGCGACTTCCGCAAGACCTACCTGGCTCTCGTTAAGAACCACCCGCCCAAGCAGGCCGACGTGCTGGAGGACTATATCGTCAAGAATGAGAAGATGAACAAGTCGTTCATCGTGCCCGAAGGCACCAAAGAGGCCAAACTGGCCCGTTTGAGTTACCGTGTGGTTGGGAAGTCAGACACTTTCTATCTTCTCGAGGTAGAGTTGTTTACCGGGAGACATCACCAGATCCGTTGCCAACTGGCGCACATCGGCTGTCCCATCCGTGGCGACTTGAAATACGGCTATCCGCGCAGCAACCCTGATGCCTCCATCAGCCTGCATGCCTGGCGCATCGCCTTCGAACATCCTGTCTTGAAAACACAAATAGAGATAACGGCGCCCTTGCCCGAAGTGGCGCCGTGGACGGCATTTCAGCAGTTCTCGGATTAGGCGTTATCCTCTACTGAATCCGTGGCTTCGGGAGCTTCTGAAGCCTCAAGGGTCTCAGTAGCCTCAGTAACTTTCGGGGTCTCGGTCGTGGTAGTCTCGACGACTTCCACTTTGACTTCCTTGTCGGCGCGACGGATGGCAAAGGCAAACATCATCATGATGATGCCAAACACCAAGGCGATGACACCCGACAAAATGATAAACCATTTTACGAAACCGAAGGGGTGCGCTATCAGGAGTACACCGAAAACAATGCTCAAGATAGCGCTGACAATGTAAAAACCTTTGTTCCAAAGGTTCTTGGTTCGCGCCATTACAAGCAACATGAAAGCACCTATCATGGCCGACCAGATGCCGATGAGGATGACCAACAAGGCCAAGGCTTGGTTGGAATAGATGGCGGAAAGCACACCTACCACGATGAGTGCCACCGCTTCGAGAAGTATCAAGCCCCACGGCAGCTTCTTCGTCATACGCACGATGGCAGCAGCGAGAAATATGCCACCCGTAGCGGCGATGCAGATACCAGAGATACACATGATCTTTTGCAGGATTTCGACAAACGTATCCGCAAACATGATGGCCAATATGCCATAACCGATGGCTACGATGCCGCTCACGAGGAACGCAATCCAGCTCGAATTTGCTTTTTTGACTTCCATAGCTTTTTATGTTTAAGTTGATTAATCTATGAGCTTTAAGACTCCCTCTATGATAATGAAATAGGCTCCGCACAACATCAACAGCACACCTGCCACCCTGTTCATCAGCACCGTACGTTTCGCGTTGAAAAACTTCTTCAGACGCGCCGCACCCCAAGCCTTCAGCAATTCGACGGTCAGCGTGGTGCCCAAGATGACAGCGAAGAACACCAAGGTGCTGATCTTGCTGCCGCCCATGTTACCTGCCACAATGGCCACCGATGAGAACCAAAAGATCCACACGAAAGGATTCAGGATATTGAGTGCGAAGCCTTTGCCGAAGAACACATACCAAGCGGGCTTGACATCGTTTTTGACGATGACGGCCTTCTCTTCCTCGTCGTTGCTGTCGAGGGTCTTCTCTTTCTTGTCGTTTTTCACCACAAACGACTTGTCGTCTTGGCTGACGGTGTCCAAGGTTCGCACTTTCTTTCGGAAGGTGAAGATGCCAAACAGCACCAAGATGATTCCCGCGCCGATACAGAACAGGGCTGGGTCGATCTTTGAGTCCTCCATCTTCACCTGCACCGAGGTCAAGATGCAGAGCGAGATGATCATGGCGTCGTTGAGGATGACACCCAAGGCGAACCATGCCGCCGACCTAAACCCACGATGGAGGCTGGTCTGCACCAAGGTGATGAAGGCCGGACCCATGTTGACGACCACCGACAGGAACACGCCTATCAGGATGGCCCACATCAAGGATAACCCCAGCCTATCCCCTGACAAATTTCCAAACAAATTAAAACCAGTGTTACCCATTGCGTTCGACTTATGATTTCAAACTGTTGACATAATCAAACCACATCTCCATGCGCTTGCCTTTCATCACGCGCGGGAACTTGGTGGCGCCGCCCCATTTGCCAATCTTCTGCTCCATGAACTCATAGAAGCACTTGGTGGGCAGCACATCGATGAAGAGCTCCTTGATGGCCTCGGTACGTTCAACAGCATAGTCGTCGTTGAGCTTGCAGAGGTTCTCGTCGATCTTCTTGATGGCCAGCTCTTTATCGATGGGCTCGTCGCAGCCCAGGAACCAATGGTGGGCATACATCGTGTCGTGACGGATGCCTGCCACGGTAAACTCGGTAATGGTGACGCCCAACTCCTCGGCCATCATGTCGACGGCACGGGTCATATTGTCTTGCGAGAGGTGTTCGCCCGTGATGCTCAGGAACTGTTTGGTGCGGCCCGTGATGACGATTTCGCAGTTCTCCTTGTTGAGGAACTTGATGGTGTCGCCGATGAGGTAGCGCCACGTGCCGGCACATGTCGAGAGCAGGAGCGCATAGTCCTTGTCGGCTTCCACTTCTGAAAGCAATAAGGTCTTGGGGTTGGCAACGATGGTGCCGTCTTCGTCGAAGTTCTCCTCGTTGAACGGCACAAACTCGAAATAGATGCCGTTGTCGACCAGCAGCTGCATCACGCGGCGTTTCAAGTCGACTTGATAGGCGATGTAACCCTCCGAGGCCAAGTAGCTTTCGACAAACAGCACCTCTTTGCCGAAGATGCGCTCGAAGCTCTTCTCATAGGGCGCGAAGGCCACGCCGCTGTGCACATAGATCATCAGGTTGGGCCAGAGGTCGTGGATGGCCTTGAGGTGGTATTCGTTGATGATGCGTTCGAGCAGGATCTGCACCCAGGCAGGCACGCCCACGATGACACCGATGTCCCACTTGGGGGCCTCTTTCACCATGAGGTCCATCTTCTCTGCCCAGTCCTTCACCTTCGAGATCTTCTGTCCGGGCTTGTAGAACGACTCGAACCACGACGGTATCTTGCCTGCCGAGATGCCCGACAGGTCGCCGGCATAGTAGCCGAATTCCTTGTTGTACTGCAGGTCGGTGCTGCCGCCAATCATCAGGATGCCGCGGTTGTAGAAGCCCACGGGGAAGTCGTAGCGCGTGGCCGACACCAGCTGGCGTATGCCCGCACGGGTGATCTTGTTGTTGATGCCCCTGGTGATGGGGATGTATTTGCTGGCGGCTTCCGAGGTGCCCGAGCTGAGGGCGAAATACTTAATCTTGCCCGGCCAAGCGATGTTGCGCTTGCCTTGCAGGTTGAGGTACCACCACTCGTCGTGCATCTTATTGTAGTCGAATACAGGCACACGGCTGCGGAAGGCCTCCATGATGTCCTTCGACAGAAGGATCTCGTCAAAATGATAGAACTTGCCGAACTCCGTAAACTGAGCCTTCGTCAGCAGTTTCCGCAACTCACGCCTTTGGGCACGGATGGGGTTGGTATGGTTCTGACGAATCTCGACGGGTATATTTTTGATCTCTGCGACCGCCTTGACAAAGGCGCCTACAACGGGTATTGCCATAGTTTTCTCTCTTGAATCAGGGTGCAAAGTTACAGTTTTTCATCAAATAATCCCCATATTTGGAAATAAACCCTACTTTTGCATAACAATTCAAACTGCATTTCTCATGAAAACAAAACTGTGGCTGTTTTTCATGTGCTGTAGCCTGATGGTCCACGCACAAAATATCGAGGTAACAGGTTTGCAATCAGGCGTTTGGGATGCCGACACCGTTTTTGTCACGGGCGATGTCATGGTACAGGACTCGTTGCGCATCACGGCCGGCACCACGGTGCTCTTCACCGATTACTATAGCATCGGCGTCGAGAAAAACGCCACGCTGACCGCCCTCGGCACTGTTTCCGACTCCATCCTCTTCACCGTGGCCGACACCACGGGGTTCCACATCTTCAACACGGGACGCGGAGGCTGGAACGGCATCAGGCTCAACAAGGCCGGACATTCCGTTTTCGACTACTGCCGCTTCCAATACGGCAAAGCAGCCCTGGATGACGACCAAGACGGAGGCGCCCTGCGCATCACAGAATGTGAGGCGGTGGAAGTGGGTCACAGCACGCTGTTTTGCAACTTCTCGCGCGAGCACGGCGGCGCCCTCAACGCCATCGACTCGAAGGTGACGATGCACGATTGTAAGGTAAATAACAACCTGACATATAGCGAGATAGACACCATCTACTTCATGTATGGCGGTGGCCTGCGTTTCCTGAAATGCGAGGTCGACATCACCGCCACCGACTTCCGCTATAACATCGGAGAGAGCGCCATCGGTGGCGCGTTGAGCCTCGACAGCTGCGCGGTCCACATCGACCGCTGCAAGTTTGAGTACAACTTCGGCATCAACGGCGGAGGGCTTTACCTCATCCGCAGCAACGATTGGGACTGCAGCATCACTAACTCGCTCTTCGCCAATAACATCTCGGGGCATTTCGGTGGTGGTTTGGCCATCAGCGACTCGTCGCCCTTGGTTGCCAACCTCACCGTGGTTGGCAACCTCTCCTATGGCGTCAACTGTGGCGGCATCTTCTTCTATCAACAGAGTTCACCAGTATTATGGAACTGCATCGTCTACGGCAACGACAACGATATCCCGATTGAGGAACCCGTGCAGATGTGGGTCTGGACCTACGAAGACTACGCCCCCGAGTTCCACAACTGCTTGGTTCAATACGGATTGGAAAATATTTCGGGCAACGAATACATCCAAGTCTATGAGAACTGCATTGATGAAGACCCGCTCTTTGCCGACCCCGATAACGAAGACTATCACCTCGGCGCAGAGAGTCCTTGCATCGATGCCGGCGCGCCTGCGACGCCCGAGACCATCCTCACTGGTCTCGACTTGGATGGCAACCCTCGCGTCAGCGGCGACCGTATTGACGTTGGTGCTTATGAATACGACCTTACTGGGATCCACGAAGCCGCCCAAACCGAACAACTCATCCACGTTGTAGGCAATCCGATAACAGCTTCGAGTTATGCCGAAATAGAATGCGAAAACAATTGCTTTATGTCTGCTAAAATCTATATGTTGGACGGTAAACTTATAGAAAACAGATATTTAGGAAATGCACAGGTGGGACTGAGCCGCATCGAACTAGGCGAACTGTTCCAGCCACTCTCCAGCGGCACCTATCTGCTCGTCGTTCAAGCTGGAGAAAAGACGTTTACAGCAAAGGTGGTCAGACCATAATGGCTTCCTCATAAAACGAGCGCCGTTGCTCCTCGCTAATCTTTATTTTACGATAACGCCCAGTTTCAAGGTCACAGTCGAATAGCGTTTGTATCTGCGAAAGGAAGAGCCGAGAATAGAAGCGGGTTTGGAACGCCTGCTTCTCTTGCATGAAGGCAATGGTCTGCTTGATTTGGTCGAGGTCCATGTCCTCCTTGGTGAAGACGAAGAGGTCGAATTCGTGGAAATCGCCATAGAAGCCGTTGTTCACCTTGTCCATCTTGATCTCGAGGATGCGCTTCATGGGCAAGGCCAACGACCAGTATTCATATTCGTTGCGACCGATGAGGCTGCCGTCGCCCAAGCCGTAGGCATAGCCACTTTGGTTGATGTGGAGCAGGTCGTCGGCATTCACCTCCTTGATCGACTCGCCCGCCATCTCGTTGACCAAGGCGTTGGCCACGTTTTTGTTCTCGCGGATGGCACGCGTCACCTCGATGCCGATGCTTTGCCCCTCATCCTGCAGGTCGGGCCTGTCACGGTTGACCAGATGGGCATAATGCTCACCTAACAGCGTGGCCAACGAGACCATGGCATAACGCTCAAAGAAACAAGTATCGAATTTCGG
>JAEEGL016605883.1_pt1 | contig 23352 bp, 19 predicted proteins | sample 9134231 | NCBI WGS metagenome assembly JAEEGL01 (sample SAMN16246548, study PRJNA631951) | gut metagenome | biome: gut microbiome; feature: rumen; material: fiber-attached | host: Bos | place: Iran: Karaj | collected 2018-10
CTGTTACACCGAAGATTTAGGTGAATATACAGTAAAAAAGACGCGTAATGGATATAGATGTAGCAGTTCTAATGATTCATTTGTAACAGAGCATAAACCAATTAAAATATATGATAAATGGATAGTTTTATGTCTCGATTCTAAACTGGGGAGTGTATATCTATACGATAGAGGTTTAGATCATTATGAACTAATTGGAAAAGTAGATCAAGTAGCTTTCGATGACGACTTCATTTATGACGCCAAAAATGATAAAACATATTTAGTTTATGATAATGGTGTTTATGACATAACTGATTATTTAAAGAGAAGAGAAGTTAAAAATATAACCAGAGGATTAAGGCTATATAGAAAAGAAGACTATTTTCTTTTAAACGATAGCGAAATGGCGAAAATAGATGAAAAAGCGAGAGAAGAAAGCGAAAAAGTAAAAAAAGAAAGAGCCTTAGCGCGCGCAAAGGCAGAATTAGATAGAAAGAAATTAGAAGAAGAAAAAAGAGCAGCAGACTTAGAAAAAGAAAGTGCAGAATTAGATGCAGAAATAGCTGCATTGTTTGAAAGAAAAAAAGCACTAAATGAGAAAAAAGCAAAGAAAAAAGTTAGAACTAAGGTTCCAGATGAGGTACTTTATATTGCTGTTGATGGCCACCTAGAAATAGATCCTACATTCTTAGTTGGAGAAAGATTAAAACAAATCGATTTGAGTGGCGGATTATATGACAATGTTAAAATAGCTGGAGTTGATTTTAGCGATACAAATATCAACTTAAATCCGCAAAGAGTATACGATGGAGATTTGCGAGGATGCAATTTTAGAGGAGTTCATTTTGATTCCCTTGCAAATTTTGAAGGTGTAAAACTTCAAGGTGCTACATTTGGTCCAGGGAAGAATGCACTAGTAGAACCTATTAACTCAACTTTTGAGTTCTCGATATATGATGGGGAAACTACATATAATGACAAGAAATTTGTAGAACTATTCGGACCATGTCAGTATAAAGAACCACAGAAGAAGATGGAAAGACCACAATAGTGGTTTTTTCTTTACTTTTTTTCAAAAAAATATATAATAGAAACCAATTAGATTTGGTGGTGAACCATGAAAGAAAAAGAGAAGTTTTATCAAGAATATCTTGATAAACAACTAGATTTAATTTTAGAGTTAGAAGATGAAGTTGAAGAAGAGAAAGAAGTAGATGTTGACTCTCTTCAAATCTTTGAATATCGTGAAGGCTACGCCAAAGTATATGATGGTGATGCTTATAACTTTATCGATGAGGAGAAACACTTAATAAGTGATACTTGGTTTGATAGTGCCGAAGATTTTTCCTGTGGCCGTGCAAAAGTTAAAGAAGATGGGCACTATTACTGGATAAATGGCAACGGGGAAAGAATAAGCGAAGAGTATTCACAACAACTTTATACAATTGATAATTTCTTTGAAGGCTATGCCTTAGTAACAATGAACACTCCTTTACCGGACCAATATAACTATGTTGATACAGAGGGTAATCTAATTTTCGACAAATGGCTTTCGTGTGATTATTATAGTGCTGGCCGCTTTCAATGCGGACTTGCAAGAGTAGAAAAACCAGAAGGATTTTACAATTTTATCGACGCAAAAGGGAACTTTTTATGCAAAAACTTGTTTAGATATGCGTCGCCTTTCTCTGAAGGCTATGCAACAGTAGCAGATGAAAATGGGTGGCATTTTATTGATACAAATGGTAACTTTGTAACTAATATGCGAGACAATTATTTTGCAATGAATGAGATTAAATGTGGACTATCCTTAGCACATAAATATGTTTTTCGCACATCAAGAATTTGCTTTGTTAACGTAAGAGGCGAAAGAGTAGGCGATTTTTATCATGACGCCAAAAGTTTTAAAGATGGGCTTGCGATGGTTGCAAAAACTAATACATGTTGGAACTATATTGACACAGAAGGTAAACCAATAAGTGACACTTGGTTTAGAGAAGTTGAGGAATTTAGAAACGGTCTTGCTAGAGTACGAATAGATGGTCAATATAATCAGTACAATTATATTGATAGAAATGGAAATCTACTATGTCAAGATTTATACACATCTTTACCACGTTACTTTGAAGGGGATATTGTGAAAGCCGAGAAAGTGGTAGACGATAGATACTGTTACTGCCTTATCAATAGAAAAGGGCGTGAAGTTGGTGAACGATATGATGAAATCCGCAGCTTTAAATATGGTTTTGCACTAGTTGAAAGAAATGGCCAATTTAACTATATAACCAAAGAAGGTAAACCGATAAGCGACATTTGGTTTGATGAAGCCTGTGATTTTGAAAACGGCCTTGCAGTAGTAAGAAAAAATAGGTGGTATTTTATTGATGGAAGTGGAAACCCTGTAGATAGTGAGAAGTATGAAGAAATAGGAGACTTGTATAAAAAAGCAGAAAGCTTTGTAAATGGATACGTCAGAGTAACAAGGAATGGGCAAGAAAACCTAGTTGATATTAATGGCCATTTATTATCTAGTGAATGGTATGATAAAGTGTACGATTTTGATGGTCAAACTGCGAAGGTATACCGCGACCGCGAGTATAACTGGGTAGATAAAACAGGAAAACCGATAAGTAAGATATGGTTTTCTATGGTGTGGAATTTTAGCGATGAATATGCCGTAGTTAGTAAACATGGACGTTACAATGTCATCAATAGAAAAGGAGACCTTGTAGCAAAATGGGCTCTATCTGCAGACAAAGAACTCGACTACCAAGGAGGTAGTTTTATCGGTTGGAATAATAAACCTTTCTGCGTTGCTGAAGATTTGGGTAATTATAAAGTAATAAAGATACCAAAAGGATATCTATGTATATCTTCTAAAGATTCATTTTATGTAAAACATAAACCAGTTAGAATATATGGGAAAAACTTTGTTTTATGTGCAGCAAGAAGTGATAGAGAAGTACATTTATATGATCCAGTATATTTATATGACCGTGAGGAAGATACAGAGAAATTTATCGGGTTCGCACAGTATATAACTGTTACTGACAATCTTATTATTCATGATAGCCCAAATGATTACACAGTATTTCTTATATATGCTAATCAAAAAATTGATATAAGTGACCGCTTAAAAGGTAAGAAAATAGTAAGCATAACTCCAGATGTTGAACTCATTCCTAAACATATTTTCTTCCTAGAAAATGAAGAAAAATTAAATGCGATGATTGCAGAAGCTAAGGAAAAAAATAGAGCGATTGAGCAAAGAAAAGAAAGAGTTAAAGCGGAAAACGAACTCACAAAATTTCAAACTGAGGAAGAAAAAAGAGCAGCAGACTTAGAAAAAGAAAGTGCAGAATTAGATGAAGAAATAGCTGCATTGTTTGAAAGGAAAATAGCACTAAATGAGAAAAAAGCGGGGAAAAAAGTTAGAACTAAAGTTCCAGATGAGGTACTTTATACTGCTGTTGATGACCACCTAGAAATATATCCTACATTCTTAGTTGGAAAAAGATTAAAACAAGTCGATTTGAGTGGCGGATTATATGACAATGTTAAAATAGCTGGAGTTGATTTTAGAGGAACCAACATCGATATAAATCCACAGAGAGTATATGAAAAAGATTTGAGCGGATGTAACTTTGTCGGTATTCATTTTGCGAGATTCACGGATTTTACCGGTGTCCACGTAGAAGGAACTATTTTCGGACCAGGGAAGAATGAAAAGATGATAGAAACAATGCCTCCATCATTTGCGTCATCATATTATGACGAAAATACGATGTATGGTGACAAGAAATTTGTAGACCTATTCGGACCATGTCAAAATGTAGATCCTAAAGAACAGGGAGATCAAAATATATTAACAAAACCACAATAGTGGTTTTTTCTTTATTTTGAAAATAAGATGAGTTATAATGAAGGTGGATAAATTAAGTGGGTGATATAATGCAAGAAGTAATAACAGAATATTTAAATGAAAAAAAATTTAAAGAATTAAAATCCCTTTTAAATGAAAAGCAAATGGTTGATATTGCAGATGCTATTAAAGACCTCGATATCGAATCAATTGCAAGGGTTATTCGCTTACTAAATAAAGATACTGCAGCGGAATTATTCTCTGAACTTCCACTATCAGTAGAAACAGAATTATTATCTAAGTTAACCGATAAAGAAGCAGTACTTTTAATCAACGAAATGTTTGCAGATGACGCCGCTGATGTACTTGATGAAATGCCGTCGAATATCGTTAGAAAAATTTTAAAAGATTGCGATAAAGAAACGAGAAGTGACATCAATAAACTTTTAAAATACCCAGATGATTCTGCTGGTAGTGTGATGACGGTTGAATATGTAGAATTAAAGGCGAGTTTAACAGTAAAACAAGCTATTAGTATTCTAAGAAGAGAAATCGATGAATATGAAACAGTTAACGTCTGTTATGTAGTTGATGATGCGCGAAAACTAATCGGACATGTCGGACTTAAAGATATATTGCTCGCTGATAGCGATGATAAAATAATGGATATTGTAACAACAGATACAATCTGTGTTAGAACTACAGTCGATCAAGAAGAAGTTGGAAAACTATTCAAAAAATACGACTTAACTGTCATGCCAGTAGTCGATTTAGAAGATCGTTTAGTTGGTATTATTACAATCGATGATGTCATGGATATCATGGAAGAAGAGACAACTGAAGATATCGAAAAAATGGCAGCTATTTCACCAACAGATAAACCATATTTAGATGTTGGAGTTTTCTCAACATGGAAAGCGAGAGTCCCATGGCTTTTACTTCTCATGATTTCTGCAACATTTACAGGTCAAATAATAAGCAAATTTGAAACTTCTTTAGCAATCTTACCAATTTTAACAGCATATATCCCTATGCTTATGGATACAGGTGGTAATGCTGGAAGCCAAGCTTCGGTTACAATTATTCGTAGTTTATCTTTAAATCAGATTAATTTTAAAGATATTGGTAAAGTTATTTTTAAAGAACTTAGGGTTTCAATGATGATTGGGTTAACTCTAGCTTTAGCTAATTTTTTGAAGTTAATTTTAGTTGATCAAATGCTACTTCATAATACTGCTGTTACAACTAGCGTTGCTCTAGTTATCTGCTTAACAATATTTATGATTGTTGTTGTTGCAAAATTTATTGGTTGTACGCTTCCAATAATCACAAAAAAGCTTGGATTTGATCCAACAGTTATGGCATCTCCATTCATCACAACGATAGTTGACGCGCTTGGTCTAATCGTCTATTTTGAGGTTGCAACTCATATGTTAGGAATATGATAATATGAAGAAAATATTGGTTGGAATTTTATTTGTTTTTGTTTCATTTGTAGTAGTTTTAGTAAAAGGTAATACTTATACGATTGTAGCTGATACTGAAGCAAATAATGTAAATGATATTATAATCGAATTTGATAAAGGGAATATCATTGAAGTAAAAAATAAAGAAATAAAAGATGGCAGCATTTATGTGACAGTAAAAGCCTTAAATAAAGGTAAAGACTACATCAGTGTGTATTATAATAATGAATCAATTTTTATATCTTCAATATATGTTCATACATTTAATATAATTACGGAAGAGACATTTTTTGGCAATACAAATGGTGGAATAGTAATTCCGATTTGTTTTTTAGCTTATTTAATATATTTAACTATTTCAATAATAGTTAAATATAGAAAAGATTCAAAAGAAAACTTATATCAATATAAAAACATTATTAACTTAGGGCTTATTATATTTTTAGTTGGACTTATAGTTAATCAAACAATAAATCTGTTTTCATATAGGGGGCTTTTTGGTTTAGTTCAATTGACCTTACATTCAAGCATTTTCTTTGCTATGTTTCTACTTCCAATAGCGTTTGTAGTTTCTATATTAGTTACAATTAGTAACTTTGTTTTAATAAAAAAAGAAGGAAGAAGTTTAAAAAACTTACTTGGTTTAATTCTTGGAATACTTATTTGTTTTGGAACAATACTTCCTCTTCTAATCAGCGATTTTATGCAGAGCAATGTGATGAGTGTTCATGATATGAATGGATTTATGTACCATCTAGATTTATTTATTGAAACATTGATAATTGAAATTGTAGCTTATCTTGAGTGCATTCTCCTTGGGACAATTATTATAAGCATCAAAGCTGCAAGAAGGATACCAGAATTAAACAAGGATTACATAATAGTCCTTGGCTGCCAGATAAGAAAAGATGGGACACTAACACCTTTATTAAGGGGAAGAGTGGATAGGGCACTTGAGTTCGCTAAGAAACAAAAGAAAGATATCAAATTTATTGCGTCTGGTGGCAAGGGAAGCGATGAAGTAATATCTGAAGCTTTAGCAATTAAAAACTATTTAGTAGAGAACAAAGTTGAAGAAAACAAAATAATTGTCGAAGATAAATCAAAAAACACTTACGAAAACATCAAAAATTCGTTTAAATTAATAGACGATAAAAATGCTAATGTTGCTTATTCTACGACCAATTTTCACGTTTTTAGAGCAGGTGTTATAGCAACCAGTTTAGGTTTTAAACTCGAAGGAATTGGGAGTAAAACAAAGAGATATTACTGGATAAATGCTTTCATTAGAGAATTCATTGCAACAATTGTTGCGGGAAAGAAAAAGCATTTAAAAATAGCTAGTTTGATATTTTTAGCAACAGTTTTGATGGTAGCTGTTGTCTACCTTGCAAATAATTTATAGGAGGGAATATATGTATATATGTAATTATTGTAATCGCGTTTTAAAAGAAGAATATGAAAAATGTCCAGGATGTGGAGCATCTTCATTTAAAACGAAAGTTTTTTTAGGGGATGTAATTATCAAGGAACCACCTAAAGGTGGGTATAAAGTAAATCTTGAGAATTACCAAAAAACCTTGAAAACGGGGAAAATATTTAAAATTATTGGAATAGTTACAGCAGTTGCACCAATACTATTTGCACTTCCGTTTTTACTAATCGGTTTTAGCGAAATGCTAATTATGTTCCCAATTGAAAGCATCATTGGAATTGTCTTCTTCTGCATTGGATTTAATATCACAAGGAAAACAAAGAAAGCGATGAAAAAAGCAACAAAACTTGCAAAACACGGAGTACTTGTAAAAGGAATTCCATATAAAGAGGTAAATACAGGAGCAATGGCTATGGGGAAATGGTATAAATGTATTGAGGTAAAATATAAAAACGCTAATGGAGTTGAGATTCCTCTATATAGTGAAACTAAATATAATGCCGATGTCAAAAACCCAGAGACAGTTGATTTATTAATTGATCCAGATGATTATTCAAATTATTTCATCGATTATGAAATATATTAGGAGGTAACATATGTATATTTGTGAGTACTGTGGAAGATATTTAAAAAAGAAATATGAAAAATGTCCTGCTTGTGGAAGTACGACGTTTAAAAAAGTTCAAAGTATTGGAGAAATTGTAATTAAAGAAGCTCCAAAAGATGGATATAAAGTTAATTTAAAGAATTACAAATATGAGAAAAAATTTGCTCATCCAGGAATATATATTGGTGTTTTCATTATTTTATTCGGACTTGTTTTCTGTATCAGCTTTGCTTCAGTCGGATTTGATGCAACAAACTCAGGATTTATAGGTGGATATCTATTTATCGGATTTGCTATCTTCACCGCCATTGTTCTATCAATTTCCGCATTTGAATTCTTCCATAAATCGGGTAAAATGGCAGGCAAGTCAAATGAGCAAATGGATAAAGTGAAATACTTATCTAAACACGGGATGCTTATCAAGAACTTAAAATACACAATTGAACCAGTAAAAGAAACGATTCGCGGGGATATGACAACATACAGAATTAGAGTAATATACGAAATTGAAAAAGGTAAAACAAAGTGCTTTGAAAGTGAACCAAAGTATTTAACAGCACTTGGCCGCGACGATGGCACAGTTGATTTACTAGTTGACCCAAAAGATTATTCAAATTATTTTATCGATTTTGAAATATATTAAAGTGATTTTTATCACTTTTTTTGATACAATAAGAATATGAAGAAAAAATATATTATTTTAATGTCTATTTTACTCACTATTCTTTTCGTAGTTTTTCTAATCGATCATTTACAATCATATGATATAAAGGTGTATTTTTTTAATGCTGGTGCAGCAGATGCAATCTTAATTTCTAAAGATGACAGCTATATGATGATAGATACTGGAGAAGAATCACTAGGGGATGAAATAATTGAATATTTTAGTAAAAATAACATTAGGAAACTAGACTATTTAATAATAACTCACTTCGATAAAGACCATGTTGGAAGTGCCTCTAAATTAATCGATAATGTCGAAATAGGTACTATTCTAAGTAGTAGTTCACCTAAAGATAGTGTTTACTACTATAATTATATTTCCTCTTTAAAAAGGGAAAATATTGAACCAGTAATTGTAAGAGGAGATTATAAAATAGTGTTTTCAGGTGTTGAAATCACTATAAATGGTCCAACTATTACATATGATAACAATGAATCAAATAATTCATCTTTAATTGTTACAATGAAATATTTAAATAATAGTTTCTTATTTATGGGAGATTCTTTAAATCCAAGAATTAAAGATTTTTTAGAAGATAATAATGAGACATATGATTTTTTAAAAGTTCCATATCATGGAAGATATTTAAAAAGAGATAATGACTTACTATCTAGAGGAATAAAATATGCCGTCATCACTAATGATAAACTAGATAGTAAAACAAAAACTCTACTAGAAAAATATCATGTTAGATATGCTATTACAACTAAAAGTGTTACTGTTTATTCTGATGGAAATAATATAAAAGTAAAGCAGTAATGCTTTTTTTATGTTATAATCATAATGAGGTGTAATATGAAGAGATTAAAGATAGGTTTATTTGTTGATTCTTTTTTCCCTATGATTGATGGGGTAGTTATGGTAGTTGATAATTACGCCAAGAGATTATCAAAAGTTGCAGATGTCATCGTCTTTGCTCCGCGTTATGTAGGAAAACCTTACGATGACAGTGTGTTTCCATATAAAGTTGTAAGATGTATGTCTTTAAAAGTTCCTTTTATCGACTATGATCTTCCAGCTCCAAAAATGGATAACAAATTTGTTAAAAATTTAAAGAAATATAATTTGGACATCGTCCATATCCATTCACCATTTATGATAGGTAAAATGGGAGTGAACTATGCCAAGAAGAATAGAATACCTTGCATTGCAACAATGCATAGTCAGTTCTATAAAGACTTCTTAAGAGCGGTTAAAAGCCCAAAAATAGCAAAAAGATTAACTAAAAATGTTATTAAAGTCTTCAACCAATGTACTGAGTGCTGGGCCGTTAATAGCGAAGTCGCACGTATTTTTTACGAAGAATACGGCTATAAAACAATGCCAGTTGTCATGAATAATGCAACGGAAATGGAACCGCTTGAAGATACTAAAAAAGCGGTTAAATTAGTGGATAAAAGATATGGATTAAAAAATGAAAAAGTTCTCATTTTTGTCGGTAGAATCAATGCTTTAAAAAATATTTTCTTTATCGTTGATGCCTTAAAAATAGTAAAAGAAAAAGAACCAAAATTGAAGTTTAAAATGCTATTTGTAGGATCTGGTCAAGATGAAGAAGATTTAAGAAAACAGATTGATAAATATGATATGAATAGTGAAATAATTATGTGTGGAAGGGTAACAGATAGAGAACTTCTAGCATCTTTGTATGTTAGAAGCGACTTGTTCCTATTCCCGTCCTTATACGACGCATCAAGTATTGTTCAAATTGAAGCTGCAAGTCAGAAAACTCCAGTTATGTTTTTAGAAGGTGCAGCAACTGCTGCAACAGTTACTAATAACGTCAATGGATTTATTGTTGAAAACGATGTCAATGCGTATGCTGATAGAATAATCGAGTTATTTAAAGATGAAAAGTTCTTAAAACAAATTGGCGAAAATGCATTTAATGACTTATATAGAAGCTGGGACTATGCTGTAAGCGAAGTTTATGAAAAATATTTAGAAAAAATTGCTATAAAATAGAGTTCACATGATATAATAAAAGAAGAATAAGAGGAGTTCATATGTTAGGTAGTATAACTAGTATTGATGGAAATTTAGTTGAAGTAAAACTTAACGCAAATCTTACCGATATTGTTGGATTACTTGTTTTAATCGATGATACAAAACGTAAGGTTGTAGGAGAGATTACCAACTTAAAAAAAGATGTTGCATATATTAACTTACTTGGAGAGATAAAAGAAGGTAAGTTTGTTTATGGTGTTATAAATAAACCAGCTGCAAATGCAAATATCAGTTTGATTCCAAAAGATAAAATAGAATCGATTATTAGTACTGGATCATACCTTGAAAATGAACACTTATATATTGGTAAAAGTCCGATATATGAAGGCGTTAATATCTGTGTTGATATAAATAAATTCTTTAGCGGACACTTTGCTATCTTTGGTTCTACTGGTAGTGGTAAATCATGCGCCGTTGCAAGGCTTTTACAAAACTTGTTTTATAAGAAGAATTTCATCCCTTATAGATCAAACATATTCATTTTTGATGCCTACGGCGAATATCACGATGCTTTTAAGGATTTAAACAAAGTTGTTCCAGAGATAAGTTTTAAATACTACACAACTAATACTAAAGAAAAAGACAACATTTTAAAAATCCCAGTATGGCTTTTAGATAAAGATGATTTAGCTCTACTTTTGGAATGCCATAAATCAATTCAACTTCCAATAATTGAAAAAATGCTCAAATTGGTAACTGTTTTTGCTCGTGAAGAGTCATTAGTTATCAAGCAAAAAAATGACATTATTGCTAGAGCTTTACTTGATATTTTTACTGCAGGTAAGAATGCAGCAGCAATTAGAGACCAGATTTTTTCAGTTCTTACATACTATAAGACGAGTGAACTTAATCTAGATACTCCAATCTATCAACCGGGGTATACAAGACCTTTAAAACAGTGTCTTGCAATCGATGGTAATGGTGAGATAAGAGATATGGAATTAATTATGAATTTCATGCAATCTTTTGTCGATGAACATCTAGAATTATCTTTACCTGATGGCAGTTTTAAATATACTTTAAAAGATTTAGAAGATGCTCTAGATTTCGCCCTAATCAGCGAAGGAATTTTAAAAAGTGAAAAAGTATTCGACGACTACAATGTTTTAAGAGTAAGACTTCACTCATTAGTTACAAGTAATTATAACGAATACTTTGATTATGAAGAGTATATAACAAGAGAAGATTACATAAGAAGTTTGTTAACTAGTAGTAATGGTTATAAAGCTCAGATAATAAACTTCAATATAAACTATGTTGATAATAGATTAGCAAAAACGATAACTAAGATTTATTCCAAGATGTTATTTGAGTATTCTAAATCACTGGATAATAGAGGATCTATTCCATTCCATATCATCTTAGAAGAAGCTCATAGATACGTTCAAAACGACAATGATATCAACTTACTCGGTTACAATATATTCGATCGTATAACAAAAGAAGGAAGAAAATATGGAGTTCTTTTGGGGCTTATCTCACAAAGACCTTCTGAGTTATCAGATACAAGTATTTCACAGTGTAGCAATTTCTTAATATTTAATATCTTGCATCCAATAGATATCGATTTTATAAGAGAAGTTGTTCCAAGTATAACTGAAGAAACGATAAGAAAGATAAAAACCTTACAATCAGGTAACTGTATTGGGTTTGGTTCTTCCTTTAAACTTCCAGTATTTATTAAATTCGACTTACCAAATCCGCTTCCATCTAGCAGTAGTTGTGATGTTAAAAATATTTGGTTTGTGCAGAAAAAATAGTAAAAACCAATTGCTTTTTATTAAAAAATGGTTATAATAAGAGCAATTGGTTTTTTGGGGGTTTAATATGGATAGAGTATTAGGAAGAGCACAAGATTTAAAAAGTATATCAGAAGAACTAAAAAAGATGAAAACCAGAATATGTTTAGGAGATGTAAAAGCTGTAACTGTAGATGACGTAAGAGACTCTTTTAGTAAGTATAGTATATATATTCCTGAGTCAGCAAAGGATTATTTAAGAAGCAGAAAAATTATAATTAAGAAACCAGGTTTTTTAACTATAACTGCAGTAGATAGTGGGGTATTTTGTACAAAACGTTTCCCTACAGTTGAAGATGAAAGCGAATTTGCATTTTTTATAGGTAGAGTTCTAGCAAATTATAGAAACGATGATAGATCAGATGGTTTTAGCTTCCCTGCAGAGTATTCTGCTTTACTCCCAATGCTAATGGAATATTTATATTGCAAAGAAACGGAAAGAGAAGAGATTTTCTATAAACAGTATTTAAATAGAGCTAAAAAAGACGCCAAAACGTTTTTAAAAGAGAGCGAAGAGTATAGAAAAGAAATGGAAAAAGCAGAAAGGTATAATACAGTTTTCAGTACTGAGAATTCTTATAGAATGTATAACCTTCTAAGTACGAATGCTGGTAATACATATCACAATGCTGTTTTAGATGCAGTCTATTTTATATCCGGATTAGAAGCGTTGTTGCAGGTTAATGATAAGTATAAAACAGAAAGTGAAATAAGAGATCTTATCGAAGTGTTATTTAGAAACGAAGGAAATGATAGATCAGCAATTCTTTATGATCTAGGTATTGATAGCTATGGCTATAGAGCGATAAGAAAATTTATAGAGGAAGGAAAGAAAAGATAATGGATAATGAAAAAGAATTAAATTTTAGTGTAAAACCATTAATAGAGTCGTTTGATTTAGAAGAGTTTTTATGTAACCAAGGTACAAAAGAAAGACATTCAGCAATTATGATTATAACAGGTCAACAATTAGTACTTAGTTATACTCAAAATAATGGAAGCGGTGGTTTCAATGAAACATTTGCAAATGCTTTAAGAGAGATAACTGATTCAAAAGATTTTGAATACCAGAGGGAACACTTTTATATGGCTAAAAAAGTCAGTCAAAACTTCATAAGCGCTGAATTAGCACACCATGCTAGTGTTGAACGATATATTGCATTCTACCTTCAAGATTTAAAAAGTATAAGTCCTGAGGAGTTTAACATATTTGAAGCATTCTATAATAAATACAATGATACATTTACTTATTATTCAAGACGACAAGAAAGACCTTTAGTTTATTTAATAATGCGCGTTCGCGATGGAGAAAAACATGTTGTATGTTCTAATTTAGATCCACTTTATACTCATTTAAAGAGTATTGTTTCATCTAAAAAAACAGTTTTAGAGGATAAAAAAATTATTGGTACTACTATTGATAAAATAAGATAAAAACGTTAATTTTAACGTTTTTTTATTGAATAAATGTTATAATAGTTTTAAGGTGATAGTTATGAATGAAATAGTTAAAGCAAGTATTAATGGAAGAAAAGAAGCATTTTTTAATGCTTATGAAATTAATGATGATGAAATTAAAGCAAAAATTGAAGATTTATTTAAAAGAATTAATACATTTGGAGAAGAGCATGAAGCAAATTTTGAAGCAGATTTTTTAAGTAGTCCTTTAAACCAAGAGTATATAGATCTCTTTACTTTTGTCGCAACCAGATGTAAAGCTAAGGTCTATGAATCTAGTAATAACGTAAAGTCAGATAGCGACTATGTAAAGGATGAAATTGCTAGTGAAATCAAGTATCAAGCTAAGGAAGCAACATTTCCATTAAGAAGAAAAGTGAGAGAAAAAGTGGAAAGTGAGATGCGTGATTTACCTATTATAGGTGATGCTATGACTGTAAAGCAACATGTCGACTTTTTTGGACGTTTTAAGAAAAAAGATGAATAGACTTTTTTCTTTTTTTTATATATAATTAAAGTATGAAAGGAGTAAGGGTTCATGAAGAAGTTAGCTTTAGCTTTAGTTTTTGTTTTTGCATCAGTTGCTTTAGTTGGATGTGGAGCTAAGAAAGGATTAGTTGGTAAATGGCAATCAAAAGATTATAGTTCTTATATCTATACTTTTAATGCAGATGGTACTGGCAACTATGCTGTAGGTGAAACAATTATGAAATTCACTTACACAACGGATGGAGATAAGATTTCAATTTTATATGAAAATAATACAGCTCCATTTGAATCTACATATGAAATTAAAGATAACGAATTAAATATCAGAGATTCATTTGATAGAGATACTTTTTATATAAGAAAATAAACTCGATTTTCGAGTTTTTTTGTTGCTTTTATTTGTTTTTAGATATATAATTGTTTTAACATCTTATAAAGAGCGATGGAGGGACTAGCCCGATGAAGTCGCACCAACCTATTAAGTTAGGTGGTAATGCTAGATCTATAAGATAACTTTTAATACTCAAGGTTATCTTGGGTGTTTTTTTATGGGGTGTTTAGAAAGGAGAATTTATATGATCGAAAAGGTGAATCCAAGTCATCCTGATAAGCTAGCAGACAGAATTGCTGGGGCAATTGTCGATCTCGCTTATCAGAAAAGCAAAAACCCAAAAGTTGCAGTTGAAGTATTACTTGGTCATGGAAATGCATTTATAATAATTGAATCAAGTGAAATTTTTAGCAAATCTGAAATATCTAAAATCGTTAGTAGAATTGCAGGTAATCTAAAACTAGAACTAATCTTAGTTAAACAAGATGAATTCTTAGCTAAAAACCAAGAAGGTAAGATAAGATGTGGAGATAATGGTATTTTTAAAGGTGTTTATCTAAAAAAAGAAGATTTAGAACTATCTAAAATTGCAAGGAATATCTATTCCAAATATGGAAGTGATGGAAAGTATATTTTAGATAATAATAAACTAATAATATGTCAGAGTAATGCGAGTAATGCCGAACTTAAAAAAATGTATCCTTCTGCTATCATTAATCCTCTTGGTGAATGGGTTGGTGGGTTAAATAGTGATTCTGGTGCTACCAACCGTAAACTCGGCTCAGATATGGCGGAATCAGTTACTGGTGGCGGCTTACATGGTAAAGATTTATCTAAAGCTGATGTTGCAATTAATATCTATGCCTTTTTAAAGGCTCAAAAAACAAAAAAAACGGTAAAACTTAGTTGCGCTATTGGCGATGAATATATCGATGGCAAAAGTTACTCTGAAATAGTTGATATTGCAAGAACTTATATCGATTCAATCGGCGGATTTGAAGCTTTAGCGGAATGGGGTTTGTTTTAGTATTGATGTTTATCTCTAAAGTGTTATAATAGTTAATTACAGGAGGGTTTTATGGGACAATTATATGTAAAAAGACTTTCGGATTTAATATTTCCAGTTTTTGCTAAATTATCAATAGTTAGCAATATAAATAAACCTAATAAAGTTTATTCTTGTGTTCCAACAGATGTTGTTTCACTTATGGGGGAATACTTTGATTGTCATCTTGAAGATGCCGATGATTTTAAATTTATTGATAGAATCGTTAACATCAAAGAATATATGATGAATCGCAGCGCCTGGGCATCTACATTTATTACTCAGTTAGGGGAGTCTTTTAAACACATTAGTGAACCAGTTGCAATGGACTTTAATGGTGGATATGTAACTATTGAATATAATAGGGAAGATTTAGAAAGATTATTTGCATCAAATAATTTTGATCCAGAACTATTAAAACAACTAGATGATATGGCACAATGGGTTACTGCAACAAAAATGCATAGAAAAGTATTAAATGATATGGATAAGAAAGATAAAAATCCGTTTCAAGTATAAAACGACTTTAAAGTCGTTTTTTTATGTTATAATAATCTTGGTGATAATATGAAGAAGTTTATTTTCGGAGGAGTTATTTTAATTATAGTAGTTGCTTGTTTATTCATCTTTAGAAACGATGAGTCAACTATTATTACTTTAGATATAAATCCTTCAATTGAGTTAAAACTCACGAAAAACGAAAGGATTAAAGAAGTTAGAGCGCTAAATGAAGACGCTAAAAAAATCGTAGTTGATGATTTAAAAGGAATGACTTTAGATGGTGCATTTAAACTTATTGGCGAACAGTTGGTTAAATATGATTTTGTTCAACCTGATAACGAAGTTGATATTATCCTTTACTCAAGCGGGGTTGTTAGTTCTAATACCGTTAAAGAAGAATTATGGACTGCCCTTGATAATTTAAGGGTTCCTTCTAACATAATTGTAATTGATAATATTACAGAAAAAGATAGTAAATTAGCTAAAGAAAAGGGTATTACTGAAGGTAAAGCTGCTTATTTAAATAGTCTTATAAATGATAAAGATATCAGTGTTGATTCTCTATTAGATAAATCAATTGAAGAACTTGAAGAAGTTAAATTAGTAGGTTTATATTGTGATACTGGTTATACTCTTAATAATAAATACTGCTTAAAAGAAATCGGTAGGGAAAATCCTATCGATGGTAGGGTGTGTCCTGAAAATTATGTCGATAGCAATGGGACTTGTTATAGAAGTGGTAATTTTATCGAAGTAGATGAAGATACTTGTTACGACGGTTTTGTTTTAAGTGAAGGTAAATGTGTACGTACAAGTACATATAAGGCAGAAGGTATTTGTGAATCAGGTACATATGATTCCAATGGAGATGCATGTCGTACACTTATTTATGCAGGGGATGCTTATGAATTCTGCCGTGATCCTGGTAGAACTCTATATGACCACAAATGTCTTGCAACTAAACCAACTATCAATGGCGGTTGTTTAAATGGAGATATGTTATATAAAGGTAAATGTGTAAACACTAGAAACGATTACTATGCCGCTGAGTGGAAATGTAAAGATGGTAGAGTTATAAGTAACGCAGATGGTAGTTTACTATATGAAGATCATAAATGTTACAACGAAGGGAAAGTAAAACCAACTTCTTATAAGTGTCATGATGATTATATTTTGGATGGTAAAACTTGTGTTTTAACTGAAACTCACCCAGTAGAAAAGGTTCGAAAATGTGAAACTGGTTATACTATAGATAGATATGGTAATTGTATTAATTTAAAAGACAAAAAATCTTTTGTTGATGGAAGTGTTTGTGAAAAACCAAATACTAAATTAATTGATGATGAATGTGTTATTTATGACATCATTCCAGCAAAAGAGTACTAGGAGGAATTTATGAAAAAGATTTTAGTTGTACTTTGTTTGATGTTTTTACTAGTTGGTTGCAACAATGTTAAAATTGTTGATTCAGTTACTAAAAAAATCACTTATGATGACTATGATAATGGTTTAGTTAGTTTAAAAATTCCACATGGTTGGAAGGTAGAGGTAGCTCCTACAGATTATATTCATTATTCGTTTAAAGTTTATAACCCAGAAAATAAAGATTACATGTTCTTATTCGGGTTAAAACAAGAGGGATTTTTAAAATCCGAAAAAGCTCGTAGTACTTATGCCAAGTACTATCCAAATGCAATGTTTTCTAAACTTGCTGCTATAAATCCACAAACTACAGAATCTTTCTATAAAGTGTGGAATAAAAATGTTAAGTATAGCAACAAAAGCGAATTAAAAACTGAGTATTTCCCTTACCTAAACGAGTTTAAAGTAATTGAAAAACTTGGTAAAACAGATATTGGTGGCGATATTTTAAGAGCGAATTTTAAAAATTCCGATGGTGATTTAATGCAGGGTTTATTTACAGCAACTGTTAAATCAGTTGGTAAATATTATATTAGCACCAACATCTTTAACTTAAATGCTGCTAAAGTAGATGTTTCACCTCTTAATGTTTACAATATAATTCTTATGTCTACTCCAGATGAAGATTTTGTTAACTGGCAACCAATTATGGATAGTTGTATAAGTTCAATTACTTTTAGCGATAAATTTGTTAAGGGTTTTAATAAAGAAGAGAGTACTTTAGTAAGCACAATTAAGGCAAATCAAAAAATATATGATTCTATTTCCGATATGATCATGGATTCGTGGAATAAAAGAAATAATTCATATGACATTATAAGTCAGAAACAAAGTGATGCAACTCTTGGTTATGAAAGAGTTTACGACACCGAAACAAATGAAGTTTATAGAGCTTATAATGGCTTTACTGATTCATATAATGGTAGTAAATATAAAAGTATTACTGATGATATGTATACTGCACCAATAAGCGGATATATTGAGAAATAACTGATGTTATTTCTTTTTTTTGTTCATATTAAAACCCTTATTTTATAAGGGTAAACCCTTTATAATTTGACAAACTCTAATAAAGTTTTATACTGAAGTTATAAAGGAGATGAAATTTTATTTGGCGACTAATCAAGTAATGCAAGAATACTCATCAGGTATTAAATGCTTGAAAGTAAATATTGAAAAGCTGCTAAAGGATAGATCAACAGTAATCATAATTCCTCACAAAAGAGCGGATATTGATGCTCTTGCTTCATCTGTTGCAGCAACTTTAATCGCACAAAAATTTAAAAAGGGAAGTCATATCTTAATGGGAGATGATATAGACGAGTTAGATAATGGAGCTAAGTTGATTATCAATCAAACTAAAAGCGACCATTCATATATAAATTTTAACCGCTATAAGGTTTTACCTGAAGAGGGAAGATTAAATATTCTTTGTGATGTCAATCCGAAATATTTAATATACCCAAGCAGATTAAAAAAGGGAGATACTGTCATAATCGACCATCATCCTAGATCAGAGGCTACTGTTAAATCAGCTTGTTCATTAATAAGTCCAGTAGCGAGTAGTGCTTCAGAAATAATGACGCATTTACTTGCAGAATACAAAATAAAATATAGTCCGAATATGGCTAATATGTTATTTGCTGGTATTCTTCTGGACACAAACCACTCAATGGGTGGAGTAAGTACAATGATGACTGGTAAAGCTATGGAAATACTATATAAAGCAGGCGCTGATAACAAGGAAGCAAATAAGTATTTCCGCGAATCTTTAGATTGCAGTAGAAGAGTTAATTCAATCATTGATACAATTGATATATCAAACTATCATGTTGGAATCATGATTGCTGATCCAAAACAAATATTTGTTGAGGAAGATTTATCTAAAGCAGCAAACCATGCAATCAGCAACTTCGAAATAGATGTTGCAATTGCAGCAGGTTATATCGATAAAGATGTCATTGCTATAAAGGGTAGATGTAATGAAAAGGTTGATATTAATGCCTTTATGAAATCAATTGACCCAAGTGGTGGTGGTAGAGATGGTGCTGGTGCTGTTAAGTTATTTGGCGCATCTTTAGAAGATGTAAATAATAGATTAAGAGAAGTATTATTCCCAAAACATTTTGTATTATTACCAAAAGAAATAAAAAAGAGTTAGAATTTTTCTAATTCTTTTTATTAACTATTATAGACAAAAAAATGAGTATTTTGAACAATTAAAAAGTACTATTTTACTAGTACTTAATATTTCCTCTTTTTTTAACATAATTTGGTAAATAGAATAATTCTTTTGCTGTTTCATCATCTATAGTTACTCGTCTATACTCAATGTTTTTAAGAAATTCATCGCGACAATGTGCAAGTATTCTAAGTTTATTAATATCATCTATAAAACCAGGATATAGTTTTTTAGATGCAGATTCATCAGTTATATTACTAAAATCATATTTTGTAGTTGATCTACTTAAAATTGAGTTATATCTTTGATATTTTGGTATTCTTGACTTTGATTTAGAACGTTCTATTCTTGTCATCAAATATACTATTTCAGGAATAGTTAATACATTTAGATGTTCTTCAATTTCGCTTATAATTTTTCGCTCTAACTTGTTTATTTCACTGCTTAAGTGCATATGTTGCGTTGACTGTGTGCGTTCAATTGATTCACATAACTTTAACTGTGCAATTAAGTTTGTAAGATTAGGATAATTCTTTTCAATAAATTCGCTTGTAATATCACTACGTAATAGATTAAATGAAACGATAAATGGAGAGTCATCTGTTCTAATTTGTTTCCAGTCTTCATATTCTTGTGCTAATTGATCTAACATCTGACGAGCATATCTATCAAAACCCAAATATTTTTTTTCATTTTCATCAAATTCTACTCTTTCAACTTTTTGCGTTTTGGGTTTTCTAATACGTAGTCTAATTGGTATTCCTGAGATTGAATTTATTGCATGTCCAGTTACTATTCTCCACGGAACTGAATAACCCAAATTTCCTGGGTCAAGAGCTTGAATAGGTTTACTAAAGAAAGGCCAGTCTAACTGTATATCGGTATCAACTTCAAATTGCCCTTTTTTGTACTCAATTAAGATTAATCCTTCAATAAAGTAATCATAATATCCATCTGTTTTTAAAAAATCATCAGATTTAACATATCCTTCGTAATTAGTAAGAAGTTCCTGCATTTCTTTTTCAGTTATAAATCTATTTGTATTATAAATAGCTCTATATAAACTATTAATTGTACTTACGCGGCCTATTTCTAAATCGAATAAGTGATCAGCGTATAGTTTTTTTACTTTCTTACCCGATTTTCTATCTTTTAGTTGTTGATAAAATAGTGTTTCATAATCTTTAAATGGTATATATTTATATCCTCTATAAATTGCTGAAGGTTTTTTAGGGTCGATATAACGAGCTGCAACTTCCTTTGGATTAATAAACTGAACAAGCATACAGTGTGGATGTTCATAACCAAATTGAATCATACGAATAGCTGTTAAATATTTAAAACCAGTAACAAAATCTAAATCTCTTATTTTTCCTTCATTATCAAAGTCTTTACTTCTATCTATAAATAGTTCTTTTAAATTTGGAGCGAAATACTTTAGATTATCTAAATCTCTTTCAATATCATGTCCCATACTAAGTGATAGTTTCTCTAAATTCTCTGCAGTAGCTGTTAAGAATAAACGTGGGAAGTCTACTTCACAGCTTCTAAAGCTAAGATTTTTCTGCTTTAATCTAGCAAGTCTTGAATGAATGATCTTACAATATGCAAACTCAAAACTATTAAGAGAGTACGCCAAATCATCAATATTAACTTCCATATTTTGAAATGCAATACTACAAGATTTTAAAATTGTCCAATCACAATTTCTAGAAATCGTGCAATTTTTAAATCTTAAACCAGCTCTAAATAATCCTTCTGTTTTTAAAACTTCTGGGAAATATTCCTTAATTAATAATAGTAAATTAGAATCTATTTCAATATCTTCAAATTGAATAAATGAAGTTTTCATCATTTCATCATGAACACGATATTCTCTTTTTAAAGGACAACCATGCATATAATGATTAATCTGCCTTCTTTCGCTATAACTAATATCTCTAAGTATAGAAATACCATTTATATTTGGTAGATTTAAACTATTAGCAAATCTATTAAATCCTACATTAGTAGCACTAGTGGTTAATCGATTTACTGCATATTGATCTGAAAGGATTGTTGTCATTTCTTTAAATGCTTCACTTGCTTTTGCCGTGCAATCAGTTACTTTAAATACCAAGGTTGGTCTTCGCATATCATTTGGGGATAAAATATCAGTACCAAATGATTCTATATTAAATTCGGCATAGAAAGTTTTACCTTTAATTTCAACTCGGTGTTCTTTATGATGCGTTTTTTCAGATAACGTTTTATTAATACCAGAAGCATTATGTATAGTTATACCATCAGTTTCAACATGTTCTAGTATATAACGCATTATCTTTTGACTAATAAAATCGTTCATATTTATCAACCAATCCTTTAAAAACTTAGTTTTTATTATAATTTTTATAATATATATAGTCAAGGAAAAGATATTAAATAGGAATATAAAAAATCTTTTCTATTGCTAAAAGTTTAGAATTGTTTTAAACTAATAATCAAAGGAAAGAATCATGTGATATAATTAGGTTAGAAATTAACTTTTAGAAGTGGGAAATACGAGTAGAAAATGAAAACTGATTATAACAAATTAATAAAAGAATTGTATTCGGAACCAGAACTATATATAAATGAATTTAAAGATTATAAAGACGATATTCATTTTTGGTCGAAGATTGTAGATAAATATAAACCAAGTAGTATTTTAGAAGTCGGTATTGGTAATGGTAGATTAATAGAGTTATTACATGACAAAGTAAAAGAATATCATGGTTTAGATTTTTCCAAAAAAATAATAGATTATTGCAGGGAGAAATTTAATTATAGTAATGTAAGTTTATACAATAAAGATTTTAAAAAATTTTCATCAAATAAAACTTATGATTTAATAATATTTCCATTTAATGTAATAAATAATTTTTATAGCAAAGATGATATAAAAAAATGTTTTAATAATTTAAAAAAAATCTGTAATAAAAACACACGAATAGTTGTAGATACAATTAATCCTACTATAAATGACTTACTAGATTCAAAAGGGTATATTAAAACAAATGAATTTAAAATAGGCAATAAAACAATAGAATTATTTGAAGATAAAAAATTTGATATTATAAATTTGACTTGTATATATAAAAAGAAATATACAAGTGGTGGAGAATTAATAAAAGAATACACATTACCAAATCGAATATTTTTTCATCAAGAGTTAATGACTTTAATTGATGCATATGGTTTCGAGGTGGAAGAACTATATGGGGATTACAGTTTAGAAAAGTTTGATAAAACTAGCAGAAAACAAATTTTTGTTATTAGGAGGAAATAGTATGAAGTTATCAAAATATTATCAACATATCAAAATGGATGATAAATATGAAGCTGTATTTAATTCAATATTAATGCAGATAATATTTGTTGAAAAGGAAAAAATTAAAGATATAGAAAACTTTAAATTGGATGAAGAAGAAACAAAATTAATGATAGAAAATGGTATTTATGAAACAACATCTGATATGGAAGAAGTTTATGAAACTCTAAGATTCGGAATAAAAAAGCAAGTAAAAATACCGACAATTATGTATTTAAATGTTTCAACCTTCTGCAATTTAGCATGTAAATACTGCTTTATAGAAAGTAGTCCAATTTCAAGTCAGCAGTATAATAAGATGACTTTTGAAACTGCAAAAGCAGCTGTTGACAAGTTTTTAGCAGAATTAGAGAAAAACCAAATCAAAGAATCACAGATTATATTTTATGGTGGAGAACCATTAACCAATTTTGATGTAGTTAAAGACACAATTAATTATATTCAAAATGAAAAAAAGTCAGATATAACATTAACAATAATTACTAATGGGACATTATTGACAAGAGAGATAATTAAGTTCTTAATGGATAAGCATATTGGAATAGGGATTTCTATTGATGGACCTAAATTTATAAATGATAAGAATAGAGTTTTTAGATCAGGTAATGATAGTGTTTATGATAAAGCGATGGCGGCTATAAAATTATTAAATGAAATGAACAGCAGTTACTGTGTTTCAGCAACTGTTACACC
>JAEEGL013626613.1_pt1 | contig 23351 bp, 18 predicted proteins | sample 9134231 | NCBI WGS metagenome assembly JAEEGL01 (sample SAMN16246548, study PRJNA631951) | gut metagenome | biome: gut microbiome; feature: rumen; material: fiber-attached | host: Bos | place: Iran: Karaj | collected 2018-10
GTGAGCTGCAAAAAGAGCTTGTGGAATCGACTAAGGTCATCTGTCGTCATTACGACATTCCATTTATTGAACTCAAAGATATAGACAAAAAACAGAACCACCCCACCGTAAAAGGAATGAAGTCTATCGCCCAGCAAGTCTTGGATTTCATCAACAAATAGATGTTTCAGTTACGAACGTAGAAAATCAACAAAAACCCGGGTTATGGAGAACTCCACAATCCGGGTTTTTCATCGTTTGAGCGGTAAACGGGACTCGAACCCGCGGCACTCAGCTTGGGAAGTCAACTTTAGCGAAACAAGTCATTGGTAATCAAATAGTTAACCATTAAACTTTAGTTACAGATACACATTTATTGACAATGTTTGGTTATTTTAACGACTGAACTATACGGGCTCATCGATTCAAATCTTGTTTCAAATCATCAAGCATGCTCTCTACGCTATAGTCGTCAAGCTTGAATTCAATATCATCGGCAAGATCATTGAGTGTGTTGCACAACGCTGTATCTTCCTGCGTGTTGGCGATGCTGTGCAAACTATCTACAAGTTCCCTTATATCTTTGTCTGCTTCGTTATTCTCCTCTTTGATACTGTCAAGGCAGGAAGATATCTTGTCGGTGTCCACACAAGCCGAGAGGATAAGCAGCGGGATGAATAGCAGCAACTTTCTCATAGTCTTATCAATTCAACTTCCAAGTAATACGAATAGATCACATTCTTCTGTAATACAAAGTCAGTATAACTAACTATTTAACGGGTAATACTTTGCTGTTTGCTGTGAAACAATCAAAGTTATTTCGCTTTGTGCTGCTATACATGCTTCATCATCTAAATTTATTGTAATGGTCGTGTCACCTCGTGGAATTGTGGAGTCAGCTTGGTTACATTGCGTTTCATCGTACGATGAAACTTGGTCAATACGCACTTTATGTTGTCGTCCACAATATTTACATGGTGAACTGTTGTATGCAGACTCAATTATCTTTAGCAGTTTATTATCTATCATGCTGTTACTTGTTTAAGATTTCTATATCGTTATCTCCAAATACCAGATTAAGCATCTGGTCATTTTTATCCTTCCTCAACCGCATTTGCAAAACGACTTCTACATTGCCATCAACTTGTATCTCATCTTTTGAAACATCGATTTCCAGATAGTTAATTATGTCTATTTCACAAATTAAAGAATGGTTGCAAGATTAAAAGTTGTTCAAATGACAACTATACAGTTCAGTTAATAACTTACTGAATTGAGATGCAGACATGTCCATAAAGCGGACAATTGTTGCCTGCGTTAAGGACTTTTCATTGTTTGAGCGGTAAACGGGACTCGAACCCGCGGCCCTCAGCTTGGGAAGCTGATGCTCTACCAACTGAGCTACTACCGCAATATGGTCGGTCATCGTGCCTGCACCTGACAAGCGGTGACGATATTTCAAAGACCTTGTCCTGACGCTAGGGGTGTCAGGCGTCTACCTCGTTGACAACGTCGGTGACGCTGTCACCATCGTGGGTCACATAATACCGCACAGTCACGGTATCATTGATATACCAGGAGTCCCTGTGGTCCCTGTCAAGGTCAGGATACTCGAAGCTAACGGTATCTCCGCCGACAAGCAGCGAGATGCTGTTGTTGGCACCATCGACGGCAACACCTGTAACCTCATGGATAGCGGTGTCAGCTACCACAACGGTGGTGTCGATAGTGTCATTATCGGATGGATTGTTCTCTTGCTGGCCACCAGTGCAGGAGAACATAGAGATAGCGAAAAGCGCCGCTAAGGCAAATACCAATTTTTTCATGTCCTTAATAAGTTTGTTTTACTGCGACAAAATTAGTGAATATTCTTAATGACGCCAAAAAAAACGCTGATTTTTCGGATTTGGAACAGGAATTGTGCCCTCGTTTAGAACTTGTAATTGTCGTTATCCAGGCTGTCCATCTCGTCGAAGTCGGAGATCTCGTCCTCGTCGTATTCCTCGTCACCGTAGAATTCACTCTTGTCGATGGCCTCAATATTGTTGGCATCGGGAATCTTGGGGATGGTAATATAATCAGAGATATCGACATTCTCGGCAGGCGGATTGCCAATCTTGCTCTCGCACAAGGGATCATGCAGCGTCTTGCCAGGGATGACTTCCTTGAGCTTGACTTTGAAGAATCGCTCGGTCATATAGTCAAAGACAAATTTCAGCCTCTGGCCTTCATCCTCGAGCAGTTCGTCGAGCTGTGTATCGTCCATGATCCAGATATCCTCGTCGGTATCTGTTCCCATGTCCATGCAAGTCACTTCTTTCTCTTTGGCCCACTCCTCGTCACAGATATAGAATGAGTCCATCTGGTCCTTTCCGTATCCGGCAGAATCCAGAATGACGTTGCGCAACTGCATGAAAGTAGCCGTTGAATCAATGGCAATCTGCAATTTAAAATTATCGGCCTCATCCGAGACGATGACAAATTTGTAAATCATAGTGCTATCGCGTTTTCTATCCTTGTTTGATGTTGCGAAATTACTAATACAATTTTAACGGGCAAATGTTTTTGTGTTTTTTTTTCTAAAAGTGCTGAAAAAACGAGGCGATTGGTGGATAAAACAGTGAAACCACGCCTGAAATGGCATGGTTTCACTACTTATTCTGTATATTTCCTGATTCCTCAGCCTTAGGGAACGAGGCCGTAGGAACGGAATACCTTCTGGATCTTCTCGAGCGCAAATGCCACCTGCTCGTGGGTGTGGGTGGCCATGAGGCTGAAGCGGATGAGGGTGTCGTTGGGAGCCACGGCGGGCGAAACGACGGGGTTGACAAAGATGCCCTCGTTCAAGAGGTCGCGCGTGATGGCAAACGTCTTGTTGTTGTCACGGATGAACAGGGGGATGATGGGGGTCTCGGTGTGGCCAATCTCGCAACCCATATCGCGGAATCCCTGGAGTGCCTCGTGGGTAATCTTCCAGAGGTGCTCCTGACGCTCGGGCTCACTGATGAGGATATCGATGGCCTTCATCGCTGCAGCGGTCGATGCCGGGGTGATGCTGGCGGTGAAGATGTAGCTGCGGGAATGGTGGCGCAGGTAGTTGGTAATCACGCTGCTGGTGGCGATAAAGCCGCCCAGTGACGCAATCGACTTTGAGAAAGTACCCATAATCAGGTCTACCTCGTCGCGCAGGCCGAAATGGTCGCAAACGCCACGACCGCCCTCGCCGAAGACACCGATACCGTGAGCCTCGTCAACCATGATGCTGGCGTTATACTTGTGAGCCAGATCAACGATATCGGGCAGCTTGCAGACGTCGCCCTCCATCGAGAAGACACCATCGGTGACAATGAGCTTAACGCGGTCGGGCTCACACTTCTTGAGCTGAGCCTCGAGCGATGCCATATCGTTGTGCTTGTACTTGAGCGAGTTGGAGAACGAGAGACGTCGTCCCTCGATGATTGAGGCATGATCCTGCTCATCCCAGAGGATGTAGTCCTCACGTCCCGTGAGTGTGGAAATCACACCCAAGTTAACGCCGAAGCCCGTGCTGTAGATCATTGCATCTTCCTTTCCCTCATACTCTGCCAGCTTGCGTTCAAGCTGCTTGTGGAGGTCAAGCGTACCATTCAGGAAGGGTGAGCCGGCACAGCCGGTACCGTATTTCTCGGTTGCCTCGATGGCGGCTTGCTTGATGCGCTCATCGTTGACCAGACCTGAATAGCAGTTGGAACCGAACATGAGCACCTTCTTGCCATTCATCAACACCTCGGTGTCCTGTTCGCTTGAGATGGCGCGAAAGTAAGGGTATATGCCGGCAGCTTTAGCCTTCTGCGGCTCTTCATAACGCGCTAACTTATTCTCTAATAGGTTCATATGTTTTAATCTAAATACTTGATTAGCCTATGATGAGTGGTGTCAATCTAGGCTTTACTATATAATTGGCTGCAAATATACAACAATAATTGTTAAGCAGATGTTAAAAAAACCACAAAAAGTGACAAATCAGCCAAAACTAGCCACGCTAAACCTCTCACTATCAACCTCTCGTGTCAATTAATAATTTTTAAAAATAGTGAAAATATAGAAATCGGCTTTTTTCAGTCGCGATCAGCGTCATCCATGTCGAGTTCGGCATTCTGCATCAGGTCATAGTCCGAGAACTCCATCCCGTCGAAGTCACCGTCCTCAAACATGATATAATTCTGCCTGATGCATCCGGTAGACATTAACAGGGTGAGCGCCACTGCTGCAATCATGATTATAATTCTGCAATTCTTCTTCATCATATACTCAACTGGTCATGTCATAAATTGAGTGCAAATGTAAGAAAAAAATGAGATAAAGCGATTTTTTTCAGGAAAAAACAGTAATTTTGAAATTCAAATCACTCAAAACACTCAACCGATGGACCTATTTGAACAACGAATCAAAGAATTGCGGGAAATCATCAACCGCCACAACCATAACTACTATGTACTGAATGCGCCGACGATCAGCGACCAGGAATTTGACGCCCTGCTGCGCGAACTGCAGGACCTTGAGCGCGACTATCCGCAGTACCAGGATCCGCTGTCCCCGACGCAGCGCGTCGGCAGCGACATCAGTAAAGGATTCACCCAGGTGCGCCACGAGCGTCCGATGATGTCGCTGTCCAACAGTTACAGCATTGAGGAGGTGCAGGATTTCCTGCGACGTGCCCAGGATGGCCTGGGCGGCGAAGCCAGTGAGATTGTGGGCGAGATGAAGTATGACGGCACATCCATCTCGGTGACCTATGAAAAAGGACGATTGGTGCGTGCTGTCACCCGTGGCGACGGCGTTCAAGGCGATGATGTGACCGCCAATGTCATCACCATCAAGTCCGTTCCGCTTGAAATCTCCGGGTTCATTGACCTGCCCGAGAAATTTGAGGTGCGTGGCGAAATCCTGCTGCCGTGGAAGAGTTTTGAGAAATTGAACGAGGAACGCCAGTTCAACGAGGAGCCGCTGTTTGCCAACCCACGCAACGCCGCCGCCGGCACCCTTAAGTTGCAGAACAGTGCCGAGGTCTCACGGCGAGGCCTTGACGCCATCTTCTATTTCCTGCTTGGCGACAACCTGCCCTTTGAGACACACTACGACAGCATCAAGGCATTGCAGCGCTGGGGCTTCAAGACGGGAGAAATGACCATCCTGCCCAGCATCGACGCAGTGAAGGACTTCATCGGCTACTGGGATGTAGAGAGGAAGAAACTGCCCGTCGCCACCGACGGCCTGGTGTTCAAAATCAATTCCCTGCGCCAGCAGCTTAACCTAGGTGCCACAGCCAAGTCTCCCCGCTGGGCCATTGCCTATAAGTTCGCCCCCGAGCGCGAATGCACTAAACTGCAGTATGTCTCCTTTGAGGTGGGACGCACGGGCGTCATCACCCCCGTAGCTAACCTTGACCCCGTGCTGCTGAGCGGAACCATCGTCAAGCGTGCTTCACTCCACAATGCCGACATCATCAGCCAGCTGGATATCCATGAGGGCGACATGCTCTATGTGGAAAAAGGCGGCGAGATTATCCCTAAAATCGTCGGGGTCGATGAGAAACGGCGCCAGCCCGGCAGCCAACCCATCGCCTTTGTCACCCATTGCCCGTCATGCGGCACGCCGTTGCAACGCATCGAGGGCGAGGCGGCATGGGTGTGTCCCAACAAGTGGGGTTGCGGTCCTCAGATCTGCGGGCGCATCGAGCACTTTGTGGGACGCCATGCCATGGATATCGACGGTATCGGTGAGGAGGTTGCCGTCATTCTCAACAAGAGCGGATTGGTCAACGATGTGGCTGACCTGTATGACCTGACGCAAGAGAAACTTGTCGCCCTTGACCGCTTCCAGGAAAAGAGTGCACAGCGCATCCTGCGCGGTCTGGAAGCGAGCCGCAGCGTGCCCTATGCCCGTGTCATCTTTGCCCTGTCCATCCCCTTTGTCGGCGAGACGACCGGCAAGGTGCTGGCACGCCACACGCGTGACATCGACACATTGATGTCACTACCTGCCGAGCAACTGGCAGCGATTCCTGAAATCGGGCCTAAAATCGCCCAGTCGATTGTCGATTTCTTTGCCGAGGAACGCAACCGTGTCATCGTCGAGCGCCTGCGGGCTGCCGGTCTTCAAATGGCCCTCACCGAGGAGGAGACCGCAGGACAGACCGACAAACTGATGGGCAAGAAAGTGGTTATCAGCGGAGTGTTTGCCAAGCACTCGCGCGAAGAATACAAGGCCATGATCGAGCAGAACGGCGGCAAGAACGTGAGCAGCATCTCGAGTGCCACCAGCTTTATTCTTGCCGGTGAGAACATGGGTCCCGCCAAACTGGAAAAAGCCCGCAAACTGGGCATTGAGATTATCGACGAAAACCAATTTCTGGAGATGATCGAATAAGTGATGAAACGTACATTAATCATATTATTGACGGTGATGGTTTCCAGTACCTGCATGTCGATTCATGCCCAAGATGTCGAAACGTTTGTCGGTGGGTTGCTGAAGCAATACCCCAAGGCACGACTGCTGGATATCTACAAATCGAGCTTCCAAGACTATATGGGTGCCGAACACCTGGTGAATGACACGGCATCGGCCAAGGCTTATCTGGATCAGGAACTTGCCACCACCGATGCCGGCAGCCTGATGGCGTGGTACTATGAGCCATGCGGTATGAACGGGAACTATGTGCGTGTGAGTCTGCGGGCCGTCAAGGAAGGCATTATCACGGCAGACGCCTTGCTCAACGCATTTATCGCCAGTGCCGGTGGGGAGCGCCCCACTGTGGAGAGTTGGGCCACACGATGGCATGAGATGGTCAGCGCCATCGAGGGGATGGGACTCGCCCTACTCCACTACGAACAAGACAAGCAGTTTATCGAGGAGGTGCTGGAAAAGGGGAAATATGCCATCAGCCATTCTCCCGACTACCGCGACGCCTACTCCCCTCATTACCGCATTGTGAGGCGCGACATCTTTGAGCGGGACCTGAAGCCATTGTTGCCACCCCAATGCTGCTGCCATCCCTAACACCAACACTGATAAAAATCTACGCCCCGCTGAGCCATTCTGTGACTCATGCGGGGCGTCCGGCTTATGACTCCCTCACGGGAGCAATCATCTATTGCCGTTTATAAAATTCAATATATCTTTATCAGTTTTATTTGTGATCCTTGTCTCGGTACGGGAGGAGTTCGCCATAGAAAGTCATATCATAGTTGCCCCACACTTGCACACAAGCCTGATTGCTATTGTGATAGACGGTAACATCTACATAGACTCTTGATACCATTGAGCGGCTCGACATCTCGAACGTCAAGTGAACATCGCCATTTTTTTCATACTTCATGCGCTTGTTGTACACAGTGCCCTTGTCGGTCCTGCCACCCAGGCCGTTAACACCAGGACTGCCATTGAGAAAGGCAAACTGGATGATGCCATCCTCACCCTGGACAAGCACGAAATTGGAATTGCGGTTGATGTTAGAGTCACGAAATCCGGCATGTCCCAGCTGAATATAGTCGGCTACAACCACAAAATAGCCACGCTTGAGGGAGTTGACGGCTTTGGCATAGGCCACGTCATCGCTGAGTTCACTGATGCGTTTCTTGCGTTCCTTGATTTCCTGCTTGGACTCCTGGACTTGCTCGGCAGGCGAAATCACTTCAAGCTTCACATCACTGGTTTCTATATCGACAACGTCGTCAATCACAGTCTGTGCAACCGCGCTGCCGGTCATCCCGATTATCGCACAAAGCGTTAATAAAACCTTTTTCATAATTTTTGTCGGATTTAAAAAGATTATTGTTTGTCTATTAGACGCGATTTCTGAAAAAATGTTTAATTTTGCGAATAAAAAAACATAATTTTTCATGGAACGAAAGACAAACTTGAGGCTTAGCACGCGCTTACTCGTGCTGTTATGCATGATGGGACTGGGACTGATTGTGGCATCGGTCATCAGCGTTCTCATGGTCAACAGCGGACTGCTCACGATGGTCACAGTGCAGGACGTGCTGGCATTTATCGTGCCCGCAGTGGCAGCAATGGCCATCTTTTACCGCAGGCCCTTGCATGCCATGTGTCTGGACCGTGCGCCAGGATGGAAAGCCATCGCCATCGTTGTGGCATTCTACATCCTGTCACTGCCTGCCATGAACTGGATCGTATCACTCAACGAGTCCATGTCACTGCCGGCATCGTTGAGTGGCCTGGAGCAGGTGATGCGCTCCTTTGAAGACTCGGCTGCCGAAACCACCAAGACGTTGCTCGACATCCACACCATCTGGGAATTGCTGCCCTGTGTGCTGGTTGTGGGACTGATGGCGGGCTTGAGCGAGGAAATGCTGTTCCGTGGTGCGATGCTGCGCACGATGCAGGACAGTCGCCTGGGTATCCACGCTGTCGTGTGGATTGTCGCCATTGTGTTCAGTGCCATCCATTTCCAGTTCTTCGGTTTCATTCCCCGCATGCTGCTGGGCGTGTGGCTGGGCTATCTGCTCGTGTGGACCCGCAGCCTGTGGGTTCCCATCATCGCCCACACACTGAACAACAGCACCGTCGTCGTGATGAGCTACCTCGCCAATAAGGGGATCGTGGCCGAGGACTTCGGCGACCATTTGGGTCTGCCTGCCGACGGAGCCTTACCCTTGCTTGCTGTCGCCAGCCTCGTTGCCAGTATCGCCCTCGCTGTGTGGGCACACCACCAGTATAAACCTGCTGAAGACTCGCATCAACAGTACATATAATCTGCTCCGCATCCTCACGAAAACCGCAACGTGAAGAAATACAATTATTTGTTTTTTTGAATGAATGATTGTAACTTTGCGACATTCAATTTGAGAACATGCCTTGTTAGGGGATTAATCGGGTTCGCCCCTTTTTATGGCATTATGAGTTACCAGAACCCTGTTATATGCCTTATGAAAAAGAGTATCATTCAAATCCTGCTGGCATCATTCCTTGCCTTACTGATGCCAGCGTCAATGACCGCCTATGACTTTGAGGTGGATGGTCTGTACTACAATCAGACTAGTTTGCACTATGTCGGCGTCACTTATCATGATGCCAACTACAATTCCTACAGTGGAGACATCACCATTCCTTCATCCATTGAAGTGGATGGTAATTCCTACACCGTCAGTTCAATTGAGCCCAATGCTTTCAGGGGCAGCACTGACTTGACAAGTGTGACTCTACCACAGAGTGTCGGGAGCATCAAATCAAGTGCTTTCCGCGACTGCTCGAGCCTGACGACCGTCAACATCCCATATCGTAGCTTCACATTTGGCAGCAGGGCATTTATGGGTTGTACATCCCTCGAGAGTTTGTCTTTCTCTGTTCATGTCACCAGCTTGCCCGACAGCCTTTTCTATGGCTGCACGGCATTGAACAGGGTGGATCTTTTCAACTTTTATCAAATCGAGACTGTGGGTAACGAGGTTTTCAGCGGTTGCACAGCATTGAGCCACCTCACCCTTCCCGGACGGGTTCAAAGCTATGGCCGAGGCGTCTTCAGGGGATGTACCAGTCTGGAAAATGTCACCATCCGCGGGTCAATCAAAGAACTTGCCCCATCGATGTTCTCGGAGTGCACCAACCTGAAGAACATCATAATCCCGGACAGTATCACCGCCATCGGCGATTCCACGTTCTATCGATGCACATCACTCACGAGCATTGATATACCCGATTCTATTACGACAGTAGGCGAATATGCATTCCACTACTGTACAGGCATCACATCGATGACACTGCCCGACAGAGTGACAAGAATTGGTAGAGGAGCATTCTGCAACACTGGTCTGACCAGTTTTGTGATACCCCGAGGAGTTAAGGAGCTCGAATACAGCACTTTCATGGATTGTTATCACATGAAGAGCGTTGAGATCCCAAATACGCTAAAGACCATCGGTCCGCAAGCGTTCCTCTCTGCCGGACTCGAGGAGGTTGTGATTCCCAACTCGGTGACCAAATTGCAATGGGCTGCATTCAATTATTGTTCCAATCTGAAACACGTACAACTCTCAGACTCATTGACCCTCCTCAATCAGAACGTATTCAGTAGCACGGGCATCACCGAGATTGAGATACCCAAATCAGTGACAAGAATCTGTTTTGGTGCATTCCAGCGTTGCTTAAGTTTGAAGAGCATCTTTATACCGAAGACAGTAACAATCATCGAATCAGTAGTATTTAATGACTGTAGAGTTCTGTCGGACATTGTCGTTGAAGAAGGTAATCCCGTGTATGACTCCCGTGATAATTGCAATGCCCTCATTGAAACCGCTACCAATATGCTCATTAGGGGTGGAAACAAGACGATTATTCCCAACACTGTCACAAGTATCGGTTATGGAGCATTCAATTGGTCCAACCTAACACACATAACGATACCCGAATCCGTCGTCAGCGTTGGCAGTTCTGCTTTTTCAGGTTGCCATTCCCTGGAAGAAGTGTACATCGGCAAATCGGTTACATCCTTCGGTTCCCAAGTATTTGATAACTGCAATTATCTGAACACCATTCAGGTTGACAGCGACAATCCTGTCTTCGACTCCCGCGACAGTTGTAACGCTATCATAGAGACCGCAACCAACACTTTGGTATATGGCTGTCCCTCCACACGAATCCCCGAAGGAATTACCACACTAGCACCCTATTCGTTTTATGGCATGGCCCCCGGGAATGTTTACTACACCTACAACATGTCAGAAATCACGTTGCCTTCTACCCTAACCTATATCGGTCATGAGGCTTTCGGTTCATGTAGCAAACTGATGACGATTATCAGCAAGGCAACGGTACCGCCGACGCTTGAGAATAAAAATGTCTTCTATACCAACGTTTATTATGACGCCACACTGCATGTGCCAGCCTCGGCATTAGAGGCCTACAGGAATGCTGAGTTCTGGAAAGACTTCAGGATGATCCTCCCGCTCAGTGATGACGGTCAACCGATGGAACAAACCGGCACGCCTTACAGGGATGGCTGGACCTATTATCCACCACATTACGAATACGTTACTATCGGATACAAGAACCGCCCGGAGGAGCCTGATGCTACGATTTATTACCACGTCGCACTGAATCCCTATACTGTCCAGCCGATTGACTCGACCGAATGGACTGTCTATACCGAACCTATCAAGTTCACTGAGGTCGGAACATACACGCTCGAGGTCTATGCTATTGCTCCCGGAAAACTGATGAGCAATATAACTCGCAGCACCATTTACATTGACGCCTTAGATCCTTATGATTATCTGAATCAGTTTGACTTCAGAGTCGGTGACCTGTACTACAAAATCCTGACGGACAGCACTGTTGGAGTCTGTGCTAGACATCGCGACGCCGAAGAGTATGGCCTCATGCCCCAGTATTCAGGCGACATTGTTATTCCTGAAACCGCAACCCATGAGGGCGTGACCTATACCGTCACAACAATCCTGGAAGACACGTTCTGGCAGAGTAACCTCACAAGTATCTCCATGCCTAACACGCTCACCCATATCAATGACTCTGCTTTCTATGAAAGCACACTGCCGCAACTCACGCTTCCCAGTTCGCTCACCCATATCGGCAAGGAGGCGTTTACCTTCAGCACTTTGCCATCAGTGACTATACCCGCCAATGTGGAGTACATCGGCAAGGGAGCCTTTGTTTCGGTGGACAGCATCGTCGTTGACAACAATAACCCGATCTTTGACTCTAGAGGAAATTGCAATGCGATTATTGAGACCGCAACCAACACGCTTCACACCGGCTGCAAGAACAGCAGGATACCCACCAGTATCGAAGCCATCGGTGATTCAGCATTTGCCTACGTCGAGTATTATAGTTTTGACGGCTGGGGTTGCTTCACCATCCCCAATTCAGTCAAGACCATCGGCAAGATGGCATTCATGTGCTCTGGCGTAAACTACCTTGACATCGGCAAGGGTGTTGAATTCATTGATACCTGTGCATTCTATGACTGCAATAGCCTGTGGGAAATCAAGTGCCACGGCATGACGCCTCCCGAAGGCTATGACATTTTTGTGGTCAACGAGCAAAGCTGGGAAACCTATCCTGCCTATGATTTTGCTACGCTCTACGTTCCTGAGCAAAGCCTGAATGCGTACAGAACCCATAAGGAATGGGGACGTTTTGCCAATATCTCAACGTTGTACGATGAGGATAGTTGTGACGTAGACGGCGACGGCAAAGTGAGCATCAACGACGTCTCCTACCTTATCGGCCTGCTGTTAGGGGATGATGTGCCTGATTATGCCGACGTTGATGGCAACGGTTATGTCAACATCAATGACGTTTCAATACTTATCAGTCGACTCTTGAACGGCTACTAATCAACGCCGAACAGAATCATCAATCGCGGCCTGCACAGCAGTGGAAACTGCCCGTGCAGGCCGCTTTTCATGCTGGTGACCGACCACTTTCCAGCAAATGTCTTTTTATTGGAAATAAAAAAGGCGGGAAAAATTGCCATGAATCAGGAAAATACACTAATTTTGTAGGTTAGAGCCAAGCGATCTTGCTTCATCGTGTCGCTTGGATGCATTTAATTTATTAATTATTAACTCATTAGACTAATTTTATAAAACTCTATACAGTTATGATGAAGAAATTTATCCTTATCGTTTGCGGCTCGTTTGTGGGCGCATTCCTGGCCTTCATGTTTTTCATGATTGCTACCATGATCATGAGTTTTGCCATCATGGGATCAATGAGCATGGGTGGCGGCAAGAAGTCGGCGGCCATAGTTTCCAAGCATTCTATCCTGGATATTGATCTGGGTACCGACATCAGCGAGCGCGGCGGCAATGACGCTGTAGACATGATGTCGCTCCTGCAGGGTGGCGGCATGCCCAGCAGCCTGGGACTGAACACTGTCATCTCTGCCATCGAGAACGCTGCCGATAACGACAAGGTGGACGGCATCTTTATCGAGTGCAACGGCGTGACCGCCGCACCCGCCACATTACAGGCTTTGCGCCGTGCCCTTAAAGAGTTCAAGAAGAGCGGCAAGTGGATTGCCGCCTACGGCCACGAGGGCATCAACCAGGCAGACTACTACCTGGCCAGCGTTGCCGACAGCATCTATCTCAACCCCGTGGGAGCCGTGGACCTGCACGGTATGGCATCGGTGACCCCTTACATGAAAAAGATGTTAGATAAGGTAGGCGTGGAGATGCAGATCGTACGCGTCGGCACCTTCAAGAGTGCAGTTGAGCCCTATATGCTCGAGGACATGAGCGACGCCAACCGACTGCAGCAGGAGCATTACCTGGGTACCATCTGGAAAGAGATGCTGGACAGTATCGCTGCTGACCGCAAATTGCAGTATGACGCTCTGAACTCGCTGTGTGACAGCGTCCTCATAACTTTTGATGCCCAAAAGCTTATCCAGAACAAGCTGGTGGACAAACTGGTTTACCAGAACGAAATGGAGGATATCCTGCGTGCCCGCACCCAGGTTAAAAAGAGCGATGACTTGAACTATGTCGCCCCCGAAGACCTTGCCTCGGATCTTGAGGCAAGCGCCACTGGCGACCACATTGCCGTTCTCTATGCCGTCGGTGAGATCGACGGCGGCAGCAGCTTTGCCACTACCGAAGAAGGCATCGTCAGCGACAAGCTGTGCGAGACCATCTATAAGCTGAAGGATGATGATAATGTCAAGGGCATGGTATTCCGCGTGAACTCGCCGGGCGGCAGCGCCTTCGGCAGCGAGCAGATCTGGAAAGCCATCATGGACTTCAAGGCCTCGGGCAAGCCCGTAGCTGTATCGATGGGCGACTATGCCGCATCGGGCGGTTTCTATATCTCGTGCTGTGCCGACCGCATCTTTGCCGAGCGCACGACCCTCACGGGTTCCATCGGCATCTTTGGCATCATCCCAAGCTATAGCAATCTTATTGAGAATAAGCTGGGCGTACACATGGCATCGGTCAAGACCAACGAGAACGGCGACATGGCAGCCATGGGCAAGAAGCTTACACCAGCCCAGCTCGCAGCCTTGCAGAACATGGTCAACAGCGGCTATGAGCTGTTCACCAAGCGTTGTGCCGATGGCCGCCACGTGACACAGGACTCCATCAAGAAGATTGCCGAGGGTCGCGTGTGGGACGGTATCACCGCCAAGCAGATTGGTCTGGTGGACGAGTTCGGTGGCATCCGTGAGGCCGTCTCATGGGTAGCCAATAAGGCTAAACTGGGCAAGGACTACAAGACCCAGAACTATCCCGCTATCGAGGATCAGTTCATGGCCATGCTCGACAAGTACATGGTTACCAAGTATGAATCACGCCTGAAGGGCGAAATGGGTGTGCTCTATGACTGGCACAAGCAGCTGCAGCGCATCCTGGGCCGTGACCGCATCCTATGCCTGATGCCTGAAGAAGAGATACAGTTTTAATTGAAATCAGATAATTATTGCAACCGCCAACTGGAGACACAGGACACTGCGTCTCTACAAAACGAGAATTAGGAGGCGAGGCCCAACAGTTTAGAGCCCAACGCCTAAAACCTAAAGGCTAATATGAATATCGACCTGTCTAATATACTGAACAAGGAGCAGCGCAAATCCATCATGGACGCCCTGTTAACCCCGTTCTCGTGGGGATATGGCGGGGCTGTGTGGTTGCGCAACAAGGCGTTTGACTTCGGGCTGTTGCCGCAGGAGGAGTTTGACGTGCCTGTAGTTTCAGTGGGAAACATCACTGTGGGCGGCACGGGCAAGACCCCTCATGTGGAATACATCATCGAGGCTTTGTACCGCCGCTACCATGTAGCCGTGCTGAGCCGAGGCTACAAACGCAAGACCAAGGGTTTCATCCTGGCAAGCAACAACATGAGTCCCCGCGACATCGGTGACGAGCCCTATCAGATCTACCGCAAGTACAACGGTCTGATCACGCTGGCGGTGTGCGAAAGCCGTCGCAAGGGCATCCGTGAGTTGCTGCGCATCGACCCCGAGATCAACCTGATACTGCTGGACGACGGATTCCAGCACCGCTATGTCACGCCCAAGGTGAACGTCCTGTTGCTGGACTACAACCGTCTGCCGTTTGAGGACAAGCTCATGCCGCTGGGCCAACTGCGTGAGCCCGTCTCCAGCATCTCGCGATGCGACATGGTGGTCGTGACCAAGTGCCCCGGCGACATCACGCCGACCGAGCGCCGGGTCATCAAGCAACGCCTGAATCTGCTGACGTACCAGAAACTGTTCTTCAGCGCCATCCGCTACAGCGAGCCTGTTCCTGTATTCCCTGTTCAGTCTCCGCAGCTCACTTCGCTGCAGTGGCTGCACAGCGACGATGCCGTGCTGTGCCTCACGGGCATTGCTACGCCCAAGCCCCTGGTGCGCTACCTGCGTCAATATGCTGCCCAGGTCAAGGTGATGCACTTTGACGACCATCACTTCTTCACCCGCAGGGACTTCACCGACATCTTCAAGGTGTACAAGAACCTTACCGGCAAGCGCAAGTTCATCATCACAACCGAGAAGGACGCGGTGCGCATCATGAACAACCCCTATTACCCGCCCATCAAGCGCAACTGCATCTATTACATCCCCATGCGTGTGGCGTTCCTGGAAATGGAGGGTAGCGACTTTATCAGTGAACTGGTAACAAAGATTGACGAGCAGGAAGAAGAAGCTAACCTGACGACAATGAACGATAACCAATAATACAAAAAAGAATGTTATTATGGTAGATGAAAAGAACTTACTGGACAAAATCAAAGAGACCAGCGAATTTATCAAGCAACGCGTAAATAACAAACTGCCCAAAACCGCTATCATCCTGGGTACCGGACTTGGCGCAGTTGTGGAGCACATCAACATTGAGGTGGAGATTCCCTACAGTGAGATTCCCAACTTCCCCGTATCGACGGTTCAAGGTCACAAGGGCCGCCTGATCTTTGGCACCCTGGGCAACAAGTATATCATGGCGATGCAGGGCCGCTTCCACTACTATGAGGGCTACTCGATGCTACAGGTAACCTTCCCCATCCGCGTGATGAAAGCCATCGGCATCAAGACCGTATTTGTTTCCAACGCCTCTGGTGGTATGAACCCCAACTTCAAGGTGGGCGACCTGATGATCATTACCGACCACATCAACGTATTCCCAGAGCACCCGCTGCACGGCAAGAACATCGAGGAACTGGGGCCGCGCTTCCCAGCCATGGTCGATGCCTACAGCCCTCGCCTTATCCAGATGGCGCGCGACATCGCCAAGGAGAAAAACATCCGCCTGATGGAGGGTATCTATGTCGGCACCCAAGGTCCCACGTTTGAGACCCCTGCCGAGTACCGCTACTTCTGGCGCATTGGCGGCGACGCCGTGGGAATGAGTACTGTTCCTGAGGTCATAGTGGCTCGCCACGGCGACATGGAGGTGTTCGGCATCTCGATTATCACCGACCTGGGTGTTGAAGGCGCTGTCGAGAAAGCGTCCCACGAGGAGGTGCAGAAGGCTGCCGCTGCTGCACAGCCCATCATGGCAATGCTCGTCAGGGAAATGATCAACCGCTTCGACGAGCTGTAAAAAAGAGTAAATTGCTATTATTACTGGATGTTCTGGAATATCTGGATTTTCTAGAGATTCCAGAGCATCTAGACCAAAGACTATAAGCATTGTGAAAGAAACTGAGATTTCAACACTGGGCGAGTTTGGGCTGATTGAGCACCTGACCCGCTCTTTTCCTGTGCGTAACGAATCCACCCGCCGCGGTGTGGGCGACGACTGCGCCGTCATCAACTATGGCAATAATCGCGAGACACTGGTTACTACCGACCTGCTACTTGAAGGCATCCACTTTGACCTGACCTATGTGCCGCTGATGCACCTGGGTTACAAGGCTATTGTGGTGAACTTGAGCGACGTGTATGCCATGAACGGCACACCGCGCCAGGTGACGGTATCGTTGGGCATCAGCAAGCGTTTCACGCTGGAGCACATCGAGCAGCTCTACGAGGGCATGCGCATCGCCTGTGAGCACTATGGTGTGGACCTCGTCGGCGGTGACACAAGCGCCTCGGTGACAGGACTCCTCATCAGCGTGACCTGCCTGGGCGAGGCTGCCAAGGACGACATCATCTATCGCACGGGTGCACGGGATACCGACCTGATCTGCGTGAGCGGTAACCTGGGCGCAGCCTACATGGGCCTGCAACTGCTGGAACGTGAACGACGCGTCAGCGCCGAGATGAAGGACAAGGATTTCCAACCCGACTTCTCGGGCAAGGAATACATCATTGAGCGCCAGTTGAAGCCTGAGGCTCGCCGTGACGTCATTGAGGAGCTGCGTGAACTGGGAATCCGCCCCACAGCGATGATGGACGTGAGCGACGGACTGTCCAGCGAGTTGCTGCACATCTGCAAGGACTCGGGCGTGGGATGCCGCGTGTATGAGGACCGCATCCCCATTGACTACCAGACCGCCCTGATGGCCGAGGAACTGAACATGAACCTTGTCACTGCTGCCATGAACGGCGGCGAGGACTACGAACTGCTGTTCACCGTTCCCCTCGCCGACCACGACAAGGTGGCACGCATGAAGACCGCCCGGCTCATCGGTCGCATCACTAAACCCGAACTTGGCGCCTACATGGTGACCCGCGACGACCAGGAACTGGAAATCCGTGCCCAAGGCTGGAACGCCTTCACCCCCGAAGACAACACCGACAAGTCTGAAAAGTAAGACACAGACTTAGCAAAGCATCTGCGAATTACACGGTATCATCGCTACAAGAGATACGTGTAATTCGCATCTTTTTTGCTCTATTGTTATCAGATGCCGAAAATCGGTTTCAGATAGTAGTTTTTGTATGCATTTTTATGTTATTTCGGTGATTTTGGGGTGATTTTTGCTAATTTGTGTTAAATATTGACATTTTTTAGCGGAAATATTAGGAAGTAAAAAACAAACGGCATTATATTTGCAATGGTTTTCATGGTATTAGTTTTTAAGATTGAATGTTTGGCTGTGCTTTAGCCATTAAAACAAGGCTTCAAGCCAGCCAAGTATTGAGGAAGAATCGAGCGTCGCGAGACCAGTAGATATCCCCAAATTGTTTAAGGTTTATGTTAATGGTATTAGAAGGTTAATTAGTTAAAACAAGTCCCTGACGTCGAGTCAGGGACTTGCTTCTTTTTATAACTTACCGAGGTGGGGCCTCGGTCCACTTGACAGGGATTAATCCTCGGGAGCGTCGTCGATGAGCTCAAGGAACTCTTCAAGCTTGGGAGTGATAATGATCTGGGTGCGGCGGTTGCGCTGCTTGCCCGTTGCCGTGCTGTTGCTGACCACGGGATTGTACTCGCCACGGCCACCGGCGGTCAAGCGCTTGGGATCGACACCGAAATTGTTCTGCAGGGCTTGTACCACCGACGATGCACGCAGACAGGAGAGGTCCCAGTTGTTGCGGATGTTCTCGCGACGGATGGGCACGTCATCGGTATTGCCCTCGATGAGCACGTCATAGTCCTTGTAGTCATTGATGATCTTGGCAATCTTGGAGAGCGTCTCGGCTGCACGGTCGTTGATCTCATAGGAACCGCTCTTGTAGAGCATATTGTCGGCCAGCGAGATATAGACTACACCCTTGAGCACCTGCACATCAACATCCTTGAGTTCCTCCTTGGAGAGGGAGCGCGTCAACTTGTTGGTCAGCGCCATGTTGAGTGAGTCACTCTTGGACTTCAGGTCGGTCAAGTGACGGATGTACTGGTTGCTCTCGTTGATCTGGTCCACGAGTTTCTCGATCGAAACATTGCTCTGGCTGGAGTTGACAAGGCTCTTGTCAAGAGAATTCTGCAGCTGAGCATAATCCTCGCGTGCGCGAGCCAACTGGTCCTCGAGCGAGGAGACACGTGCATTGGCAGCAGCCAGTTGCTCCTTGGTCTGCTGATAGTTCATGATCATTTCCTTACCGGTCTCGAGCAATTTCTGGTTTTGCTCACGGCAATCCTGCAGATCCTTCTTGCTGGCACAGCTGCTCACGAGCATAAGACCCGCCAGCAGGGTCATCATCAAAACACTTTTCTTCATATTTCTCTATTTAGTCACGTAATTATCTGTCAATACTTGTAAACGTTACTCCTATATAGACGTAAAAAAGGGCAAAATGTTGCATTCGTTTGGATGATTTAACCAAAAACTGAGCATTGTCACACTTTTTTACACTCCCGAGGGGTGTGCCTCGGACGTTTTGGGTGCCTTGTTGAGGAAAAAGAAAAAATATTTGTCTTTTTAATGAGAAAAAAGATTGAGGATGCATCTTTAGGCAAAAAAATAACTAACTTTGCAGATTAAAACTGAAGCTAATGGACGCTCAAGAGAAAAAACAGTTGCTACTCGACTTAAGGTACCTGCGCATGACGCAAATTTGGGCCGAAAATTCCTATTGTAAACGTCGTCAGGTAGGCGCGTTGCTGGTCAAGGACAAAATGATCATCAGCGACGGCTACAACGGCACGCCTGCAGGCTTTGAGAACGTGTGCGAGGAAGAGGGCGGTGATCGTTCCAAGCCCTACGTCCTGCATGCCGAGGCCAACGCCATCACCAAGGTCGCCCGCAGCAACAACAGCAGCGACGGAGCGACGCTCTATGTCACCACATCGCCCTGCATGGAGTGCAGCAAACTTATCATCCAGGCAGGCATCCGTCGCATCGTGTTCGGTGAGTACTACCGTATGCACGACGGCGTGGACCTGTTGTGTCGCGCCGGCATCGAGATCGTCCACCTGTGGCAACACGGCGACCAGTGTGAACCCGTTGCCATTACCAGCGACAACAGCGAGAGCCACTATCAAGAAGTCGCTAAAGAGTTAGAAGTTGCAAGATGACAACTAACGCCTAGAAACACTAAAAACGAAATGATGAATCAGAAGTCCACACGTCAACCCATCTGGTTACCCCTCGCCATAGCCCTGGCGGTGGTGGTGGGCATCTTTATCGGTAGCCGTTTCACTGCCAACAAACCCGTTGCCGAAAACGACCGCAAACTCAATGCCATCCTCAACCTGATTGCCCAGGACTACGTCGATACGACCAACCTCAAGGACCTCATCGAGATGAGCATCCCTGAGATACTGAGCAATCTGGACCCGCACACCAGTTACTTCAGTGCCGAGGACCTGAAGGCTGCGACCGATGACCTGAACGGCTCGTTCAGCGGCATCGGCATCTCCTTTGTGATGGTCAATGACACCATCGGCGTTGTCGAAGTCATTCCTGGCGGCCCCAGCGAGAAAGTGGGACTCATGGCAGGTGACAAAATCGTCATGATTGACGACAGCGTTGCCACCGGTCCCAAGATCAGTAACGGCGAGGTCATGAAACGCCTGCGCGGTGACAAGGGCAGCAAGGTGAAGCTGGGCATCAAGCGCCAGAACACCAGCAAGATGCTCACTTTTACCGTGACGCGTGGCGATATCCCCGTCAACACTGTTGACGCCTACTACATGATTGACAAGAACACTGGCTATATCAAAATCAACCAGTTCGGCCGACACACCTATGACGAATTCATCACCGCTATGGCAAGTCTGCAGGAAGACGGCGCTAAGCGTTACATGATCGACCTGCGCGGCAACGGTGGCGGTTTCATGGAGATGGCCGTGCTCATGGCCAACGAGTTCCTGCCCGCCAACCAACTCATCGTTTTCACCAAGGGACGATACAAACGTGACGACAGTGAGGTGTGGAGCGACGGTAACGGCTCGTTCCAAGATGCCGAGGTGACCGTTCTCATCGACGAGTTCAGTGCCAGTGCCAGCGAGATTTTTGCCGGAGCCATGCAGGACAACGACCGCGGCCTCATCGTGGGTTGCCGCTCCTTTGGCAAGGGTCTCGTACAGAAGGAGTTTGTTCTTCCCGACAGCAGTGCCATCCGCTTGACCACCGCGCGCTATTACACACCCAGCGGCCGTTGTATCCAGAAGGATTACAAGGAGGGCATGCTCGATTATGAAAAGGAACTTATTGACCGCTATGCCCATGGCGAGTTGTATAGCCGCGACAGCATGAAGATTGACAAGAGCCAAGTCTTCAAGACAGCCTACGGCCGCACGGTCTATGGCGGTGGCGGCATCGTGCCCGACATCTTTGTGGCACGTGACACGACAGGCATTTCCAATTACTATATCGAAGTCGCCAACGCCGGCCTGCTGCAGCGCTATGCCTTCAACTACTGCAACAACAACCGCGCCTCGCTCAACAAGATGGACAACTACTTGCAGTTCCTGCGCATGGCACCCAGTGACGAAGTACTGATCAAGGACTTTGCCGACTATGCCGCCAACAACGGAGTCGCCCCACGCTGGTATTACATCAATCAGTCACAAGACCTGATTGTAACCAACCTGAAGGCTCTGATTGCCCGCGACATCTTTGGCAACCAAGCGTTCTATCCCATCCTGAACCGCAATGACAAAACGGTTCAAGAGGCCCTCAAGGCAATGAACAAGCACAAGGCAGCCTTCCCAATCACCGACTAGACTGACTTCCCTACCCTTCTCTCACCGTTTGCATGAAAAAAAGCACACCCATCTGGTTGACCATTGCCATCGCTCTTATAGCGCTTGTGGCGGGGTGCTTCATGGATCGGCATTTCATGAATTCGGCTGAAAGGCCTGAAGGCGGTGACCCTAAAGTAAAAGCCATTCTTGACCTTATTGCCGAAGAATATGTGGACGACGTGGACCTGGACAGCCTCATGGAAAGGAACATCCCTTACATCCTAAGAGGACTTGACCCCCACACCAGTTACTTTGAGTCCAAATATTCCAGAATCACCAAAAACAAGCCTGACGGGGTCATTCCTGACATCGGCATTGTCCTCATCAACTTCAACGACACAATCCATGTCGAATGCATTGTTCCCGCTGGTCCCAGCGATATAGCCGGCATCCTGCCTGGTGACTGTATCGTGAAGATTGACGGGCAACCAATCGCCAATATCAAGAAAAACTCAGGCGAAATATTCAAACTCTTGAGCGGACCCGATGGGAGTAATGTCACGTTGAGCGTGCAACGCCATGGCTATCCCAAGATTCTTGACTTCACCGTGACGCGCAACAAGATTATAAAGAAAACCATCGATTCCCACTACATGCTTGACAGGAATACGGGATACGTCAAGGTCAACCAGTTTGAGCGCAAGACCTATGAAGAGTTTGTGCAGGCTTTAACCCAACTGCAGAACCAAGGCGCAAAGCGCCTCATCATTGACCTGAGAGGCAATGGTGGCGGTTATATGGAAATAGCGGTCCTCATGGCCAACGAGTTCTTGCAGGCAGGACAGCCCATCGTCTCCACACGCGGCAGGCACAAACAGTATAACCATCCCTACAAGAGTGATGGAAAAGGGAGTTTCCAGAATGTCGAACTTTCAGTCCTTATCGACGAGTACAGCGCCAGTGCCAGTGAGATTTTTGCTGGTGCGCTCCAGGATAATGACCGTGCCCTTATCGTGGGCCGTCGCTCCTTTGGCAAGGGTTTGGTACAGAATGACTTTGTCCTTCCTGACAGCAGTATCATTCGACTTGCCGTAGCACGCTACTTCACCCCCAGCGGCCGTTGCATCCAGAAGGATTACAAGCATCATGACGCCCACTACTATGATGACGAACTGCTGGAGCGCTTCAAGCACGGCGAACTCTACAACCAAGACAGCATCAGGATTGACAAGAGTCAAGTATTCACCACACGACATGGCCGCACGGTCTATGGCGGTGGTGGCATCATTCCCGACTATTTTGTCGCACGCGACACGGCAGGAATCACCAAGTACTACGTTGATGTTGAGAATAACGGTCTGTTACAGCGTTTTGCCTTCACTTATTGCGAGAACAACCGCAAGACCCTTGAGGCGATGAGCGACTACAAGCAATTCTTGCGCACGACGCCGATTGATAATGACATCATCAAAGGATTTGCCGAATTTGCCGCAGCCAACGGCATAGCACCGCGATGGTACTACATCAACAAATCCCGCGATCTGATTTTGACCAAAATAAAATCAATCATCGCCCACGACATCTTTGGCCCCGAGGGATATTCATTCATCGTGAGCCGCAACGACAATATCGTCCAGACGGCACTCAGGGCCCTGAACAAGCACAAGGCGGCCTTCCCGATTACCGAATGACCACTCACACAGCTGTGGGCATTCTCATGAAAAGAATATTATCCTTATTAAACGACGACATATGAGCATCCTGAGTATCCTTACCAGCGCTGTCACGGCAGCACAGATCCTCATCCCCATGCCTCAACAGGTGCAATGGGAGAACGGCAGTTATGATTTTGCCATCCCTATGCGAATCGAGAATAGCTGCCCCGAACTGGCA
>JAEEGL015215357.1_pt1 | contig 23351 bp, 25 predicted proteins | sample 9134231 | NCBI WGS metagenome assembly JAEEGL01 (sample SAMN16246548, study PRJNA631951) | gut metagenome | biome: gut microbiome; feature: rumen; material: fiber-attached | host: Bos | place: Iran: Karaj | collected 2018-10
TATTCGATACAGGATTCGATCTTCGGAAGCATGCTTCCCTTTGCGAAGTGTCCTTCCTCCATGTACTTTCTCGCCTCGGCAAGAGACATTTCGGAAAGATTGATCTGATTCGGTTTATTGAAGTTGAGCGAAGCCTTTTCAACTGCAGTCAGGATCACCAGCATGTCGGCATGCAGATCCAGCGCAAGCTTGGCAGAAGCTCTGTCCTTGTCAATGACAGCTGCTACGCCTTCGAACCAGTCATCCGATTTGACGACCGGAATACCGCCGCCGCCGACCGTAATGACGATGCACCCCTGCGAGACGAGTTTTTCAACGGTATCCAGTTCGACGATTGAGATCGGTTTAGGTGATGGAACGACCCTTCTGTATCCTCTGCCGGCATCTTCGATGAAGGTATAACCGGTTTCCAATGCAATCCTGTCGGCTTCTTCCTTTGTGTAGAAGGAACCGATCGGCTTTGTCGGATTTTCGAATGCTGAATCGTTTCTGTCGACTTCGACCTGTGTGACGACAGTGGCGACTGATCTGTTCAGCCCCCTCTTCTTCAGTTCTCTGCCGATCGACTGCTGCAGATGGTAACCGATATAGCCCTGCGTCATCGCACCGCATTCAGGGAACGGCATTTCCGGCGTTCCGCCGACTTTGTTGTGCGAGTTTTCAAAAGCCAGGTTGACCATTCCTACCTGCGGACCGTTTCCATGACCGACGACGACATCATAGCCTTCCTCGATCAGATCGACGATCGTAGAAGCTGTCTTCTTGACGAGTTCAAGCTGTTCTCTCGGCGTATTGCCCAAGGCGTTGCCGCCTAAGGCGATGACTAATCTCTTACCCATGGTTATTTCAGCGTTGCATACATGACTGCCTTGATCGTATGCATTCTGTTTTCAGCTTCGTCGAATACCTTGGACTGCTTGGATTCGAACACTTCATCGGCAACTTCCATTTCAGTGACGCCGAACTTCTTGGCGATATCGGCACCGATCGTGGTATTCGTGTCGTGGAATGACGGCAGACAATGAAGGAAGATCGCGTTCTTGTCGGCATTCGCCATGACTTCCTTGGTTACACGGTAAGGTTCCAGAAGTTTAATTCTTTCGGCCCAGATATCATCCGGCTCACCCATGGATACCCAGATATCCGTGTAGATAACGTGAGCGCCCTTGGTTCCCTTCTTGACATCTTCTGTCAAAGTGACTGTCGAACCGTTTTCCTTGGCGATCTTCTTGCAGGTATCGACCAGTTCCTTGGTCGGCATCTGCTTTTTCGGACCGCATGCGACGAAGTTGATGCCCAGTTTCGCACAGACGACCATAAGAGAGTTGGCAACATTGTTTCCGGCATCGCCCATAAAGACGAGTGTCTTGCCTCTCATGTCGCCCAGGTTCTCTTCTGCTGTCATGATGTCTGCGAGCATCTGCGTCGGATGGAACTGCGTCGTCAGACCGTTCCATACCGGAACACCGGACTTCTCAGCCAGTTCTTCAACGATAGACTGGTCAAAGCCTCTGTATTCGATGCCGTCATACATTCTTCCCAAAACTCTGGCAGTATCTTCAAGAGATTCTTTCTTGCCCATCTGTGATGAACCCGGATCGAGGTAAGTTACACCCATGCCCAGGTCTCTGCCGGCGACTTCAAAGGAACAGCGCGTTCTGGTAGAAGTCTTTTCAAACAGAAGAACGATCTGTTTGCCACGCAGATAGTCATGCGGAACACCGTTTCTCTTCAGTCTTTTGAACTCTTTGGCGAGTTCAAGCATGTAACGGATCTCTTCCGGCGTGAAGTCAAGAAGCTTCAGAAAACTACGTCCACTTAAATTAACACCCATTTTTATTCCCTCCTGTTGAATGTTTATTAATCTTCTCTGATCAGAGGCATCGACATACATCTCGGGCCGCCTCTTCCTCTGGATAATTCGGCGCTCGGGATCGTTATGACATGAAGTCCCTTTTCGCGCAGAATCGCATTGGTGACATCGTTTCTTTCGTAGCATACGATGACACCCGGCGCGATACATAATGTATTAGAACCGTCATTCCACTGTTCTCTGGCCGCCGCGATCATATCATCGCCGCCGCAGTTGATCAGTTCAACCTTTTCAACGCCTGTATATTTTTCAAGAATGTGTTCGAGCGTATCTTCCAGTTTCTCTACGCTCAGATCATCCGGATTTCTGTCCGATCTCTTGCTCGGGGTGAGTTCGTAGACTTCCAGCGGTCCGATGACAGCCGGATGGACGGTATACTTATCGACATCGATTCTTGTAAATACTGTGTCAAGGTGCATGAATGCACGGCATTCCGGAATCTTGAATGCCAGGACTGTGCGGATCTTGCAGTTGGGATCGTTGAAGAGGTTCCTTGCTGCCAGTTCGATCGCATCCGGGCAGGTTCTCTGCGAGATACCGATCGCCAGGACGGTATCGGTCAGATTGAAGACATCGCCGCCTTCGATGTTCGCATGACAGTCTCTGTCGTAGTAACGTTTGACATAGCCGGCAAAATCAGGATGATATTTGAAGATATAGTCCGCATAGATCGTCTCTCTGTTGCGGGTCGGATATTTCATCTTGTGAACAAACGCACCTTCACCGACAGAAGCAAACGGGTCTCTCTGGAAATAGAGGTTCGGCATCGGTGCGACGATCAGGTCATCGACCGGTGCAACTCTGTCCTGCAGAGAATACTGCTTGGCGGAATCGCCCATTTCCTTCAGCGTAATGCCTTCCATCGTCTTTAAGACCAGTTCCTTACCATGGAAATTGGTGACGAGGTAGTTGTAGAGAATGTCTTTCCATCTCTTCGTCTTGATGTTTCCTTCATCCAGCCACTGGTAGATGAACGGTTCGACGAGTTTCGGATTGAGTTCGAGAACTTCCGTCATCAGGTCTTCGAGATAGACGACTTCTACACCGTTATCTCTCAGAACTTTTGCAAATGCATCATGTTCTTCCTGAGCTACTTTCAGAAACGGTATATCATCAAAAAGCAGTTCCTGAAGTGTGTCAGGCGTAAGGTTAAGCAATTCCTTACCGGGTCTGTGAAGCAAGACTTTTTTTAAAGGCTTGATCTCACTGGTTACATGAATTCCTTTCATTAATGATCTCCTTTATAAACTAAGGACAGATGAAAGCGTTAACATATGTCCTTTTTCAATTTCATTTTAAAAAAACCGAGGAATAAGTAAAGGACAAAAAGCAATGAATAAATTGTAAAAACTTGAAAAAGCAGACATCTGAATTTGCGAAAATACATGATTAATGCATCTATATGCAGATATCATCAAATAGATTGCGTATTCTGCAGAAAATGGAAAATTGAATCAGGTTATCATTTACAATAAAAAAAGCGGTATACCGCTCATTATGCTTATAATAAAAAAATGGCGTCCATGGAGAGACTCGAACTCCCGACCGTCCGCTTAGAAGGCGGATGCTCTATCCAGCTGAGCTACATGGACACTAAAAGTATCCTAGCATTTTTTATTTCATAATGCAACCTTAAAAAAGCATTTGAAATTATTTGACAATAGTGTTAATCTAAATAAGCAATGTGCCTGTAGCTCAACTGGATAGAGTGTTTGGCTACGAACCAAAAGGTTGCGGGTTCAAGTCCTGCCAGGCACGCCATTTGATATAAAATAACCGCAGATCTGCGGTTTTTTTATATCTCTTCCAGCATCTTGCCGGGGTTTTCTTCTGCCTTGACATTGCCAAAAGCTTTGATGATAGTTCCTTCCTCGTCGATCAGATAGGTACTTCTGACGACGCCGAGATATTTCCTGCCATAGAGAGTCTTCTCTTTGAGAACATCATAGGCATTGATCACTTCCTGTTTCGTATCCGAAAGGATTGTAAAAGGAAGACCGTATTTCTCTTCAAACTTCTTGTGTGATGCAACGCTGTCCTTACTTACGCCAAGTACGACGGCATCCTTTTCCCTGAACTGCGGATACAGCTCTGCAAAACGGCAGGCCTGTTTCGTGCAGCCACTGGTCATGTCTTTGGGATAAAAATACAATACAACTTTCTGGCCTTGATAATCCTTGAGACTTCTCAATTCGCCGTTTTGATCCGGCAACGTGAAGTCAGGCGCTTTGATTCCGATTTCCAGCATATCTGTTCCTCCTTAGAATTTGAATATATTCATCAGCTCGCTCAGCTTATCGATCATCTCTTTCAGCTTTTCGATCGTTCCGTCATTCAGGGAATCGACCATGCCGTTGATCTGGTTGCTGGTCTCCTCGAGTTCTGCCATCAGTTTGTTAGACCGATCGACAAAGTCACGAATCATCGGAATATACTTCATCGCCTCCACATAGATGAATATGGCCACAGCAAGCAGGATGGCACATCCGATATATCGGAGGATCTGATTCTTTCTCTTCTCTTTCAGAAGTTCCTCCAGAAGCTCGCGGTCGCTCATTTCTTCAATCTTTTTCATTTGTCTTCCCTTTCATCTGAAACTCTTCGCCCAATTGACCAGAGAGTCGTGATAGATGTTCTCTTCGACGTCCCTGATCATTCTATCGTTCAGCGGCCCGTTGGCCGCCATCTTCTGCAGGATGAGAGCCTGCAATTCCTCTACGCTCATCTCCTCATAGGACTTTTCCGGTATCTGCACTTCAAATAAATCTTTCTTTTCTGCCGGTGGAGCCTCTTCTTCTCTTAACTGAAGCGGTTCATAGGATGCCCTGTCTTCGCTTTCAGGAATATAGATCTCTCCGCTGTGAGACTCGATGGCAATTCGGAGAATACCGTTTTCCGCAAATACTCTACTTCCGCTCAAAGCACCTCTATATGAAACACCTGACGGTATTTCGGCATAAGCAGTTCCATCCGCATTGTTGACAGCAACAATGACATCGCCTCTTCTGAAGAGATAGTATCCCGTCGTCAGCTGCAACTGTTCATAATCGCCGTAATTCAGAGCCTTTTCTTTTGATCGTATCTGGCACAGAGCCGCAATCAGTTTCAGGCTGAACGGATCCTTTGCTTTGAGTTCTTCGAGATTCAGATACGGTCTCAATGAGGCGTCAGAGTATCTTTCCTTTCTTCCTTCAACCGCAAACTCCGATCCGTAATAGACCGATGGAATACCCGGAAGCGTAAACAGGAGCACCAGTAAAGGATAATAGTTGCGAAGATCCGACAACCGGCTGGCGATCCTCTCGACGTCGTGGTTGTCGCTGAACAGATAAAGACCATAGGTGTGTTCTTTCAGCTGATCGAACTGTCTTTTCAGCGTATGGGCGATCTCGAAGTAATTATGATCGTTATGGGCGGAATAGAATGCTTTATACATCTTATAGTCCGTCACAGCATGCAGCATCTGCGGATTGACCCAGCGTTCATATTCGCCATGGATCACTTCACCCATCAGCCAGAAATCGTCCTTCAGCCATTCAGCTGTCGCTCTCATCTGCCGCATGAATTCGAAGTCGAGTTCATTTGCGACGTCCAGGCGCAGACCATCGATATCGAATTCCTTCACCCAGTAGGCTATACTTTCCAGATGATAGTCCCTGACTTCCTGATTGCGGAGATCCAGTTTCGCCAGCAAATCGTATCCACCCCAGGCGTCATAGGAAAAACCGTCGTTGAAACTGTTGTTTCCATAGAGATTCACATTCTGATACCAGTTGAGATAGCGGCTGTTCTCCCTGTTTTCCCTGATGTCTTTGAAAGCAAAGAAGTCTCTGCCGGTATGATTGAATACGGCATCCAGGATGACGCGGATTCCCTTGAAATGGCAATAGGCGACAAAATTCTTCAGATCGTCATTATCTCCCAGACGGCTGTCAAGTTTTCTGTAATCCGCCGTATCGTATCCATGCGATGACGATTCAAACAGCGGACCGATGTACAGCGCATTGAAACCCAAGCCACTGATATGATCGATCCATGGTCTAAGCGTTTCTATTCTGTTAACAGGCTGAGAAAAGTCATTGAACTGAGGCGCACCACATAATCCCAGCGGATAGATGTGATAGAAGATCGCTTCCCTGTACCATGACATAGTCTATCCGTTCCCTTTCATCTTGCGGCTTCTCATTGCAAGCATCGTCGGCACGTTCAGCTCGTGGAGACGTCCTTCCCCGTTGGTGTCTTCATACAATTCCAGCAAGGTAAAACCGACCTTGAGCTGACCTCCGATCTGTTCCTCCAGTGTATGGGAAAACTGGAAACCGTTGTCCGAGTCTTCCAGCTGTTTCCTCTGATCTTCATTGGTTAACGGATCAAAGGGAAGATGATTGACGATCATCGTTTCATCATCGTTCACCAGATAATTCACAAAATGATCCGTTCCCGACAGCAGTTCTCCGCCCTCTTTCAGAATGCGGTAACATTCCTTCCAGATCGGTTCGACTTCTCTGACATAGCAGTTGGAAACCGGATGGAAGATCAGATCAAAACATTCGTCTTCAAACGGCAGGGGCTTGCTCATGTCGCCACGGACAATTTCGATCGAATATCCTTCTCTTTCCGAAACCATCTTTTCGCTCTCCAGCTGTTTTACAGAATAGTCAAAAACGGTACAGATTGCACCTTGAGAAGCGAAGATCGGCATCTGCTGGCCGCCGCCGCTGGCAAGACCGAGAATCCTCTTCCCGTTCAGATTTTCAAGCCAGCTTTTGGGCACCGGCTTTGTCGGCGTCAGTAAGATCTGCCAGTCACCGCCGAGTGCTTTCATATATGTTTCATGGCTGATCGGTTCCCCCCATTGCCAGCCTTCATCGATCCATCGGTCGATGGTTTGTGCATTGATATCCTGATAATTCATTTTATTGCTCCTGCATCAGCCGATCCTACCAGATATGGGGAATCAGCCGGTATTTGATCTTTTCCCTGTATTCTTTATAACCCTTCAGTTCTTTATCCAGAACTTCCTCTTCATTTCTGATACGTTTCACAATGATCGGTATGTATGCCAGCATGATCACAAAGGAAGGTATACTTCCCAGGATCAGCGGCATCGCGAGAAACAGGAATACGGTTGCCGTATACATCGGATGTCTGACAATGCCATAGAGACCTGTATCGACGACTTCCTGGCCTTCTTTCACCTCGATGGTCCTAGAAAGATAGGCATTCTCCCTTAAAACTTCCGCAAACATCGAATAGGAAAGCAGAAAGACGATGCAGGAAACGACCACGACAATATTCGGCAGGTTGCTGATTGAAAAACGATAATCGAGTCCGGCAGTGACGAACGCCGCGATGAACATCAGCCCACTGAAACCGATGACGGACTTCTGTTCCATCTGTTTCTCTTTTGCATTCAGTCTGCTTCTTAAAAGATCCGGTGCTTTCAGATACATCACGATCCCTGCCAGAAACATCGGCACAAACAGAACCGCCATGAACAGCCAGCCGCTCTTCCATTTCAGCGTCCCGGCCGGTAAAAACAGAAGCAGTCCGACCAGAAGGATGCCCGCCATATATTTGACGAGTGCTTCTTTCAATAATCCCTTATTCATCATTCGTCTCCTCTAAGCAATCGATATTCCGCATTCAGAACCATTTCTTCCGTTTCATTGTCGTCTGTATAAAGCTTTCTTTCAAACGCCAACTTTTCGTGTTTCAGGCAAAGTTCAAGAAAACACAGGAAGATGCCGATATCAATCCGATTATAATACGATATGCGATCCTTTGGCATGATTCCCCTCTTCCCTGCCTTGAGATAACGGTATACAGAAAGAATCTTTTCATTTTTTACATACCAGGGCTGCGTATTACAAGCGCTTGGCGCAAAGCGCACGATCTCGCTGACGCCTTCGATCAGATCCCCCTCCCATATCTCGGCAATGTCTTTTCGTTTGGACTTGAACATATCCTTGCGATATTTCGAAGGATCGCTGATCTTGCGTATGGCGATCATGATGACAAATTCCATGCCGTCAAAAGCTTTTTCATCCGTCTTTCCGATGCCGAACCACAATGTTCCGATTCCCCTGCCGACCAGATAGAGATCCAGTTGCTCACCAAGATATCCGATATTCTGCAGATATCCGTCTTTCACTTCGCTGTAGAAGAGGATGCAGTATTCCTCATCTCTTTTACAGGTCGTCTCTTGCGCAGGTACGATACGTATCGCTGTCCTGATGAAAGGATCCAAAGGAATCAGTACATCATAGACGCGCTTTATATCCGCCAGTTCCCCTTCCGTCAGAGTTTCATCTGCCACATTGCGAAAAAGATGAAAGGACTTCCGTACGAAAATCATATCGTATAGATTTGCGTCGATATTTGTTTCAGTCATACCGCTCATTATTTCCGACCCGTTCCTTTATGTGATTCTTGCAGATAATCCGCATTTATATCATCATCCAAGTGAATCACTGACATTCTCCCTGAAATGTTCAAGGAATTCTTCCAGTTTTCCGTTCTTCATAGCTTCGTTCATCTGCTCGGTGAATTCATCCTGATAGTATCCGGTCAGGACCTCTATGACTGAGCGGATATTCTCTTCCTTGGTCATATCATGCAGGCCGCAATCTGACACGGCCTCAACATACTTCATATCCGGACTGATGTGAACCAGTTTCGTATATTTGTCCCATCCGGTCTGATGGTCTTTCAGATATTCACTGTAGACATCCAGAGAAGACAGGGCTGAGATGGCATAGGAAATGTAGTAGAGAGGAACGTTGAATAAGTGATGGATCTGTGTCCAGGAGGGATATGAAATGACGTCGGACAGCTCATCTGCGCCTGCCATGGCCAAAGAAGCATAGCTGTTTATCGCTTCCCTCATCTGTTGTGCATTCTTTTCCGGATGTTCGAAGCATTCGATCTCGAAGCGGGGATCATAACCGCACTCAGGATCACCTTGAGCTTGCGCTGAACGATGGAAGCTCCATAATCTCCGAATTCAGCAGGAAATGTGTTTTTGACGATGTCGCTCATCAACAGTTCCAGCCCCTGCGAGTGAACCTCCAGAATTTCCAGATTGTTGATATTCCCCAAAGCAGGAGAGTAAACCTGATAGGCGTTGTTGTAATGACCGCACTCATGAATCATGGTGACATAATCGGAAAGCACATTGTTGCGCTTGATAAAGATACAGCCGGCTCTGATGGAGTAGATCGGTTCCATCAGAGAACCCTGAATCCTCTGCGGTTCATTTCCCATGGTATACAACCCGTACTTTTTCATATAGTCCAGAGACTCTTTCAATTCCGGACTGATCTGTTTTAAACTGTCGCCAAGCGTTTCAAACATTTCTTCATTGCTCATCTCGAGCGGATTGTTCAGCGATGCGTCCCCGATGCAGGATGTTGAACTGATAAGCAAAGGTGCACAGATCTCATAGATGTTGTCAAGCATCGCCTTGACATCGGCGGAAGTGTAGTCGCGGTTGTATTCGCGGGCATAGCTGTAATCGAGGTAATTGTCATAGCCGAGCAGTCGGGCAAACGCATTGCGGTTATTGATCAGTTCGGCATAGATCGGGGCGATCCTCTCTTCCCTCGTCTGCCACAAGAGTCTGTTGATCTCCTCCTCGTGCTCCTTTGGCAGCGTTTCATCGGAGGAATACGTCTTTCCCTCAAATTCACAGCTGACCGGCATACTCATCTCGAGAAGATACTGCATGACCAGAGAAGAGGACTGATTGGCCAGTTCCTCCATTTCCGGCGTATAGTCGATGGTCTCCTGATATACGTGAAGCTGCAGCGGATCAATGACCTTTTGAAGTTCTTCGCCATATGGCCCGTTCAAGGCGTTTCTGATGGCGCTGCGGCCCTGGTTTGCCAGAAGAAGCAGGCCGGTCGAATCCTGAGCGGCTTTGTCAGCCATCTCTTCATTGCCGATATCGAGATATGAAAGTATTTCAGAAATAACCATCTGTTGTTGCCGCAGCTCATAAATGTCACAGATATCCTTATAGATCTTCGCTACGGTTTTTGAAGCGTCTTTGTCGTCACTGTTTTCCTGATAATATTCTTCAAGCATGCCAATGCATTCATCCAGGGCATGAGGATCGACGCCTTTATAGTTATCAAACATTTCCTGAAAAGTGATCTCTCCGTGAACAGAATTGTCGTAAGAAGATTGCTCAGTCGTTTCCTGAACTGTTTTCTGACAAGAGCTGCCTGTTGCAAGGATGATTGCGACCATAAGAACTGTAAGCAGTCTTTTCATGATTTTCATTTTTCCTCTTCTTATGTTTCAGCCTTCCTGCTAAACGTCATATCAATCTTAATGACTCATCCGCAAGTTGTATTCTACTGAATGCATTATATCAGTCAATTATCGCAGGCTTTTCAGATATTCTTTGTGTTCATCGGATACCCTGTAACTCTCTATCGCCTTCTGAATGGCCTTTTTATGTATCCAGGGATCCAGACGGCGCTCTTCCATATAAACGACAGCTGCATCGTACTGTTTCGCCAGTGCCGTTGCAAAAAACCATGCCGCCATCATTTTGAGATAGTAGTCTTCACCTGTCTTGGATGCAACCCATTCCAGATACTCCTCTTTGAAATCATCGTCCAGAAACTCGTTCATCAGCATGCGCATGCCGAACCGCGCTGTATACACATGATCCGAATCGATCCATTTTCTGATCAGGGGAAGAAGCTTTTCATGATTCTTCCTGAACGATCTGGGCGATCCCTGATCGCAGACCGGCCAGCAGTCGATATAGGGAAGGAAGTCTTCCACAGCCTTTACGCATTCATCAAAATCCTTGATCATCGCAATCAGAAAGAAATGAACGAGGTTTTCTTCATAATAGCTGTGCGGCAGAACCGCCAGAAAAGCACTTGCTTCATCCGTTCCGAACACCTCTTTTGCGATGCCTTTCATCTGGGGCGTTCTGACGCCAATTATCGTATTCTTATCGATATTCGGTACGAGTCTGCTCTGGAACTCCCTGTATTCAATATCCTGATGCTCAACTAATCTTTCATAAATACTCATTCTTCTATGACCTCTGTGTATCATGTTGCATCATGCAGGCAAATCTGAACGATGCAAGTAAATGGGATCGAATCATATTCTCCTGCCCTGTTATCGGAATCCGGAATCATCACGTCAAAGAAGTAAACCACAAATATCCCAATGCAGCCAACCCAAGAGCTAATGTTGTTATCGTGATGATGCCGGTGATGATTCTTTTCTGATAAACGCAAAGACAATGATCATAATCAGCAGCAGACAGATTGATGCCGGAATTGCGCTAATGCCCATCCAAAGTACCTTCTCTAATAATGACCATCAGGGTAAGCCTTTCGATCTTATGATATTTCTATTATCTTATCTTTTGCTTTCTTCTTTTTTGCGCTTCTTTGCAGCTATCAGCATGAGTATGATGCATACAGCCAGATTGACGAGTATAGCCAGATAACTGCCCTCAATGCCGAATGCTTCATCATAGAAGAATCTGGACAGTCCGGATTCTTTCACTGTCGAATTGAAAAAAGATACGACTGCGGGACTTCCGCTGTTGGGCAAGCCATACAGAAAATCCTGGCTGAAGTTCCACATTCCGTGCAACGTGAACGGAAACCAGATTGTATCGAAGCAATAGTAGCTCAGCGCATAAGTTGTTCCGATAACGAAAAGACTTATAAACGGGATGAACCCGAATCCGTCATTGCCGTGATGGACATACGAGAAGACGGCCGAGCTGACAATTACGGCGATCGTCAACGGCACTCCCTCATTGTTCATCTCTCCGAAAAGAAAGCCTCTGAACTTTATTTCTTCAACGGCAGCCAGAAAAATGTTTGCGAATAGAGCAAATACGGCAATCGGAGCGGTCATCGTTGTTGCACGAGATATCGTCAGATCTCCATGTATGGCTGCAGCGATAACGCAAACACTCATGAGTGCCAAACCGGAAGCAGCGCCAAACAGTGCGTATCTGATATTTCTTGAGGGTTTCCATCAAGGAATGAGAAAACATACTTGCGGTCGCCTTGAACTGCCCACGCATACAGAGCAAATACGACAAGGAAAGGCCAGTAGCCCATGTACATGAGGCAACGGATCAGCCCTTCATCGATGTTCAGCGACATGACCGCTCTGAAATAGCTTGGTCTGAATTCGTTTGCAAAAGTATTCATGCCGTATGTCAGCAGGAACACGATCACGATTTTTTCAATAATTGGTCTCTTTTTGCTATTCATGTTTTACTCCTCCGAAGATAAAGTATGAACTGTACTCCGACATAATACCGTCATCTCTATGTGGTTCATAAAACATACGACGTCGGCGTATTTTCAAGTATTGTACAACAACTTTTTTTAAACCCTTCTTCTGTGCTCGTCTTCAATGTCCACATCAATCTCAACCTGGACCTTCAGCTTCTTTTTCAGCTGACCACTGTCTCGATGTATGTCGATGACAGCTGGGAAATAGATGAAATCCCTTCACTTTGTCATCTTTACAAACCGGAATTTATCTGAGCATTTTAAACATGCCCGGTCCGTCCCATTCGCACGGTCTTTCTTCAAATCCTTTTCCTTTGTAAAACGGTACCGCTTCCTTTGTGCTGATCAACTCCAGACTGACAGCCCATTCGGAAGGAACCGTATTGCGGATATAGTTTTCCAATGCATCGATAAGAAGCGTACCGACGCCTTTTGTCTGATATAGAGGAATCACCGCAAAGTCTTTGATATAGAACGACATGCCGCCGTCGCCGATCAGTCGAACCATTCCAACCGCCTGATCACCATCATACGCCGTAAAAGTTGCCGTCGTGTTCTCTATCGCTTTTCTGACCTGCCCGATACAGGGCGCTTCCCAGCCAACTGATGTATAGAGCTTCAGGAACACTTCGGGTGATAACGTATTGATTCTGACTTCCATATTTTCTCCTGTAATTCCGATTTATCTCTTCACTTTTGTTCAATTCTCTTAAGAAGCGCGACACATTCCACGTGACTTGTAAAAGGAAACATGTCGACCGGCTGAATTTTCTCGATCGTATAGTATTTCTGCAGATACTGCAGATCTCTTTTGAGCGTATCGGGATTACAGGAAACATAGACGATCCTTTCGGGAGACATCCTGACCATGGAAGACATGAATCGGGTATCTGAACCTGCTCTGGGCGGATCCATGATGACAACATCGATATGCGTTCTGTTTCTGCTTAACTGCTCCATATATTTTCCGGCGTCCGCCAGAATGAACTCGGCATTTGAAATACCATTGATCTTCCTGTTGATTTTTGCATCTTCAATTGCAGTGGGATTGTTTTCGACACCCAATACTCTTTTTACATATCGGGAAGCCGACAGACCGATCGTACCGGTACCGCAATAGGCATCGATCAGGATCTGTTCTTTGTTGAGCGAAGCGACTTTGATTGCCTCGTTGTAGAGGACCTCCGTCTGCTTTGAATTAATCTGATAAAAAGACGCAGGCGAGATGCGAAAATCCAGTCCGCAGAGCCGGTCTGTGATATAGCCGCTCCCGTGAAGGACGATGTTCTTCTTTCCAAGAACCTGAGAACCGGGAGAACCATTGACGTTCTGTACGATCGTCTTGACTTCCGGGTTGTACTTCAGGATCTGTCTCACCAGAAGTTCTCTTTTCGCGTTGTATTCGATACCGGTGACCAGTACGACCATATATTCACCCTCGTTGGAGGTTCTGATCAGAACGTGCCTCAGAAAGCCTTTTTTAGAACGTTCATTATAAAGCGGAATGTGCTGCAGAATGACAGTCTTCTTTATGGAAGACATGATCTTCGACATCCGATCATTGCAGATCATGCAATCATCGACAGGTACGACCATGTGCGTTCCGGGCATATAGAAGCCATAGTACACATGCCCTTCTTCATCCCTTGCAAAGGAAAACTGTGCTTTATTGCGATAATGTTCAGGTTCTTTGCAGGAAATGATCCTTTCAACGCTATGAAAAGAAGACAGGAGCTTTTCGATCTTCTCCTGCTTTATTTCCAGTTGTTTTGCATATTCGACGCCCTGATACTGGCATCCGCCGCAGAACGGCGCCGATGGACACTTCTTCATGATGCGTTTCCCTTCAGGCTCAAGGCAGTCACGCATTCGGTGTGAATGGTGTATGGGAACATATCAACCGGATAAATTGTCCCAATGTCATAGTTTTCTTTCAAAAGCTCCAGATCTCTGGCAAGCGTCGCCGGATTGCACGAGACATATACGATCTTTCTGATCCTGTTTTCAATCAGAGAATCGATGAGTTCCCTGCTGATGCCTTTACGTGGCGGATCGAGAATGACGATGTCTTTGTCTTTCAGATATTCGTCCATCTGTCTACCGGCATCGGCCAGAATAAAATCGGCATTATCGAAACCGTTGATTGACGCATTGTCTTTTGCGTTACTCACGGCTGCTTCGACGATCTCCACGCCGGTGACGTGCTTTGCATATCGGCAAAGATACAGCGAGATCGTACCGATGCCGCAATAGAGATCAAGCACTCTGCTGTCTGTATTGACTTCAGAGAGTTCCCTCACTTTCGCGTAGAGTTTCAGCATCTGGTCGTGATTGACCTGATAGAAGGATTTCAGCGAGAGTTTGACTCTGATACCGTCATACTCATCAAAGATATAATCTCTTCCATACAGGAGCCTTTCTTCTTCGCCTAATATGACATTGGTTTTTCTGTCGTTTAGATTCAGGATGACGGATCTGATCATGGGATACTTTTCAACCATGATCCTTGTAATATCCGACAGATCGACACTTAAATCATTCACGATGAATCCCAGCATAATTTCTCCGCTTCCCTTTCCGTGTTTGATCAGAATGTGGCGGATCTTATCTTCGATCTCCGTATGCAGAATCAGACTCTTCAGATCTTTGATCATATCGTTCGCAATTCTCGATTCGATATAGCAATCGTCGAATTCGACAATATCGTTGGAGTATTTGCGATAGAAGCCCATTTTATGTTCGCGGCAAGGGATCTGCACTTTGTTGCGGTAATAGAAAGGATCGACGCAGCCCATAACATCGGCAACTTCATAGTCTCTGAAGGTGTTGCACAGAACTTCCTTCTTCACCTGCAGCTGATAATCGTAGGCGATGTGCCGGTAATCACAGCCGCCGCACTTGTAGGCGATTGGGCAATCCGGTTCTATGCGATATGGCGAAGGCGTGATCAGTCGGTCGATGATGCCGTAGGAATAGTTCTTCTTCTCGGCAATGATCTTCACGTCGGCTTCTTCGCCCTTGATTAAGCCCTTGACAAAAACGACCAGCTGGCCTGCCCTGGCGATCCCCTGTCCATCTACGGACATATCTACGCATTTGCAACGGATGATCTCGTTCTTCATATATTAAAAACTTCATGTTTTCATGAAGTTTTATTCCTCTGTGTTTTCCCCTTCCGTGTCTTCGCTGTTCTCGCTTTCGCTGCCGGGTGTCAACCCTTCAAGTTCGGCTGCCAGTGCGGGATCTTTGGGATGTGCCAGATCGTCGATGCCGTAGGTCGCTTCCGCTGAATTCTTATGCAGGAGCTTGTACTGACGGGAAGACGATGAACCGATATCAGACGCTTCCGCAGTGGTATAGACATTGATCTGCAGATCGTACATCTTCTTTGATTCCGTCGCGGTGAAATAGGTCGAAATCGGCAGTTCGGAATTCACGGCATTGTATGCTGAAGTCAGCAATGAATCAACCTGCTCTTCCGAGAGAGAATCATTGGTGTCAATGAATATGCGGAGCTGTCCCTCCGAAAGGACGACTTCGAGATCTTCTATCGAAGACAGCTGTCCCAGCTTGTCTTTCAGCGAACTGAGGTTTTCTTCCGTGATCGCCGGTTCGAGGTCGCCTTCAAAACGGGAACCTTCACGCGGCGTACCTGTCTGCAGATAGGAAACACCCAGAATGCCGAGGAAGATGCATACCGGAATTGCTATGATGATCAGACCGACGATCAGTACGATGGCCGATCTGGATAATCTTTTCTTTTCTTTCTTTTCTCTCTTCTCTTTTTTTGTGCTCATACTAAAAATCTCCAGTCAATATTTTAACACAACTTATAGAAGCTTCTCAAACTCCGCTTCATCAAGCGTAGTTACGCCCAGTTGTCTGGCTTTCTCAAGTTTGGAACCGGCTTCGCTTCCGTAAATAACGAAGTCCGTCTTTTTCGATACCGATCCAGCGACATGAGCTCCGAGGTTTTCCAGCAGAGCACTCGCTTCATTCCGCGAATACTTCTCAAGCGTCCCGGTCAGAACGACAGTCTTGCCGGTAAAAACGGATTCTCCCGCCACGCTGTTATCGATATATTCCATGTTGACACCCAGGATGCGTAACTGATCGATCATCGAGCGGTTGGCTTCTTCGTCAAAGAATTCGCGGATGTATTCGGCCGTGACCGGACCGATGTCGCGTATGGCCGCCAGGTCTTCCTGCGTCGCATTCACGAGAGCATCCATCGTCTTAAAATGGGCGGCCAGCACCTTGGCGGCCTTTTCGCCGACCTGCCGGATGCCAAGACCGTTGATCAGACGCTCCAGCGAATTCTTCTTGGAGTTCTCGATCGCTTCGATCAGGTTGTCATAGGACTTCGCACCGAATTTTTCCATCTGCAGGATATCTTCGCGGCGATTGTGGAGTTTATAAATATCTTCAAAGCTGTTCAGAAGACCTTCGTTGAGAAAGGCTTCGACTCTCTTTTCGCCGAGTCCGTCGATGTTCATTGCGTTTCTTTCCGTAAAGTGGGCAATGGAAAAGACCAGTCTCGCCTTGCATTCGGTGTTTACACAGTAATGAGCAGCTTCATCTTCAAAGCGGTACAGCTTGCCGCCGCAGACCGGACAGTGATCCGGAAAAACGAAAGGCAGCTGGGTGCCGTTGCGGTCTTCCTTGATCGATCTGACGACTTCCGGGATGATGTCGCCGGCCTTGCGGACGATGACGCTGTCGTTTATTCGGATGTCCTTATCTCTTATATTGTCCTCATTGTGCAGTGTTGCAAAACCGACAGTCGTTCCGGCGACTCTGACCGGCGTGAGTTTCGCATTCGGCGTGCATTTGCCGGTTCGACCGACCGTGATGAAGATGTCCTCTACCCTGGTCTTGACTTCTTCTGCCGGGAATTTGTAGGCAATCGCCCATTTCGGAATCCGCGAAGTGAAGCCCAGTCTTCTCTGCAGATCATAGGAATTGACCTTGACGACAATGCCGTCGATCTCATAAGGCAGATCGTGTCTGATCTTTGCCGTATCTTCAATGTAGCCGATCACTTCCTCTATATTTCCGAAAAGTCTGGTGTTCTCATTGACTGTAAAGCCCAGTTTTCTTGCGTATTCCAGAGAACCGTAGTGCGTATCCGAATTAATGTCTTCCGGCACATGATACCAGAAACCGTCCAGACCTCTGGATGCGCAGATCCTCGAATCGAGCTGGCGGATGGACCCGGCAGCGGCGTTGCGCGGGTTGGCGAATTCCTCTTCGCCGTTCGCCCTTCTCTCCCTGTTAACGCGGTTGAACGAAGATTTCGGCATGTAGACTTCGCCTCTGATATCGTAGCGCTGCCTGTAGGGAATACTCATCGGTACAGACTGGATCGTCCGCACGTTGGATGTGACGTCTTCACCTGTCACGCCGTCGCCTCTGGTCACCGCCTGCTTGAACAGGCCGTCTTCGTAGATCAGAGACATGGCCAGGCCGTCGATCTTGTATTCGGCGCAGAATTCCACCTCGCCATAGATGTCAGTGATCTTTTTAGCCCAATCGCGCAGTTCGTCATAGGAAAAGACATCGCCCAGTGAAAGCATCGGCCTTTCGTGCGTGATCTTTCTGAATTCGCTCAATATCTCCCCGCCGACGCGCTGGGTCGGCGAATCCGGATCGTAGGCTTCGGGATGTTTCGCCTCCAGCTCTTCCAGTTGCCTGAAAAGCATATCGTATTCGCTGTCGGGAACCGTCGGCCTGTCCAGAGTGTAGTATTCATAGCTGTATCGTTTCAGAAGTTTTCTGAGTTCAAGGATTCTTTCGATATCATTCATAGCTCAATTATATTACATTTTTGTTTAGGTTTTTGTCAGTTCTAGAGTATAATAAGATGGTCTTATGACTGAGTAAAAGATTATGGGAGGATATGAAACTATGTCTGAAAATACATCAGCCTTCAACACACCGATCACCGAAAGAGTCCCCTGGGCAAAGGTTTCCGAAAGCAGTAATATACCCCTGCATCTGGATTACTTTGACGGATCGATGATCGAAGCTATAGAAAAAGTCGGCAAAAAATACCCAAATGCCATTGCCTTTGATTTCATGGGCAGAGCGACGACTTACAGAAAGATGCTTGAAGAGATCGAAAAATGTGCCAAGGCGCTTCGCACGATCGGCGTGAGAGAAAACGACTGCGTCACGATCGCCATGCCCAACTGCCCGCAGGCCATCTACATGTTCTATGCGGTCAACCTGGTCGGCGGCATCGCCAATATGATCCATCCGCTCTCCGCTGAAAAGGAGATCGAGCACTATCTGAATGCATCCAATTCCATGACGGCCGTCACTCTGGACCAGTTCTATCACAAGTTCGAACACATCAGAGAGAATACCAACGTCGTCAACATCATCATCGCTTCGATCCGCGATGAACTCTCCCGCCCGATCAAGGCCGGATACATGCTGACGGAAGGAAGAAAGATCAAGCCGATCCCCAAGGACGCTCCGGTCATCCGCTGGAACCAGTTCATGAAAATTGCCAACAGCTGCTTCCACAACTACCGCAAGACGCGCAAGGGAAGCGATCCGGCAGTTATGCTGTATTCCGGAGGAACGACGGGCACGACCAAAGGCATCGTCCTTTCCAACTCCAATTTCAACAATCTCAGCGAACAGATCGTCGCCACCAACCCGATGTACAGGGTCGGCGACAAGATGCTGGCGGCAATGCCTCTGTTCCACGGTTTCGGTCTCGGCGTCTGCATCCACTCGATGCTCTGCCAGGGCGGCAGAGTCATTCTCTTGCCCCGCTTTACGCCGAAATCCTATGCAAAGGCAATTTTAAAAAACAAGTGCAACTTCATTGCAGGCGTTCCGACCCTGTTTGAAGCCCTCTTAAGAATCCCGCAGATGGAAGGCAAGGATCTCTCCTATCTCAAGGGCGTCTTCTCCGGCGGTGACTCGCTGTCCATCGAACTGAAGAAGAAACTTGACCACTTCCTTTACGACCACCACGCGACGATTCAGGTCAGAGAAGGCTACGGAACGACTGAAACAGTCACTGCCTGCTGCCTGACTCCTCCGACGATGTACAAGGAAGGATCGATCGGCATCCCCTTTCCCGACACGTACATGAAGATCGTCAAACCGGACACGGATGAAGAAGTTCCTTACGGAACCGAAGGCGAGATCCTCATTTCCGGTCCGACCAACATGCAGTATTACTGGAACAATCCTGAAGAAACCGCTCAGACCTTGAGAACTTCGGAGACTGACGGACTGACCTGGGTCCATACCGGCGACCTTGGATACATGGATGAGGAAGGATTCATCTATTTCAAGGGCCGTTCCAAGAGAATGATCATCTCTTCCGGCTACAACATCTATCCGGCTCAGCTGGAAAACATCATCGACGCTCACGAAGACGTCCTGATGTCCTGCTGCATCGGTGTGCCCGATCCTTACAAGATGCACAAAGTCAAGGCCTTCGTTACCCTCAAACCGGGTGTCAAACAGAGCGATGAGGAAAAAGAAAAGATCCTCGCGCACTGCCGTCTGCATCTGGCCAAGTACGAGATGCCTTACGATATCGAGTTCAGAGATTCCATGCCTAAGACCCTGGTCGGCAAAGTCGCCTACCGCGTTCTTGAGGAAGAGGAAGAGCTCAAGCAGAAAGAGGCCGAATTAAAAAAGACCGCTGAATAATCAGCGGTTTTTTTATATCATCTGTTTCTGTTTCAGGTAGAATTCAAGTGCTGCGGCATCCCGCCGCTGAACGATGAGATCGACATCGCTTGAATGCTGATTTTTGAGTCTTTCAAGTGCGTCAAGCGGCTTTAGCCAGATGATCTCACTGATCAGGATCTCCTCCGCTTCCGTTCTATGCAGCGGCGTTTTTTCGCTAGTGTCCAGAAGGACATGGGCAAAGTGGGACAACGTGATCCTGCCGATCAGGTTGTAGGCATCAAGAATGGAGCCGACCATTTCGAGATCTCTGATTCTGTAGCCCATCTCCTCATTGATCTCCCGTGCCAGTGCTTCGTAGATTCCCTCGTTCTCTTCAATACCGCCGCCGCAGGTTTCAAGATGATCCCGTACGCCGAAGTAATCTTCTCCCAAAAGATGTAGAAATCCAAACTCGCCCTTCTCGTTTTCCGCCAGAGCACGGGCCGTCTGTCGAATGTGGTCATAACCCTGATAAGGATACAGGTCATCCTCTATCCTGGCGATCACCGGCCACTCAGTCTCGATTCTGACCTTCTGCAGATCAATATCAACCATATTCCCTTTCTATTGAAAAACAGGTGAACACCTGTTTATTCAAGCCCTATGAGGTAGGAGTAAACCGGCTGACCGCCGTCAATGAACTCACATTCCAGATCGGAATGTTCGGCGATGTAGTCTTCCACTTCCTTCACTTCTGAATCGTCTTTATCCTCACCGGTAATGACTGTGATCAGCTCTTTCTCGTCGTTTTTGAAAAGCTGATCCAGCAGAGCGAAGACGACCTGCTTCCTGTCTTTTCCGCTGGCGACAATTCCCTTGTTGGCAATCGCGATGAAATCGCCTTCTTTGACTTCGACGCCTTCAAAGACCGTATCCTTGATCGCATAGGTCACACTGGAAGCATCGACATTTTCGATGACGTCATTGAGATCGGTGATGACATCTTCGATCTCACCCTGCTTGTTGAACATGCCAACGGCGGAAAGACCGGCCTGTACAGACTTCGTTTCCATGACGAAGATGTTCTTTTCCGGCAGGACGGATTGCGTCTGTTTGGCCGCCAGGATGATGTTGGAGTTATTCGGGAAGATAAAGATGTTGCTGCAATGATCAAGCTGCTTTACGACGTTGACGAAGTCCTCCGTCGAAGGATTCATCGTCTGTCCACCGGCGACGACAACATCGGCACCAAGATCATAGAAGAGTTTTGTAACGCCCTCGCCCGCCGCAACGGCGATGATGCCGTACTTCTGCGGTGCCTTGGCTTCTTTCACTTCTTCTTTTTTCTTCTGTTCGTTTCCTGCGTTGGCGATGATCGTCGAATGCTGTTCCTGCATATTTTCGATCTTCAGTTTGATGAATTCGCCATAGCGCTGGCCGATATTGAGGGCATCGCCCGGTTTGAGCGTATGAACATGAACTTTGACGAGATCCTCATCCTTGACGACAACCAGCGATTCACCGCCCATGTCGGTCAGTTTTTTCTTCAGAATCTTCTCATCAAAAGTATCAACGATATTTTCGTCCAGGCGGACAATGAATTCCGTGCAGTAGCCGAATTCCTCGTTTTCCAGCATGAGTGCCGGATTGGTCTGGATTTCTTCCTTCTTTTCGGCAAAATCGATCGGATTGCCGTCAACATATGCCTTGAAACCTTCCAGGATCTTCAGAAGACCGGCACCGCCGGAGTCGACGACGCCGACTTCCTTCAGGATCGGCAGATATTCAGGCGTACTTTCAAGCGATTCCGCAGAATACGCGACGAGCTTGTCGAAATAGGTCTCCATGTCGAATGGCTCGGTCTCAAAATCGTGGTTGGCATACCAGGACGCTTCCCTGATGACCGTCAGGATCGTTCCTTCGACGGGCTTCAGTATTGCCTTGTAGGCGACGCGGGCACCGTTTTCGAATGCCTGGGAGACATCCGCTACCTCGATCTCGTTCTTCCCTTTGATCTGCTGATAGAAACCGCGGAAGATCTGCGAAGTGATGACGCCCGAGTTTCCTCTGGCACCCATCAGAAGGCCGCGTGAAAACGCCTTTGCGACATCGGAGATTGAATCCGATGAGCATTTCAATGCTTCCTGATAACCGTTGGCGAACGTCATTGACATGTTCGTGCCGGTATCACCGTCGGGGACCGGGAAGACGTTCAATGTATTGATTTCCGAGGCATGATTTTCCAGATTGGCACAGCCCGATCTGATCATGTCCTTGAACTGATGAACGTCGAGTTTATTCATTGACCTGAATTCCTTCAATGTGGACGTTGACGCTTTCAACATCCATATTCAGCGTCTTCTCCAGGGCGTACTTGACTCTCTCCTGCAGCTGTGCAACGACTTCGGAGATCTTGACGCCATAGGAAATGACGACATACACATCTATCTTGATGCCGTTCTTGCCGTTTTTAACGACAACACCCTTCGCGTAGTTTTCTTTCTTTAACAGAGCGGAATAGCCATCGGCCAGATAATTACGGGAAATCATGCCGACGATACCGTAGCATTCATTGACTGTTGTACCGGCCAATGAAGCGATCGCACTGTCGGAGATCCGGATCTGACCCAAACTTGTTTTTCTGTTGATTGGCATTTTAAACCCTCCAATTTACTATTACATTATAACAAATAGTTCTTTTTGAATAAATGAGTTAAATACACCTGTTTTAATAATAAAATGAGGCTTTTTTATGGTAAAATTATATGCGTCAAATTAGACTGAAAAGGAGAAAGAATGAGCAAAAAATACGTCTATATGTTTGCGGAAGGAAATGCAAACATGCGTGAACTCCTTGGCGGTAAAGGTGCCAACCTGGCCGAGATGGCCAGCCTGGGATTACCGGTACCCTATGGCTTCACCATCACTACTGAAGCTTGCAACGCTTACTACGACGATGGCAAGAAGATCAACAAGGAAATTATGTCACAGATCAAAACAGCCCTGACAAAACTCGAAAAGCAGGCTGGAAAGAAACTCGGTGACGCAAAGAATCCTCTGCTTGTATCGGTCAGATCCGGTGCGAGAGCCAGCATGCCCGGCATGATGGATACGATTCTCAACCTCGGTATCAATGATCAGGTCGCTGAAACGATCGCTAAGAAGACCGACAACGAAAGATTTGCTTACGATTCCTACCGTCGTTTCATCCAGATGTTCTCCGATGTCGTCATGGAACTTTCCAAGAAGAGATTCGAAGAGATCATCGATGAGATCAAGGAAAAGAAAGGTGTCAAGCTCGATACTGAACTCGATGCCGAAGATATGAAGGAACTCGTCAGAAGATTCAAGGCCTTCTACAAGAAGGAACTCAAGGAAGACTTCCCGCAGGATACGAACATTCAGCTTGAAAGAGCGATCGAAGCCGTATTCCGTTCCTGGAACAACCCGAGAGCAATCTTCTACCGCAAGGAAAACGATATTCCGTCCTCCTGGGGCACTGCCGTCAACGTTCAGATGATGGTATTCGGCAACATGGGTGACGA
>JAEEGL014729637.1_pt1 | contig 23350 bp, 27 predicted proteins | sample 9134231 | NCBI WGS metagenome assembly JAEEGL01 (sample SAMN16246548, study PRJNA631951) | gut metagenome | biome: gut microbiome; feature: rumen; material: fiber-attached | host: Bos | place: Iran: Karaj | collected 2018-10
CTTGCTGAAGATTTTAAAGAACAGATATTCGTAGATGTTGAAGGTTTTAAGTTCCCTATTCCAAACGGATACGATAGGTTGCTTACAATTATGTATGGTGATTACATGAAATTCCCTCCTGTGGAAGAAAGAGGAAACTGGCATGCAGGGACAACATTTGACCCAGATATCCCATACAAAGACTATTTAAAGAAAATGCTGCAAACAAATTAGGAACATGACTATAGGTTATACTACAGGAGTGTACGATCTTTTTCATATAGGTCATTTAACGCTTCTCAAAAATGCAAAGGCTCTTTGTGATAAACTTATTGTAGGTGTAACAGTCGACGAGCTGGTTCTTTACAAGGGCAAACACGCCATGATTCCCTACTCAGACCGTGCAGAGATTGTTAGAAGTATCAAATATGTCGATGCTGTAGTTCCCCAATACGATATGGATAAACTGTCGGCATGTAAAAAGCTTGGTGCTACTATTCTATTTGTGGGCGACGACTGGTACGGCACCGAAAAATGGAAAAAATATGAAGAGGAGTTTGCTAAAGAAGGAATTAAAATCATATATTTCCCTTATACCAAAGGTATCTCTTCAACAAAAATAACAGAAGCATTGCAGCACGCCCGGGGATGGGTTGACGGAAAAGAAGTGTCAACAGGGGAAGAACATATTAATAAATAAAATAATGGTTGACAAAATTTATTGTATGAGTTCTTTCCTGTCGTTAAGATATGTGGAAGATGCTGACAAACAATTTTTTGACGGATTGCAACATCAGGTATACAAACAGCAACCCATACACCGCAAGGTATTTGTTTCGGATGCTCATGATATAGACATTGCCTTGCGTAATGTTTTCAGAAAAGTGTCTCACGAAAAGTTGGGTATGCTGCTTTCTGGTGGGATGGACAGTTCCATCTTAGCATCTTATATGCCAGAAGGTGCTGATGCCTATACATTCAGGTTTCTTGGCGGAAAATATCAAAACGACGAATTAGAAAGAGCCGAATTCTATGCGAATTATTATCATCTAAAACTGCATTATGTAGATATTAATTGGGACACTGTAGAAAAGAATGTAGACAAGGTTATGGAACACAAGGGTGCTCCCGTTCATTCCATAGAACCGCAACTCTATGAGGCTGCGATTCAGGCAAAAAAAGATGGCATAACGATGCTTGTCATTGGTGATGCTGCAGATTACGTCTTCGGCGGTATGGATGGTTTACTCTCACAAAATTGGAGTTATGACCAATACGTTAAAAGAACGATTTATGTTAATCCTGCAGATGTGCTAAAAGAACCCTATGATATGGATTATTTGTTCCAACGTTATAGAATTGGTAAGAACAGTATAGATTATCTGCGTTTTTATGATGAGATAGTTACAGATGAAAGTTATGCTTCTTATGAAAACGCCTTTGAAACAGCTGAAATAGATTTCATAGACCCTTATGAATTGCTAAAGATGGCAAAGCCATTAGATTTGGGTAGAATAAGGAATGGTGATACAAAATACCTGATACGAGATCTGTTTAGGATAAAATACCCGGAAGCTATAGTTCCACTTAAACAGCCCATGCCAAGACCCGTAGATGCATATTTTGCAAATTGGGAAGGACCCAAACGCAAAGAGTTTAGAGAGGATATTGACATAAAGAAATACAGTGGTAATCAGAAGTGGCTGCTGTGGTGTTTAGAGAGATTCTTAAATAATCACGACTGATTCTATGAATGGGGAACTATACAAACTCAAATAATAATAACTTCCATGATGAAAATAAGACGACTAAAACAGGTTTGCAAATATGGCTGGAAAGATGCTGCCATTATCTGTAAAGAAGATTGCGGACAAAAAAGCAAATGGAATATTTTCTTTGACATGTTGTATTGTTACCTAAAGTATAACGTTTGGACTAACCAATATAAAAATGAGAAACTTTATAGTTTGAATCGTCAAGCACGCAAAAACATCTGCCTTTATTTAAAAGAAAAGAACACCATGCGTGACCAATGGGTAAAGAAGTTTTTCAAGAATTATAAATTCTTAAACAAATGGAGTAAATTCAAATATGAATGCAGTGCCAGATTGCAAGAAAAACGTTGTGCTGCTTATCAGAAACAATATGGTTTAGGAGATAATCTTTTTGTTCAATATGGAGTAACATTTATTTGTCAACATTATTCTACGGGGAAAATTACTTGTGGTAAAAATGTACTATTAGCGAGAGGGTGTGATATTGATTTTACTGGCGACTTAGAAATTGGTGATAATGTGGGAATATCGGAAGGAGCTAAGATTTTAACTCATGCCCATGATTCATACCACTTTATGAAAGAGGAAGAATTAATCCCTTTCTCAAATAGAGCATATAAAACAAATTTAAAAATTGGAAACAATGTTTCTATCTGTGCACATGCCATTATACTACCTGGAGTAACAGAGATTGGTGAAAACTCAATTATTTCTGCAGGTGCAATTGTAAATAGGCCAGTACCCGCAAATGTTATTGTAGCAGGAAATCCTGCTGTCGTTGTTAGAAAAATTCCAAGTGTTGTCAAAAGAACTAAACATTAAATCATGGCATTTTTCAATTTCAAAGGAATACGTATATCAGCTATGGCGACTGCTATGCCCAGCAAAGAAGTTCGCCCTGACGATTTCAAAGAACAGTTTGGAGAAGAAGAGGTCGAGAAATTCAAGAAGATGACCGGTGTAATTTCTTCACGTAAAGCATCCTACCACCAGACGACAGGTGACTTAGGTTATGCTGCTGCTGAACTTCTTATCAAGGAGAAAAATATTGACAAGAACGAAATCGGAGCATTGGTAGTCTCAACTCATAGCCCCGATTATCCACGTCCTGCAACAGCTTTTATCGTTCAGAAACGTTTAGGTCTCAGCAAAGAATGTGTTTGCTTTGACATCTCATTGGGCTGTTCCGCTGTTGTCGTGGGCATTCAATCTATTGCTTCAATGATGATGCAATCAAACATTACAAAGGCTTTGCTCATTTCTGGCGATACAGGTAGCAAAAGTGTAAACCCAGGCGATAAATCAAAAGTGATGCTTGGTGGCGATGTGGGTGTTTGCCTTTTGATAGAGAAAACTAACGCAGAGGAAGATGAGATTCACTCTTTAGTCCGCAGTGATGGTAATGGCTATCGATATCTTATAGTTCCAGGGGGTGGTTGTCGTAATATGCATCCATCACACGAAGAGGTTATGTGTGAGGATGGTATCAAGCGTTCGCTCTATGACTCCTTTATGCGTGGCACTTCAGTTTTCACATTTACCGTATTTGATGTTCCCCGCATGATAAAGGACTTTCTGACACAGACAGAAACGACAATGGATGACTATGATTGCTTTGCCCTGCATCAAGCCAATTTATATATTCTTAGACAAATTGCTAAAAAGGCTAAGATCCCAGAGGAAAAGATGCCTGTCACCTTGCCTAAATATGGTAATACAAGTGGAGCATCTCAGGTGGTCTCGCTTTGTGATCGCTACGGGGATTGTGCAGAGGACAAAGAAATTAATGTGATGATGTGTGGTTTTGGCATTGGTCTTTCATTAGGTGTAACCTCATTCCGCATCAATACTGCTGATATCTATCCGATTATCTTTGATGATAATGTATTTGAAGAGGGTATTATCAATAACCCAAACGAGCTTTTTAAAGACATGAGAGGACTCTAAAGATTTACTCATGGTTACAAACATATTAAATTATCTTGACGATAAAGCGCTGCGTTTTCCCGAGAAAACTGCTATTGCTGACGACAAGCGATCGCTTTCTTTCAAACTGTGGAAAGAAGAAGCTGAGCGAATAGGCACTCGTATAGCTATTGACACAAAAGGAACAAAACGGCATGCTGTCATGGTTTTTGTGGATTGCCGTATAGAGACACTTGTTGGCTTTATGGGAGTAGTGGAAAGCGGTAACTTCTATGTTCCCATTGACTGCAAGATGCCTTTTGAACGCGTAAAGCTTATAGCTGATGTATGTAATGCTGTTGCAGCTATAACAATAAGTGCAAAAGACGTTCAGACACTTGACCAAATTGGCTTTGCAGGATTGCGCTACAATTATGAAGACATAATTCAGCAACCTAAGGATGAAAACCTTTTATCAGGAATACGCAATGAAATAATTGACCTTGATCCTGTTTACAGTATTTTTACTTCCGGGTCAACAGGTGTTCCCAAGGGCGTCATTATCACCCATCGGGGTATGATGGACTTTGCAGACTTCCTTGTTGAACGATTCCATCTGACAGAGGATGATGTCTTAGCTAATCAAGCCCCCTTCTATTTTGACTGTTCGGTAAAGGATTTGGGTATTTGTCTTAGAGCTGGTGCAACTTTAAATATCACCCCACGCAAATGTTTCGCTTTTCCCAAACTGCTCATTCAGTTCCTCAACGACCGCAAGGTGACTTTACTCTTCTGGGCAACATCAGCCGTAATCCTTGTGGCCAACACAGGCATTCTGGATGTTCAAAAACCCCTTCATCTAAAATATGTGTCGTTTGGGGGCGAAGCTATGCCTGCAAAACAACTGAATGCATGGCGCAAAAATCTCCCAGAAGTGCAATATATCAATGTTTATGGACCGACAGAAGTAACTGTTGACTGTACATACTATGTGGTTGACCGTGACTTTAAAGACGGTGACAACGTACCCATTGGCCGAAACATACCAAATAAACAGGTGTTGCTTTTGAATGACAATGACCGTGAAGCAGCTGTAGGCGAAGTTGGCGAGATATGTGTCCGCGGTACTGGAGTGGCTTTAGGCTATTACAATAACCGTGAGAAAACAAATGGCGTATTTACTCAAAATCCGTTGCACGACTTGTATAATGACATCATTTATAGAACAGGAGACTTAGGACGTTGGAACGAACGTGGTGAACTGGAGTTCGTTTCACGTAAGGATTTCCAGGTGAAACATAAGGGAAATAGAATAGAGTTGGGCGAAATAGAAGCTGCAGTAAACACAATCGAAGGCGTAACAAATACAGCCTGTATTTTTGACCAGCCTAATGACAAACTTGTACTTTACTACACCACCGTTGATGGTCAGCCTCGTGATGTCATTAATCTTGTAAAGGAACGTATCCCCGTGTATATGTTTCCTGAGGTGGTAAAACACCTGTTACAGATGCCTTATAATATGAATGGAAAAATAGACAGAATTGAACTCAAAAATATATATAATAAAGGATTATGAATATCGGATTCAAAAAAGTATCTCACGACGAGCTTGTACAAATAATTGAAAGATATCAATCCCAAAGAATAATCTTAAGCAATTTCTTTGGATTGACAGGATACAATGATTATAGTGTAATGTGTGGGAATGAGACAATTATATATTGCTTGCCTGAAACTGACTGCCATAGACTATATATCATAAGCTCTAACAAAAAAGAGTTGATGACCATGCTTAAGTCACTAGACTCAAAATATGTAATCAATATCCCGACCAAAAAGGGAATATACGAATGGAATAGCATTCTTATTGATAGTGGTTTTGAACTCTATGCTACATATAGCCATTATATGAACTTAACAGTGCCTACAATGGAAAAAAGAGAAACGTCAACAGGATTCTTTGCAAAACCATCCGATTTGCAACAAGTATACGATTTGCTTTATCGCAATTTCCCCATTTATGCAGCTCATCTGCCAGATAAAAAAGAATTGGCAAAAATGATAGAAGAGAATAGAGTAATTGCCGATTATGACGAATCAGGGAAAATCTGTGGTGCAAACATCTATACTATCACGGGATCAACAGCTTATGGTAATGCTTGGGTTGATGAAGGAAGTCGCGGTTTAGAGATTTTTTTTGACATGTTCAATATTTTTATTGATAGAGGTGTCAAACGGTTCGTTTTCTGGATACGTGATGGAAATAAGAAAGTTATTAAAATGCACAAATTAATGGGAGCCAAGCCCGATGGGTTGAAGGACTATACCTATGTCAAGAACATAAAAAAAGATTTTGTTTAATAACTTTGAATAAATTGTAAATAATGTCGTTTAAATTAAATAATTATGGAATTAAAAGATTATATTGCAAATTTCGCAGATCAATTTGAGGATACTGATCCCGAGACAATTACTGCAGAAACCCCATTTCATGATTTGGAAGAATGGGATTCTTTAATCGCCCTTGCTGTGCTTAACATGACAGAAAAAAAGTATGGTAAGAAGATTACTTTCGATGAAATGAAATCATGCGTGACAGTTACTGACCTTTTTAACATTATTATCGCTAAATAATGAAGAATCCGTTTTCCTTAGTAGGAAAGACTGTTCTTATAACAGGAGCTGCCTCTGGCATTGGAAGGGCTACAGCTATTCAATGTGCAGAGATGGGTGCAAAAATATTGTTGATTGACCTAAATGAACAAGGCTTACAAGAAACTCAAAAGCAGATTTCCCATTATAACCCAGAGTACTTTGCTCTAGATTTAACGGATTCTGATAAACTAATAGAGACTATCGGCTTTTTACCGAAGTTGGACGGTGTTGTAAGCAATGCAGGAATTGTACTATCGTTACTCGCCAAATTCAGTGAGCCAAAAGATTTGGATCGTATTTTTAAAATTAACACTTTCTCCCATATCAATCTTATTCAGCAGTTAATTGGCCAAAAAAAACTAAATAAAGGTGCCTCGATAGTTTTCACATCGTCTATGTCTGGAGTTTATTGTGGAATAGCTGGTGGAACTCTTTATGGAGCAACAAAGTCTGCTATTCTTGGTTATAGCAAAGCACTTGCAATAGAACTTGCGCCACGCGGCATAAGGGTTAACACAATACATCCGGGCATGATTGAGACTCCGTTAACTTCTGAGACAGCTTTATCCCAAGAACTTTTAGAAAAGGATGCCAAGAACTATCCCTTAGGCCGTTATGGCAAACCGGAAGAAATTGCATACTCAATTGTTTATTTACTGTCGGACGCTACGATTTGGATGACTGGAACCCAACTGTTAATAGACGGCGGCTATTCTGTAAAATAAAAGAGATGGAAGCTTATATCAAAGCAATAGCATATTATCTGCCAGAGAAGGTTATCACTAATGAACAACTCGTGGAAGAGTTCCCAGAGTGGAGCGTTGAGAAGATAGCTAAAAAGGTTGGTATAAATGAGCGTCACATTGCAGCAGATGACGAGACTGCTGGTGATATGGCTTTGAAAGCCGCAGAGAAACTGTTTTCTGAGAATGCAGTAAACAAAGCGTCTATAGATTTTGTACTTCTCTGTACACAGAGTCCGGATTATTTCCTGCCCAGCACGTCATGCATCATACAAAACCGTTTGGAATTGCCTAAAAAATGTGGAGCCTTTGATTTCAACTTGGGCTGCTCTGGTTATGAGTATGGGCTTGCTGTGGCAAAAGGACTAATTGTTTCTGGAATCGCTAAGAACATCCTGTTGCTGACATCTGAAACATATAACAAACATATTCATCCTAAGGACAAGGGGAATCGCACCATATTTGGAGATGGCGCAACAGCTTCTTTAATCTCTTTTGATGGTTTTGCCAAGATTGGGAATTTTGTGCTAGGTTCTGATGGAAGTGGTTATGATTGTCTGATTCACAAGACGGGAGCCATGCGTCACAATAAGCCATTGAGTGATTATCATGAAGATGAAAATGGGATACCTTTGTCAAGTGACCATTTGTTTATGGATGGTAAAGCTATATTTGATTTTACAGCTGATGTGGTACCTTCTATGGTTGAAGAAGCTCTTAAGAAAAATCAACTTACATTGAAAGAAGTTGATTTATTTGTGTTCCACCAGGCAAATAAATACATGATTAACTATCTACGTAAACTGATGGAGATTGACAAGGGTAGATTCTACGTTTTCATGGAAAATGTGGGCAATACAGTCTCTTCAACCATCCCCATTGCACTTTGTGAAGCACTTAAAGAAGGAAGATTACATGGAAATGTGGTTCTTGCAGGATTTGGTGTTGGCCTTTCTTATGGAGCCACAGTATTACATTGCGAATAACTATTAATGTTTGAAAAATAACAGACACTTCAGACAATTATATTTAAATTATTAATCAGAAAATGAAAAAGTTATTGGAAATTTTGAGCAATATCCGTCCTGATGTGGATTTTGAGAATGAGACTGAACTTATTGACGATGGAATTCTCGATTCGTTTGATGTAGTAAGCATCATCTCTGAGATTGATGAACAGTTTGGCGTGCAGATACGCATAACAGAATTGGATCCGGAAAACTTTAATTCAGCCAGGGCTATCTGGAATCTGATTCAGGAAATAAAGGATAAATAGTAATGGGAAGCATTATAGATTTACATGGTAAAAACATCATCGTTACAGGAGCTGGTTCAGGAATCGGCAGGGAAACCTCCATTGTGCTTGCCCGTGAAGGAGCAACTGTGATAATGATGGATATTTCTGCAGAAGGGTTGACTAGAACAGTTTCATTGGGAGGTGGACATTGTCACTCATATCCAATTGATTTAACGGAAGCAACAACTATAGCAGAAACCATATCCAAAATTGTGGATGATTATGGGAAACTAGATGGACTTGTGCATTGTGCAGGCATTAGCAGCCGTAAACCACTTAATGTATTGAGCAAAGAAGGATTTGAAATAATGCTTAATGTCAACTTCTACGCATTCGTTGATTTGGTTAAAGTTTTTGCCAAAAAGAAATATTCGAACGAAGGTGGCAGTATAGTCGTAATGTCTTCTATATCAAGCATTAGAGGGTTTAAGGCTAAATCCGAGTATAACGTTTCTAAAGCAGCCGTGGATGCTTTTGTACGTTGCATGTCATTGGAACTGGCATCACGCCGAATACGTGTAAATTCAATAATGCCTGGTGAAGTGTTAACACCAATGGCTATACGGGCCAAGAAGTTGGCTGCAGCAGCAAATGCTGATGAATATGTACAACCACTTGGAGCGACCCATCCTTATGAAGTGGCAAACCTAATTGCATTCTTACTTAGCGATGCAACAAAAACAATATCGGGCACATCCGTTCGAATAGATGGTGGAGCTTGTGTTTAAATTGTATATATAATTAACAATAAAAGGAATAGATAATGACAAACGAAGAAAAAATTGCAATGCTCGAGGATTTGCTTGAGCTGGAAAACGGGACAATCAATCCAGAGATGGAGCTTTCAAACATCCCAGAGTATGATTCTATGGCCAAACTCTCGCTCATTGTGATGATGGATGACGAGTTTGACAAAAAACTCTCTGGAGAACAGATTCGCGAGTTCTCTACTGTGCAAGACATTCTTGATTTCATGGGGTGATGCTGCAAGTCAAGCAGATAGTAAACGGCATATTCACGTCGAACGCTTATATGGTGTTCGACGAAGAATATGACTATTGCTGGCTAGTGGATATCGGGGAATATGCAAGAGTTGAAAATGCCCTACCAAAGGGAATGAAGATAAAAGGTCTTTTGCTGACACATACGCATTTTGACCATACCTTTGGTATCAATGCCCTACACAAAGCATTTCCTAAATGTGTTATGTACACATCTACTTATGGCCGGGAAGCATTGCAAGATGATAAGAAAAATCTTTCACGCTATCATGAGGCATCATTTACCTACGATGGAGATGAAATAGTTATCTTGAATGAGGGTGACACCGTAGAATTATTTCCCAAACAGAAACTGGTGGCTTATGCTACCCCTGGTCATTGTCCGAGTTGCCTTACTTTCTGTGTTGGTGATTATATTTTCACGGGAGATTCATACATTCCCGGCGTAAAGGTTGTGACAAAGTTACCCAAAGGCAATAAAAACCAAGCACATGAGTCAATCGAGAAAATACTTCATCTTGCTGAAGACAAAACAATTTGTCCTGGGCATGGAGAGATGGTCAAATAAGGAAGGAATTCTCTATATGGCCTCGTTGATCCTGTAGCGCCTATAAACCCATATTAATAACCATACAATATAGGTTGCATTGTTTTGAAAAACACATGCTAAAAATCAGATCATAATGAAGGACTTAAATAAAATGTTAGTATCCATACACTGTGCGACTTTTAATCACAAAAAATACATCCGTCAGTGTTTAAACGGATTCGTCATGCAAAAAACGAACTTCCCTTTTATAGCTATCGTGATTGACGATGCTTCTACGGATCATGAGCAAGAAGTGCTATGGGATTTTATAAACAAAGAACTTGATTTCTCGTCTTTTCAGAAAGATGAAACAAACGACTATATCAAAGTGGTTGCTCAACATAAGACAAATCTGAATTGTACTCTTGTTTTTTATCTTTTGAAATACAACCACTATAGTATCAAAAAATCAAAAAGGCCATACCTTGAGGAGTGGAATATTTCTTCTAAATACTTTGCCTATTGTGAAGGTGATGACTATTGGACTGACGAACACAAATTGCAAAAAATGATTAGTTTTTTAGAAACACATCCCAAATATGTATTGGCATGCCATCGGATTAAGAGATATATACAAGAAAAAGACCTATTTGTTTACGACAACCACTCAGACATATATTTCGGAAAAAAACAGGGGATTTCATTTGGTAGATATTATAATCGTTTTATTAATTGGAAAACACAGACTTTGGCAACTGTATATCGAAAAGATGTGTTAAATAAAGCGTTAGAAGGCTATCCTTATGCGGATACGGATGGTATTAGATCGTATCTTCCTTTAAAATACGGAAAAGGTTATTGTTTTAATGAATATATGGCAACATATCGCGTAAACCAGGGGGGGGTGTGGTCAAGACTGACAAAAGAAGAACAGGTGTATTCGAACTGGAAAATGTATAGGAACTTTGATTTGTATGATAAAACTCTTTTCTCTAAATTATCATATTTGGAATCATACCATAGGCTTCTGAAGACAACTGGATGGAATGGCTATAAAGAAGCAAAATATCAACGACATGTGAATCTATTTGGTAAAGTTTACGTACCTCTGAGACGAATGATAACCCTATATTATAAACTTCGTTTCAAATTTCAGAAATGAAAAAACCAAAAATATTAGAACTTCCTAAGTTCACTGACCCTCGAGGCAATCTCTCGTTTCTCGAAAACGAGAACCAAGTTCCTTTCAAGATTGCACGAAGTTATTGGATTTATGATGTGCCAGGAGGAGAGACTCGGGGGGGACATGCATTTAAAGAAAACGACGAATTCATCATAGCCCTTTCCGGAGCATTCGATGTTGTCCTTGACAACGGAAAGGAAAAGCAGAAGTTTCAGTTGAACCGCTCCTATTACGGGCTTTTTGTTCCCAAAGGCTGGTGGCGCGAAATGGAGAATTTTTCTACTAATTCTGTTGCTTTCATTCTCTCTTCTATTCCTTATGATGAGAATGACTATATCCGCGATTATGACGATTTCAAATCATTAGCAAGATGAAAAAGAGTCGCGTTTACGACTGCACGATGATAGAACTCTCCAAGCATCATCGTCCACAAGGTAATATTTCTGTTGTTGAGAATAACAAGGATGTTCCCTTTGAGGTAAAACGGGCCTATTATCTGTATGACGTTCCTGGAGGTGAAAGCCGTGGTGGCCACGCACATAAGGCATTGAGCCAGTTGATTATTGCCGTAAGCGGCAGTTTCACCGTAACTTTAGATGATGGGAAAGTAAAAAGAACATTTATGCTCAACCGTCCCTATCAAGCACTTTACGTAGTTCCCGGTATATGGCGTACGCTTGATGATTTCTCTTCCGGTTCTGTATGTCTTGTATTAGCAAGTGAGAAATACGATGCAGAAGACTATATTAGAAATTACGAAGAATATTTGAATTACAAGGTATTATGATACATCCATTATCTGACGTTCAGTGCAAGCACATCCCTGAATCAACACGTATTTGGCAATACTGTGTCGTGATGCCTCATGCCAAAATAGGTGAGAACTGCAATATTTGTTCTCACTGCTTTATTGAGAATGATGTGATTATCGGCAACCGATGCACAATAAAATGTGGAGTTCAGATATGGGACGGAATAGAATTAGAAGATGATGTCTTCATTGGTTCAAACGTTACTTTCACTAATGACAAATATCCCCGTTCGCAAAACCCAGATTGGCAACTTCTTGGGATTAAAGTATGCCAAGGCGCGACTATCGGAGCTGGTTCTACCATACTTCCTGGCATCATTATAGGTAAAGGTGCAATGATTGGCGCCGGTAGTGTTGTGACAAAAGATATCCCTGCTGGCGAACTGTGGGTTGGTAGTCCCGCTAAATTTATAAAGAAAATAAATGAATAAAATGAACATACCCTTTTTAAGTCTTAAAGACGTAACTGCCCTGCATGGAGCAGAAATTAACGAAGCAGTAAACCGTGTAGTTAACGGAGGCTGGTACCTTCAGGGACAGGAAAACGATCGTTTCGAAGAAAACTTCGCCAAGTATATTGGCACAAAATACTGTATAGGCTGTGCCAACGGACTCGATGCCCTCATCTGGATATTCCGCGCTTATATAGAACTCGGTGTGATGCAGCCTGGCGATGAAGTAATCGTTCCAGCAAATACCTATATAGCCACCATACTCGCTATTACAGAGAACGGCCTTAAGCCCATTCTTGTTGAACCGAAGTTAAACACCTTGGAGATTGACGACGACAGAATAGAGGAAGTCATCACACCAAAAACAAAGGCCATCTGCATTGTCCACCTCTATGGCCGCAATGCATACACAGATAAAATCGGTTTACTTTGTAAGAAATACAACCTAAAACTCATTGAGGACAATGCTCAAGCTCATGGATGTCAGACGACAGTTTCAAGTTCCAAGTTTCAAGTTCCAAGTTCTAATTCTGCCTTTCAACGAACAGGAGGGATAGGCGATGCTGCCGGCCATTCATTTTATCCAGGTAAAAACTTAGGTGCATTAGGAGACGGTGGTGCTGTAACTACTGATGATGAGGAACTGGCAAAAGCAATCCGCGCATTGGCAAACTACGGCTCCCAGAAAAAATACGTTTTTAAATATACTGGCCGAAACAGTCGACTTGACGAAATTCAGGCTGCTGTATTGGATGTCAAGTTGAAATTCTTGGATCAGGACAACCAGCACCGAAAGGACATGGCGAAATTGTATATCAATGGAATTAAAAACCCATTGATTACTCTTCCGGACACACTGCCCGATGAGCAGAACGTTTTCCATCTTTTCCCCATCCTTTGCGAACGGCGTGATGAATTACAGGAGTACTTAAAAGAACAGGGCATAGGAACTGTTATTCACTACCCAATTCCTCCCCATAAGCAAGAGTGCTATAAAGACTGGAATAATATATCCTTACCTATCACAGAGTCATTAGCCAATAAGGAGTTAAGCCTGCCAATTGGGCCGACAATAACGGCAAAAGAGGTAGAAACGATTATTAAACAAATTAATGACTTCCAATAATTATTCAGAACGCTGAAAATCTTTCTTTAGCATGAAACTTCCAGTTGTCACAGTTGGTATTTTGACTTACAATTCTTCGGAATTTATCATTGAAACATTGAAGAGTGTAAAGGCTCAAACTTATCCACGCTTGATTCTCCAGATTAGCGATGACTGTTCTACCGACAACACTATTGAATTGTGTAAAAATTGGATTGACAAGAATAAGGATCGCTTCGAAAAAACAAAAATAATAGTTCCTGATCACAACACAGGAGTTTCTGCTAATGCAAACCGTGATTGGGATGCGTGTGAAACAGAATGGTTAAAGGAATTTGCTGGTGACGATCTTTTGATGCCTAATTGCATTGAAGACAACATTAAATTTGTTGAAGAAAACCCAGATGCAGTTCTCGTTTTTTCTAAAGTGAAATGTTTTGGGGTAAGTGATGAACGCTGCAAAAGACATGAGGAAAAAATATTTGATTATTCTTTCTTTCAAATGTCACCAAATGAACAATATGAAAGAATCAAATATGCAAGTTGTTTGCCAACCACTTCTGCCTTTTACAATATAACTAAGCTTCGTCAATATGAGTTGCGACATGATGAACGAATCCCATTGCTTGAGGACAGGCCCAAATGGCTAAATGCTATAAGAATGGGTATTAAATTTCATTTCTTCGACAAGAAAACTGTTTTATATAGACTTCATGAAGAATCGCTAAGCAACACATCAATCCTATCTCCAAAGTTTTATGAGTCTACAAGATTAGCGTTTTTCTATTATGTATTTCTGGATATGTACAGAAACAATCCTGACGAGGCTATTAAGGAAGCCGTACGGTTAGAAATGGAATTATACAAGAAATTAGCAAATGCTAGAGTCGCACGTGATAAATATTATAGATTGTCCATATACCGGATTATCGACACCTTTAAACGTGTTGTTCGAAGAATTAAATAATTATAGGATTAGAAATGTCTCTAATTAATTATATTAAACGAGGATTTAAATATGTCTTGCATGGTATCCCCACTACCAATGTTACTGCAAATATAACCTATTCTTCTCCCCATGAAACTCTTTGCGGAAAAAAAATCATTGTAACTGGTGGCGGAAGCGGCATTGGTTATGCTATGGCCAAAAAATTCAAGGAAGAAGGAGCACAGGTATTAATAGCAGGAAGAAATGAAGACAAACTAATAAAATGTTCAAAAGAATTAGACTGCCATTATCTATTATTAGACGTCACAAAGGTGGAAACTTTTGAGTCGTTTATTAATAATGCCAACAAGATTTTAGGGGGAGCCAATTGTCTTGTAAATAATGCCGGCATTTCCCTTCATGAAAAATCTTATGCCGATGTGACTCCAGAATCTTTTGATAAGCAAATAAATACAAATTTAAGAGGTGGTTTTTTCCTTACTCAGAAATTTGTAAATATGCTATTATCCCAGAATCAAGAAGGAAATATTCTATTTGTTTCATCTGAGACGGGTGATACCGTAGATATTAGACCTTATGGCTGGACCAAAGCCGCAATCAATAGCATGATGAAGGGGTTTGCCTATAAACTTGCATCCATGAATATCAGGGTAAATGCAATTGCACCGGGAGTTACCACTTCTGAAATGACAGGCTTTAAAGAGGAAGGAAATCTTTATTATAAAAACGGTGCCACAAAAAGAGTATATCTACCAGGAGAGGTTGCTGAGACAGCTGCGTTTTTACTTTCGGATTTATCTAAATGCATTTCAGGACAAATAATTGTCTTGAATAACGGTAAGACCATCAACTTTAGAAAATGAGTGAACAAAAGAAATACTTTACAGATGAACGGAATGTTCAAATCTTGATTTCCTTGTTGAAAGAGCATGGAATTCACCGAGTCATAGCTTCACCTGGAACTACCAATATGACCTTCGTGGGTAGTATTCAAAATGATCCGTTCTTTCAAATTTGGTCGTGTGTGGACGAACGCTCCGCTGCTTATATGGCATGCGGCATGGCCGACGAAACAGGGGAGCCTGTTGCCTTAAGTTGCACCGGTGCAACTGCATCTCGCAACTATATGTCTGGACTTACAGAGGCTTATTATCGAAAACTTCCTGTCCTCGCAATAACTTCATATCGGGGTGAATCAGAAATTGGACATCTTAAAGACCAACAAATAGACAGAAGAAGTATTCCCAATGATATTGCTGTAGAAAGTGTTATTATTCCTTTAGTAAAGGACAAAAGGGATGAAAAATATTGTATCATTGAAGGGAACAAGGCCATTTTGGCATTAAAACAACACGGAGGAGGACCTGTTCATATCAATTTAATGACCGCGTATAGCCGGAATTTCGCTACAAAAGAAATATCTCCTGTCAGGAAAATCATGAGGTATACAAAAGATAATGATTTTCCCGAATTACCTCAAGGAAGATTAGCTATCTTTATAGGGTCACACAAAACTTTTACTGAAAAAGAAACAAAATCGATTGATGATTTCTGTGCAAAATTTGATGCTGTAGTATTTACATCCCACATTAGTGGTTACCATGGTAAGTATCAATGTAATTTCTCATTGGTGTGCGGACAAAAAGGTTATTTTTCACCATTAAAAAATATAGACCTGTTGATACACCTGGGTGAAGTATCCGGTAATGCTTATAACATAAAGGGTAAAGAGACGTGGAGAATCAGTGAAGATGGAGCCATAAGAGATACATTTGGAACCCTAACAAAAGTGTTTGAAATGAGTCCATATACTTTTTTTGAGCATTACAACAAGGATGCCAAACAGATCTCTGCCGAATATCTTGAATCATGCAAAAAAGAATATCAAAGAATTTTTGAGATGATTCCCGACCTACCTTTTAGCAATATATGGATAGCACAGCATACTATTCAATCTTTGCCGGAAGGATGCGAGTTCTATATGGGAATACTTAACAGCCTACGTTCATGGAATTTCTTTCAATTACCCCAAAACATTAATGCCCACAGTAATGTAGGTGGATATGGTATCGACGGAGGGGTTTCTACAATGATTGGCGCTTCTTTCTGTAATCCTAATAAGTTATATTTAGGTGTTTTTGGAGACCTTGCTTTTTTCTATGACATGAACTGTCTGGGAAATAGGCATGTCGGAAATAATGTACGCATTATGCTTATTAATAACGGCAGGGGAACAGAATTTCGCAATTATGGGCATCCGTGTTATCCTTATGGAGAAGGGGCAGATATATTCATGGCTGCAGCTGGTCATTTTGGAAACAAATCTACAAACTTGGTAAGACATTATGCAGAAGATTTAGGGTTCAATTATATATCTGCTTCTAACAAAAACGAATATTTAAATAACATTCAATTATTCGTTAATCCTATAATCACCGACAAACCTTTGATTTTTGAAATTTTTATAGATTATCGGGATGAAAGCGATGCACTTAAAATTATACTAAATCTTGCTGACAATCCTGCCCCAAGATCTTTTAAACAGAATCTAAGTTCCTACGCTAAAAGCATTGTTGGTGACAAAATTTACGGGATTACTAAAAGTATTATAAAAGGGTAAAATGAAAATAGGTATTTTAACTTACCACAGAGCCCATAACTATGGGGCTGTGCTTCAATGTTATGCATTACAAGAAATCCTTAAGAAATTAGGGGCTGATGTTTCTATTATCAACTACAAACAACCACATATAGAAAGGGCTTACAAACCCAAATATTCTATCAAGCATATAATAAAATTGATTCTATTATTTAAATTCTCGACCTTAAAACAATATCTTTCAAACATCAAAAAATTGTATTTCAGACAATACAATTTTAACAAATTCAGAAAGAATTACCTTAGTTGTACAAAAGAATGCAATGAAGATAATATTCCTCAAAATTTTGACAGATACATTATAGGGAGCGATCAGGTATGGAGTATTCATTGCACAAAAACATTTGACCAAACATATTGGGGAGGTTTTAAACGCAAACCAACTTCGAAATTATTTGGCTATGCTATTAGTTGTAATGGTGATTTTCATAATTTTATTGATAATAAGACAGTCTGTAATTTCTTTTATCGATTTGACGATATTACTTTTCGAGAAGTAAAAGCACAAAAAGAAATGGAAGAAGTAACAGGTATTAGAAAAAACATAAGTTTAGACCCAACCTTATTAACAATTGATAAGATATGGAGCCCCTTCATAAAAGCCAAATGGAAAAATAAAAAATATATTGTCGTATATCAAATACGAAGATTAAAAACATCTCCTAAAATGTTAGAATCTAAAGCTCAAAAGTATGCACAAAAGCATAATCTTGAAGTTATCAACCTTTCGGGAATGTTTTATTCGGTAGAAGATTTCGTTTCCTTAATTAAATATGCACAATGTGTTTTCACATCATCTTTTCATGCAACGGTTTTTTCCATTATTTTCGAACGGCCGTTTTACACATTTTTACTTTATGATAACCATGATGAAAGATACAAAGACTTGTTAATAAAACTGAATTTATCAGATCACCTTGTCGACCAAAATACAGAGATTTGCGACCATATTCCTTTTATAACAAATATTGATGAAGCTAAAAGAAACCTTAACCGCATGAAAGTGGATTCTATCTCGTACTTAAAAAAAATAGTTTCAGATTATAAGTAATATGGCATTATTAGTCTCTATCATAGTTCCGGTATATAATGCGGAGAGATTTCTTTCAAGATGCATCTCAAGTATCTTAGATTCCACTTATAAGAATTTTGAATTAATTCTGGTGGATGACGGGTCCAAAGACAATTCCCCTGGTATTTGTGATCAATTTGCACAAAAAGACAAAAGAGTCATTATCATACATAAACGTAATGAGGGAGTAACTAAGGCTCGTATCGATGGATATAACAGAAGCTTAGGTGATTATGTGACATTTATTGATGCTGATGACTATGTTTCTGACGACTATCTTGAGCGCCTTTTAAACACTGCAAAACAGAATAATTCTGATGTGGTTTCTTGTCAATATTATAATGTACGAAAAGAAGTTGCCGAGCCGTGCAAAAAAATGATTACGGGGAGATATGAAAAGGAGGGAATTGAAAGGATTCTTAATGACAGTAATTCTTATTACATAAAACACAACAAACTACCTTTTGCTGTGTTTCTTTGGGGCAAATTGTATAAGAAGGACATACTTCATGATTCACTAGAAAAAGGAATGAACCTTTGGCATGGAGAAGATTTTGCATGCATCCTATATTTGTTGATACACAAAGTCAATAGCATCACAATGATTGATGATTATTTATATTACTATGTTCGTCATGAGAATCAGGTAACCAGTGTGTTAAGAGAGGATATGTGGAAAGGATATCAAGATTGTTGGGAGAGACTTATTGAAATTGACAAAGGAGGTGTTTGGAAAAATCAAATGCCTTATAGAATAAAGAATTCAGCAATGACATGTATATATCGTTATAAAAAAGCGAATTTAGCTAGCAGTACATTTATTGAAAAATTGAAGGAAATCTCTAATTCAAAAATAATGTCAACATACGTTTTTAAGAATATTTGTTCTCTCTCTATTCCTTTAAAAGATAAAGTAAAACTATATCTGCTTAAATACCACATGTTTTATTCATTTTATTATTTGATTCGATAAAATTTAATGTTATTGAAAAGATATGAGTAAATTAATAGCAATAATATCATACAACATAAACTCCAAGCATCTTAATTATGGAGCTGCATTGCACAGTTATGCTTTTCAAAATCATTTGGAAAAACAGGGATGCAATTCTGTGATTATAAATTATACTCCCTTAAAACTTGACAATTATCACATTAAATTTCCCATTTTAAACATTCCTGTTTCAAAAACAGCAAAGGGTTTTCTTTACCATTGCATCAACTGGGGGCTCGGCTTCTTTTCAAACATAAGAAAATATAGAAAGTTTAAACTTTTTTTTCGCAAAAATACAGCTATATCAAAAAAGGCTTATCACTATAAAGATTTAATTAATCTCCCTCGTATTGAGAATTTTGATTTCGACACTTTCGTTTGCGAAAGTGACGTAATATGGAAGAAATATGACGATATAAAATTTGACGATATTCTGTATTTGAACTTTCCTGCTGCCAACAACAAGAAAAAGGTGGCTTATTCCCCTTCTTTAAGTTCGAAACCCTTCAATTCAGAGGAAATAAAAACTTTTAAAAAACTTGTTTCTTCCTTTTCCGCTATAAGTTGCCGTGAACAACAGGGGGCTAAATATCTTTCCGGCATTCTAAATCAAGAAATTGATTGGGTTCTTGACCCAACCCTACTCTTAAATGCTGAAGATTATGAACCAATTATCAAAGAACCTAAAGAAAAGGGGTATATTCTCCTCTATAATTGTATGGTAAATGACCAATCTATGGTCAAAGAGGCTTTAAAATATGCACAAACCAAAGGAAAGAAACTGATTGAAATAAGCAATTGGTATGTAAATAAGTTATATTACAAGCACACGGTAAAAACTGATTTGGGAATAGAAGAATTTTTAGGGTATTTCAAATATGCTGATGAAGTTATATGTAATGCTTTTCACGGGCTATGTTTTTCTGTTATTTTCAAAAAGGAGTTCTTTCTTTTCTTAAGGGACGATACTGATTATCGGATGCAAAATATAACAAATGCTTTAGAATTATCGTCAAGATTAATATATTGGAATAACAGACATATACCAACGAACCTGCCCATGATTAATTATGATGAAGTTTATTCTCATCTTAACTTACATAGAAAGAGGTCTATAGGATTCATAAATAACAATATTATTACGTGAATAGCTTTTGTTTTCAAATAACATCAGATCTTCATTATGAAAAAAATAGCTGTAATATTTGCAGGTGGTTCTGGGAAACGGATGAACACCGTGGCCCGTCCCAAGCAGTTTCTGGAATTAAATGGTAAACCCATTATCATCTACACGCTGGAACTGTTTGATAATCATCCTGATATTGACGGTATCGTTGTGGTATGCATAGAGTCATGGATTCCTTTCCTTCAGAAAATGCTGAAGAAATTTGAAATCAATAAAGTAGTGGAAGTTGTTCCTGGAGGAGTCACAGGGCAGGATTCCATCTATAACGGCCTATCAACGGCAGCAAAGCATTTTCCAAAGGATAGCATCGTGCTGATTCATGACGGAGTGCGTCCGCTTATCGTAGAACAAACAATTTCTGACAACATAGCAATGGCTAGAAAGGAAGGAAATTGTATCACTTGTGTTCCTGCAACAGAAACATTTGTGGTAAAACAGGAAGATGGTTCGCTGAATATCCCCTCAAGAGACAACTCACTTATCGCGCGCGCTCCTCAGACCTTTGTTTTAGGTGACATTTTGGAAGCTCATGAGAATGCACAGAAAGCTGATAAGCACGATTTCATCGATAGCTGCACCATGATGAGTTATTACGGCCATCAGATGCATACCATCATCGGTCCGATGGAAAACATCAAGATTACGACACCTACGGATTTCTTTATCTTCCGAGCCATGGTACAGGTGCATGAAAACCAGCAGATATTTGGGTTCTAGCCAACGATGACGATAACGATAATCTATTGCAAATTAAAATATGTTTGAATACAAGAATAAGGTGGTGCAAGAAGATCTAAAGCTGATGGCTGAAGAACAGCTTGACTGGCATCAGTTTAATGGCAAGACAATATTAGTGACTGGGGCTACAGGAATGCTGGCCACCTATATTTCCTATTTCCTATTATACTTAAAAGAAGAAAAATGTGTAGATTTAAAACTTTTAGCGTTGTGCAGAACTAAGTCTAAAGCTGAGAAAACTTTTAAAGAGTTTCTCAATAAACAATATTTCGAAGTACTATTACAAGATGTATGTGAACCTATCCAATATGATGGAAACATTGACTATATTTTCCACTTGGCGGGAAATGCCAGCCCCCACTTTATCAACACAGATCCTGTTGGTATTGTAAAAAGCAATATGCTCGGAACTTTCAATATTCTGGAACTGGCTAAAGAAAAAAGGACTTTGAAAGTTATCTTTGCTTCTACTCGTGAGGTATATGGAAAGAATGAAAATGAGGATAGTCTAACCGAAACGTCTTTTGGAATCATTGACCCGATGGAAAACCGCAGTTGCTATCCTGAAAGCAAGCGGGCTGCAGAAACTATCTTCCGCAGTTATTTCCTTCAATATGGTATCAACTTTAGTGCCTTAAGAATAGCCCATAGCTATGGTCCTGGTATGAATCTTCATGGCGATGGACGTGTGATGGCAGATCTGATAGGAAATGTTGTTAATGGCGAGAATATTGTTCTGAAAAGTACAGGTGAGGCCTTGCGAGCCTTCTGCTATATTACAGACGCTGTAACAGGAATCTTTTATGCAGCCTTAAAGGGAGATGCGGGGGAAGCTTACAACCTTGCTAATGAAACGGAAGAAATTTCTATCCGAAATCTGGCAGAACTGTTAGTCTCCGTGAGAAAAGACATAAAACTACAAGTGGTTTATAACATACCCGACACAAATACAGGCTATTGTAATTATAAACGCGTTAGACTCTTTACCGCTAAACTTGAAAAAATAGGTTGGCAGCCAAAAGTAGGCTTAAAAGAAGGATGTGAAAAAACTATTAATAGTTTTATAGAAAGATGAAAGAGATGACCTTGCAGGAGATACAATCTCTCCAACTGGAAATGATGCAAAAGATACACGATTTCTGTGTAGCAAACAATATAAGATATTCTTTAGGTGGAGGTACTTTATTAGGAGCCATCCGGCATAAAGGATACATACCCTGGGACGATGACATCGACATTATGATGCCAAGACCTGACTACGAAAGGTTTATCCAAGAGTTTCAAGGATATGACCCAGAATTAACAGTTCAAAATTATTACACCGATATCTCTTTCCATAGGGAGTGGACAAGGGTATGCAACAATAGGACTTTTCTTGTGTATTGGCTGGCTACAGGAGGAGTGTTTATAGATGTCTTTCCCATTGAAGGATTACCATCCGAAGAAGAAACATATATCTATTTAGATAAATTGAAAAATATAAGGAATCAATTCTGGCGAACAACTAAGAAAAAAAGAGAGTCTGTAGAAGGGAACTTCTATATATACAGACTCAAGTATTATCTCAGAAAGATATTCTTTCCTAGCAGAAAAGCATTAATATCTGAGTATGAGAAACTTTTTCTTTCTTACCCATTTTATTCTTCCAAATATGCTGGTGCCATAACAGGTATTTATGGCATTAAAGAACATATGGACGCAAAAGTATTTAAAAAATTTATACTTTTACCTTTTGAAAATCACAATTTCTATGGTATTGCTGATTACGATGCTTATTTAACAAAACATTATGGAGACTATATGAAACTGCCTCCAAAGGAAAAACAAATAAGTCATCATGGCTTTAAGGTCTATTGGAAATAAGAATGTTTCTATCATCAACCATGTCACTATTTATGAAAAAAACAAAAATCTTTTTGCTTTTTTTTATTATAGGTCTTTGCAACTCATACCTTACAGCATGTGGAGAAACAAATTATTTCTTAGAAGAACCCATAGAAACCCTCATTAACGATGAGGGTGATACGGTTAGGTATGCAAACAAAAAAGAGGTTATCACGGATTTTATTGAATTATCGTATGATAATATCATTGTTGAGAAATCATTTATCATAGAAAAAAGATTCAGTTACGGTTATCAGGGGATGACTATTTATAACAACTTTCTGTTTCAAGCACATGATTATGGCGGCTGTATAGAGGTCCATAACCTTGAGGATAACACCTTTGCTTTCGCTATAGAAAGGAAAAAAGGAGAATACACCCTTCACTGTAATAATGTGGATTTTGGCCCTTTAAAATATGATACAGACGA
>JAEEGL010302615.1_pt1 | contig 23349 bp, 18 predicted proteins | sample 9134231 | NCBI WGS metagenome assembly JAEEGL01 (sample SAMN16246548, study PRJNA631951) | gut metagenome | biome: gut microbiome; feature: rumen; material: fiber-attached | host: Bos | place: Iran: Karaj | collected 2018-10
AGGATATATCAACCAAAGCGTATATGCCTCCAGCAAGCACGCGCTAACCGGCTTTACTAAAGTGCTGGCCAAAGAGGTGCAGCCCTTCGGCATCCGTGTGCACCTGATTTCGCCCGGCGGCGTCGCCACCGAGATGGTCAAGAAGATGCGCCCCGACATCAAGCCGGAGGCGTTGCTTCAGCCAGAAGAGATTGCCGAGATTGTCCGCTTCCTGGTGACACGCAAAGGGAGCGGCACGATAGACCAGTTCTATCTGCGCCGCTACTCCTCGTTGGCATTCGATTAGCCAACCCCGTGTCATCAAACTCTCTGTCTACCAGCCCATTATGCAAATCCGTCTGTGTGTTTTTACACAGACGGATTTGCATAATGTCTTGAGTATCAGAAGAATATCTGCCACGCTTTATCGCAACGCAATCTTTACGATGCCGGTCACCGCAACTTGAGAACTTTGCTCTCGAACGGAATCGGATAGGTGGAAATCCAGACAGTGGGCTTAATGTCTTCGGAGGTGGCGGAGACGGCCCAGACTTCCAGAGTTTTGCCCTTAAGGTCTTCAGTGAGAGGATAATAGTAGGTGTAATTACCTTCGGTGTCGTCCAGCCAGACTTCCCATCCGTAAGGGTCACAGCTGTACGACGGTGCGCGGTCGGGGCAGCCGTGCCACTCGCCGTCTATCTTCAACGCAGCCCAGGCACCTTCCCTTTCGAACTTGCCGTCCAGGGCGATGCACAGATAGGCACCGGCGGGGATCTCATCAAGCGACACTTCTCCCTTCCAGACATACCCTTTCCAGTTATCACCCTTCTTCATCCAGTAAGTCGGGAACAAGTTGGTGGCGCGCCAGACGGAGCGATCGACAGCCGCACCGTCGCTATAACCGCGGATCTCGGTAATGCGCAGCGGGGTGAAATCCAGATGGAAATAGCGGAACGGCCCGGCTGCGCGCAAATCTACCACGGAACGGATGTCGCTCAGGAATGTAACGTATTTCCAACTCTTCAGATCGGTGGAGACCATCGCCGTGGCGCCTTCCTCAATATAGTAAGGCAGCAGCGAGAATTCGTCGTAGGTCTCAATCACCAGCGAATCCAGCTGCTGCACGCTGCCCAGATCCAGGTTGAGAGCCGTGCTGAACGGTTTGAAAAACTCGTCGCGGATGGCCACCGAGAAAGATGTTGAAGGGTCACCATCGAACATAAAGCGGTCCCAGCAGTCGCGGATCGCGAACGAGCGCTGGTTGAAGAAAGCATCGCGGGCGGCCTGAACGGCAGGCACCACGGTGGGTCCTGAACGCTCCAGCGAACGCAGCTCCAGCGCGTTGTTGTCGGCGGCATAAGTCATCGCATCGTAGATGCACTGCCCTTCAAGAGGATATTCTGTCCGTTCCAACGCTGCCAGCTTGCGGTGATACGCATGCTTGAGCGGCGTGCCGGGAAACTTGATGCGGAAAGTACGCCCTCGGGCCAGCGCCGGCTGCCTTTTGCCGTCGAGACTGGCGGAGGAAAACCGCATTGTCCCCTTCTCCACCTTGGCGGTATAGGTCTGTCCGGGCATGCCCAGCAACTTAACCTCAACCTCATCGCCAACCTTGTCATTTACAATCTGATACGGGATGCCCGTCAGCGCCACCTTATCCTTTTCGGGCGCGGTGGTAATCTTGACCAGCGCGGCGCGGAACGGCTGCACCTCAACCTCTATCGAAGAACCGTAGGCATAGCTGCCAAGATCGTATATATAAGGATGATATTGACGGACCTTGACGCGGCCGGAGGGTTCCAAACCGATGGAAGCATCCAGCTGCACGGTGTATTTCACCGGCTCCCAGGTCAGATTGCGCAGCGTCAGAAAGCGGGTGGCGCCGTCGCCGCGGCTGAGCGCCTCCGGGCCATACTGCTCCTCAGGCAGACGAAGCGCATTCACCAGAATGTCGCGGTATTCGCGGTGCAGATTGTAGATGAAAGCCAGTGTAGGATACTCGTCGTCGCGCAGCAGCCAGGGATTGGCATAAATCTGCGGCGCCATTATCAGTTCGCGGCCGAATGCCTGCAATATCAGATCATCCTCCCAATAATCGAGACATGACGAAAGGCACACGCCATGGTCTTCTGTCAGGCGCGTCAGATTCTCCGGCGCCTTGCGGGCGATAGCCTGCCCGCGATGGTGCGGAGCAGTCATCGTGTTGGTCATGAAGACATCGATATATGTCTCGTCGCCGCCCAGAAGATATGTAGTGGAATGCTTCATCCCGGGGCCCAGTTTCAGACGATGGTTCAGCATCACGAAATCTGGCCGGATCTCCCTCACGCGGGTCATCATCTCGTCGAAATAATCATATTTTGAAGGGCGCAGCTGGCCGCATACGCCGTCCATCTTGAAGAGTCCGAGATTGTAGTCGCGCACGAACTCCAGCACCATGTCCATACGCTCGGCCGCCTCCTCGGGAGTGTCGCCAAAGCCGTCCGGGCCACCCCAGACACCCAGGCTCGCACCGAAGCCGGCAGCCTTGTCGCGGATGGGCGCCAGACCGTGGGGATACTGGTTGCGGAAGCGTTCGGATCGGGTCGAGCCGTAGAAATGACGGCCATCCAAAAACCCGGCATCAAAGGCGAAGATGTCCAGTTCCATCCCGTAGGTGTCGTGCAGCCACTGGAAGAAATCGAGCTCGGCATAGGTCTGCTCCTCGCTAGGGCCTTCGTTGGTATGGCTCATCCAAGTGAAATACTCCGCCTTGGAGGGCGTCTTCTCATCTGCGCCCGCTACTGGATATTGCTGGGCATAAATCGCCGTGCACGCCGCCAGCAAGGCGGTTGCGACAAGAACAAATCTCTTCATATCTATGTTAAAAATCCGTAACGTCCAGGTTTATCAAATTGGCCAGGGAGTTCAGCGAGAAGCCGGTGGCGCCGTCCACAAAGTATTCGACGCTATGGGGAGAGGAATCACTCCAGATTTTTGTGAGGTAGTAACTCCACTCAACTATTTCGCCTTCAAAGTCGACCAGACCTGAGAGGTAATTGCCGCTTATGTTTGGTACCTTGGTAGTCATACCGCCGTTTGTAACAGTAAAACTGGGGGTATATGCATACTGCACAATCGTAAACCGGGCCGTATCATCGGTCTCCGGACTGGAGATGGTGATGGTTGCCGTACGACTGTCGCCGGGGTTGGGATCGACGGTAAAATCGAGGCTGTAAGGGGTCAGCGCTTTGGTTCCGGTATGATGGACCCAGTTAATCGGAGAGCCGCCGGACGTGATGCTGACCTCGTAGTTCACGTTGGCGGCTATATTAAAATTTACGATTCCTCCCTTGCAGGTCATAAGGCTGGTGGTGCGATCATCGGTAACCACGATGGTGCCTCCCTCGCTGAAGGTTATCTTCTTGAGCAAGGTGGTAGTGCCGTTGGTAACAATAACCGATACCTTGTCGTACTCAAAATCAACTCCGGAATTAACCACAATGGTTATGATGCCCTTCAGACCGTTCTCCACCACCTTGGCCTTCAATCCGGCGGTCGGCATCACATCGATGTCGGCACTGCCGGTGGAAGAAGTGATAGTGTAGGAAATGTTGATGGTAGCCCCGGGGGTAGCGGAAATGGTCGTCGATGTTGCGAAGGAGATGGCAAGATCAGCCACAACGGGCAGCACGAATGTCCCTCCGTTATCGGCCAGCACCACTGTCAGGCTGGTCCCGTCGCTGGTGACGGACTCGAACATGGAGTCTCCACTGGGGCCCTGCGGGCCGACTGAGCCCTCACCGGGATCACCGGGATCGCCTTTGTCGCCTTTTGCCCTGCCAAGTTGTGTCCACCCTCCGCTGCCGTAACGTACCCACCAGTAGTCGTCTTCTATCTTGAGTTCGGGAGTGATGCCGTTCTGGCCGCCCGCCGCAAACGGCTGGCCGGCATTGTCCAGCATTATCTCGCCGCCAAGAGTCCAGTAATACGCCCCGCCCTCGCCCGGAACTATGCCGATTATCGGTGCGGGGGTGCCGGGTGCACCCGGCTCGCCAGGATCGCCGGTTGCCTGACCGTAATCAACCCATTCTCCGTCGCCGTAACGCACCATCCACCGCCCGTCAACAATCTTGAATTCGGGTGTAACTCCGGGCTTGCCGGGGTCGCCCGGATCACCCGGATCACCCGGATCGCCGGGGGCTCCCGGAGCGCCGTCTTTGCCGTTGTAAATCTTCTTGACGCCGCTCTTGCTGAAGGTTATGGCGTAGCCGATCACCTCCCCGTCCTCCTTTATTTCGGAGATACCGGTGATGTATTCAGCCCCCTCCAGCACCGCAGCGATGCCGTCCAGAGCCTCAATATTGCTGTTGAACTGCCGGCAAGTGCGATCCAGTTCGGCCACCTTGTTCTCCACATAGGTAAGGCGCGAGTTAAAATCGTCCAGATTGAGGCAGGAAGCCAGGACCGCCACGGTCGCTGCGACTATTGTCAATAATCTGTATCTTTTCATAACTAATGGATTTACTTGGTGATTGTAAAGGAGAAAGGATCCTCGGTGCTGCCGACAGCTATGGTGTATGTGCCCGAACTATAGCCGGACAAATCTATGACCACCGCTCCGCCTTCAGCCGCGGTTCCACTGTCCAGGGTAGTGCCGCCGGTGTTCTTGACCCACCAGTTGGCGGGATGCGCAAAGGTAAGCGTCAGCGCGCGGGAGGCCTTGTCATAACTTAGCGAAGTGGATGAGGCCGTCTGGGCAGCGGTATATCCTGCTGTTGGGTCGGGATCAGGGTCGTCACCTCCTCCCTCAGCCATAACTATAATCTCCGTGGAGCAACCGGCTCCGGTATTAATGACACCACCGTTGTTCTGCCCGACATAACGAACTTTGATACGGTCGCCGGGTTGGATTGTGGTGGTGATACGGCAGACAAGTGATGGATAAGTGATGGTCCTGCTGAGCGGAAGCTGAAGATCAATTCCGCCGTATAAATCTATATCCTGCTTGAATTTGCCGTCTTTGTCAAAGAGCGATAAATAAATCCTGCCGGTAAAGGCATTGGCCTGAGGTGTGATGGCACCGACCTTACATTCAAAGCTCACGTTTGCCTTTATGTTGGTTGCCGTAGTCGTGATTCCCGAATAACCGTTGGCCTGTACGAAAATAAGGGCGTCCTGATCGGCCGAAGATCCGTCATAGTCAGGAACCAGTCCAACAACGACCTGCTGGTTTGCCGTTAGATTATATGGTCCGGCAATAATGTGCGTAAGTTCGCAATAACAATCGGCATGGCCCCATCCCCAGTTGAAGTGGAAACGATCATCGGCGTCATAGCCATCCAGGATGAAGGTATGTCCACCCCCGACTGACGTGTCATCACCTGTGTAAATCGTCGGACCGTTATTGTCAAGAATATCTTTGAGCAACTGAATCCATCCCGATTCGCTATATTGCGCTTTACTGGCAAAATAAGCTCCTTTGTCGTACTTCATATACGACTTCAGTCCATTCAGCAGAGAATTGTCGTAAGCAGAGGATCCCGAGACTCCGAAACTCACTCTTGACATAGTTGCCATATCATACACCAGCGTCGCCACCGCCTCCGCCTGAGCATCGGTATAGCCGTAATAATAGTTCAGAGGCATGTTTTCCCAATCGTAGGCGTAACCCAGTTCGTGGGCGGCATAGGATGGGCCTGACACATTGGATTGTTTTGCCGGAATTGTCCCGACACCGGCATCCGGCCACTGGAAATAGCGGGCAAGAATGGCACCGGCAATGGCGACGCAGCCCGTAATGCACCGTTGTCCGTTCAACATCGGGCAATGATAATTAAAAGGCTCGTGCTGGTCCCATGAGGCGGTTTCGTAGAGCACCGATCCTCCGCGCGTGGGAGCAGGATTGTCCCACTGCGCACGAACGGCTTTTGTGGGGGTCGCATCGTCACTAAGGGAGTTTAGTTGCACCTCCAACTGTGAAAACCACCACGCCATACCGTCGGGCATCTCTTCCCTGTCGGGGAAACGGCCATCGGGAGAATAGGCCAGCACCGGGGATACGGCATCGTTGAGAGCAATCACCACAAAGCCGCCGCCTTCGCGGTTGAAGGCCGCCCATGCATTTGATGAGTTCTCCACAACCGTCAGCTCGGCTCCGCCACGTTTGACAGGTGTGCCGAAGAACTCCGCAGCGACCTCTGCCGCTCGCCGTTGCGACACTTTTTCGGCCAAAAGTGGCATGGCCAGAAGCAGCGTCAACAGCAGCAGGGTGAATTTTTTTATAATTCTCATCGTGGTTTATGGAGAAATGCTGTGTAAAGTTAAGTATATTTGCGATATGAAAAAATGGTTTTTTGTTACACGACCCTGGTCGTTTGTGGTTTCTGCCACTCCCGTTATCGTCACTACCCTTTTCCTGCTCTACAAACTTGGCGGAGCTAATATCGACTGGATCAACGCCGTACTGGCGCTGATCGGCATCGTACTCTTCCACGCAGCGGGCAATGTACACAGTGATTATTACGATTACAAAACCGGCATCGACAGCAAGGATGCCTTTTGCATCCAGAATCTCGTAAGCGGTGAATACACCCCCAAACAGTATCGCAACTTTTCGCTGGTACTGCTTGCAGCCGGTCTCGTGGTGGGGCTTGTACTGACACTCCGCAGCGGATGGCCCCTGCTGGTTATCGGAGGCCTCGGTGCATTGATCACATGGATTTACCCCTGGACCAAGTTCCACGCCCTGGGCGATCTGGACATATTCCTGAACTTCGGCGTTCTGCCCATGTTGGGCACCTCGTTCGTTGCCACCGGCGCAATTGACTGGAGCACCCTGCTGCTCAGTATCCCTGTGGGATTTATCACCGTGGCAGTGCTCCACTCCAACAACACCCGCGACATCCCAAGCGACTCCGCTGCCGGCGCAAAGAGTTTTGCGAAAGTCATCGGTGAGAAGGCGTCTATGTGGTGGTACATCATCCTCATCTCCGTGCCGTGCATCTATACCATTTGCGCTGTTTTGTGCAAGGCATTTCCCTGGTGGTGTCTGCTGATTGTCCTGTCGCTCCCCATCGTGGCAAAGAATATACGCCAGGCGCTCAAATACCGCACCGAGGGCCTCGCCGCATTCAACAATCTCGACCTGATGACTGCCAAACTGCAGATGATATCGGGCATAACTCTCTGTCTCGGCTTCCTTCTGGGTGCACTGCTGTAAATGGGCGCCGCCTCTCATAACGGTGCTGCGTCATGGCCACGTATAATCGCGGCCGTGGCTGTGGCGGCTGTGCTGTGGCTGGTGATGTTCAGTCCCTGGACCGCGCCGCACATTCCGTTCTGGCCCGTGATGGCTCTTTCCAGTTGCCTCCTTCTTACGCTTGCCTGGACCCTCTTTCCCAAGTGGCACGATGGCTTCCGCCTGACGCTGGGTCAAATCGGCCTCGGCGTGCTTGTCGCCGCGGCTCTTTGGGGCATCTTCTGGCTGGGAGACCGGCTCTCCAGCGCCTGGTTTTCATTTGCGCGCCCCCAGGTCGACAGCATCTACTCCCTTAAGGATGGCGCCTCCAAATGGCTTCTGGCCGCCCAGTTGCTGCTGTTGACAGGACCGGCGGAGGAGATCTTCTGGCGTGGCTGCATCCAGCGCACCATAGGCGAAAGGCTGGCGCCGAAGCGCTCTGCACGCCTTTGGGCGGCCATCATCACCCTGCTGATTTACACCCTTATCCATATCTGGTCATTCAACTTCATGCTGATTATGGCCGCCGCCGTGGCCGGTGCCGTCTGGGGCCTGCTCTACTGGCTCAAACCGGAATGGCTCCCCGCGCTGGTGGTTTCGCACGCGTTGTGGGACGCCGCCGTATTTGTCGTATTTCCAATAATGTAAAATATGAAACGCATTCTCTTCTTATCAATCTGTATAATTATGATCTCCGCGTGCAAAAGCAATAGCGGCTACATTGCAAAGCCGCGCGTAAAAACCGACCACTACACACCGGAAGTCATGCGCCTTATGGGCAAGGTCAGCGACCCGCAACCTTCGCCCGACGGCAGCAAAATTCTGTACGGCGTGACCTACACCAGCATAAAGGATAACCGCGACTGCCGGCAGCTGTTCGTAATGAACGCCGACGGCAGCGAGCCGGTGCAGATCACCAAATCGGGCAGCAGTATTTCCAATGCCCGCTGGATAGAGGGCGGCGAGAAGATTGCCTATCTGACCAAAGGGCAGATGTATGTCTGCGACGTCCGCGGCAAACATGCTAAAAAGGTGAGCAAAGTTGAGCGCGGAATAGGCGAATTCAAGTTTTCTCCCGACGGCAAGAAGGTGCTCTACACCGCCGACTTCAAGAACTACACCGCCCCGACCGATCGCTATCCCGACCTCAAGAAGGCCAACGTGCGCACCATAGACAATCTGATGTACCGCCATTGGGACCACTTCGTCGAGTACATCCCCCACACTTACATTGCCGATTTCAAGCCCAAGGGCGCATTAAGCAAGGGCGTGGATATCCTCGACGGCGCGCCGTTCGAGCTCCCCACAGAACCCTGGAGCGGCCTGGAGCAGCTGGACTGGAGTCCCGACAGCAAATATATCGCCTACTCCTGCCGCAAACTCACCGGCAAAGAGTACGCTTTCTCTACAAATACCGACATCTATCTCTACGATGTGGCGGCCAAATCGTGCGAAAACCTCACCGAAGGGATGCCTGGCTACGACACTAACCCCGTGTTCTCGCCCGACGGAGGCAAGATCGCATGGCTCAGCATGGAGCGCGGCGGCTATGAGGCCGACCGCATGAGGCTGATGGTGATCGATCTGGCGACCCGCCGTATGAAAGAGCTCACCGCCGGCTTCATCTACAATGCAGAAAACCCCGCATGGAGCCCCGACGGTGGCAGCATATTCTTCTCTTCCGTAGTAGAGGGGCTGGGCCAGATATGGAAGGCCGACCTGGCCACCGGCACCCTGACCCGCATCACACCGGAGAACGAGTGGTACGATTTCGGCGCTCCCATCTTCACCAAGGATGCTTTGGGCCAGGATATGATCGTGACCACCAACGTATCAATGCTTCGTCCCGCAGAAATAGTCTCGGTGAATCCCGCCGACGGCAGCTGGATGCAGCTCACCCACGAGAACGACGATATTATCGCACAACTTGAAGATATCAAGATGGAGTCTCGGCGCCTGACCACGACCGACGGCGGCAAGATGCTCACCTGGGTGCTCTATCCTCCCAAATTCGACCCGAACAAGGTTTATCCCGCCATACTGGTGTGCCTCGGAGGCCCGCAGAGCTGCTTCAGCCAGGAGTGGTCCACCCGCTGGAACTACCGTCTGATGGCTTCGCAGGGCTTTATCGTGGTGCTTCCCAACCGCCACGGCACCACCGGCTTCGGCCAGGAGTGGTGCGAGCAGATCTCCGGCGACTACACCGGCCAGAACATGCGCGATTACTTCACCGCCGCCGATGCCCTCAAGGCGGAGCCCTACGTGGGCAAGATGGCCGCAATCGGCGCCAGCTACGGCGGTTATTCGGTTTATAACCTGGCCGGTATCCACGAAGGCCGCTTCAGCGCCTTCGTCGCCCACTGCGGCATCTTCAACGAAGAGCACATGTTCATGGAGACCGAGGAGATGTGGTTCCCCAACTGGGACAACGGCGGCATCGCACAGCCCGACGTGCCTCAGTCAGGCGCACCTTGGAGCGACAATCCCGTTGCCCGCAAGCTCTACGACCACTCCCCCCACACCATGGTCAAGAACTGGGACACCCCCATCATGGTCATCCATGGAGAGAAAGATTTCCGTGTACCTTACGATCAGGGAATGGCGGCTTTCAACGCCGCCCAGATGATGGGTGTCGAGAGCAAGATGCTCCTCTTCCCCGACGAAAACCACTGGGTACTCAAGCCGCAGAACTGCATCTACTGGCACCGCGAGGTATTCGACTGGCTGGATCGTTGGTGTAAGTAAAACTTACAACTCGAACTGTTCTTCAGGAATAATCGGAATCGTATTGGTGGATTGCGGCATTGTGACAGACACGATGCTGTCTACCACATACTTCTGCATTCCGCGCCACGGGAGTGCTCCGTTATACTCTTTGTAATGCAACTCCACCTGTTTGCCGCTGCAACGCATCAGTGAGTCGGCCACCTCTTTCTTTACGACTGAAAAGTTGAACTCGTTGGACTGGATGGCTCCGCCACCGCGCGCTCCCTTGAAGCCAGTCTGGATAAGGCGTCCCTCGTAGGTCTTCCAAACCCATCCTTTGTATACTATCTGATTGAGTTCGCCAGCCTTGACGCCGGTGCCGAACACAAAATAATATTTGATGTAGAAGAACGCCGTGGCCGCCAGAAGCAGCACTATTATCACAATCGTGAGTATTTTGGCTCCGACTTTCATATGTAACTATTTGTCTTTGATGCAACGGATGCAGCCGGCAAACGGCCTGGCAGAAATGTAATTGTTCATGTAGCTGACGTTCGCCTGGTTGTTGACTTCGTTCAGTACAAGAGCATACCACTGCTGATCTGAATAGTAGGTAGAGCAGAAGAAGTAGGTGGTTGTGACATAACCCCTGCTGGCAAGATAGCCCTGGGTGGAGAAGCCATTGGCATAGCCTGCACCGCTACCCTGTACATAACCGGCCTCCTTGCCCACGAAACCCGCTGCCTTCAGCATAGGCAGTGAGCCGCAATTGCGGGATGCATCGTAATAGGGAGCATCTTCCCTGACAGGCACCTGACTGTTCTGGCATTTGCCCACCAGAGCCATGTATTCCGACAAAGTAGGGATATGCCAACCGGCGGGACAGATGCCCTGGGCACCCTCCTGCCTCTTGGCAGTGGTCTTGGTGATGTTGGTGTTGAAAGCCACGGCATCGGAATAGAGCAAGCCCTTGGAGATGATGCCGTCGGTGGTTGCGTCAGGCTCAAGGGAGGTATCATTGCAGGGATACCAGACACCGCATATACCGTCACCGATAGTGATACCTTTATTGGAGAAGCAGAGGTTGTCTATCATCCACCAGCGGCCGTCTCCCATCTTCTTGATTCTGTATTCACGGTTGCCGATCACAAGCGTAGGAGAGCTCTGGGTGATGACAAGCTGGTCGGTGACATCGCCTTCGTTGCCGTGAGCCACAACGTTCAAGATGAATGTCCTGGGCTCATCGCCTTCGTATTCGTCCACGGAAACGGTGATTTTGGTGCCCACGGTATCGTCATCTTCGTCATCGTCATCATCGTCGGCATCATCATCGTCGGCAGCCGGCTTGTCTTGGTCATCCTCGGTAACAGGAACACCCGATGTGGGCTCCACAGTAATGCCTTCACCTTCGACAGTGATTTCCCAAGGGAAGTTGGACGCTACGGTGAACTTGTAATCACCGCCTATATAATCGGATTTGAATGAGTTTTTGCTGAACTGCACATACGCCGGTGCATCCTGAGTGAGGGTTATGAAGCAGAGGGCGTCTCTTTTTGCACCATGGGCTACAGCCGTGAAATAGTGCTTGAGGATTTTTTTGGAATCGTTCTTTGCAACATCTACGGTGATAGTCTGGGTGCCTGCTTTGCCGGTCCACTGGGAAACGGTGAGCAGATCCAGATCATCGCTGTCGCAGATAATCTCCCAGTCACAGTTTGAAGTGACATCAAATTCCAGAATGCCACCCTTGTAGTTCATCTCCTCAGAAACCTTGTTGATACTGATTTCCGGATCGTCTGCACATGAAGCGAACACAAACGAAGCAGCAATCATCAAGACTATCAAAAACTTTTTCATATAGATTGAAACATTATTAGCGGAATATCCATGCAAAGTTAGTGAAAAGAGAAGAAAAACAAACGAAATCTATCGAAAACTTTGCTTACCTTTGGGAAAACCTTAACCATGATCCAGATCCACTGCAAAAACACAGGCACCACCAAAGATTTTGAGGAGGGTGTCTATCTGTTCGAGATCCTCAAGGAATTCTCTTCCCAATTCCGCCAGCCATACGAGATTGTCTCCGCCAAAGTCAACAATGTTTCGCAGGGGCTGCGCTACAGGGCCTACAACAGCAATACAGTGGAATTTCTGGACATGCGCGACGCCAGCGGCATGAGAGTCTATTTCCGTTCGCTCTGCTTTTTGCTGTGCAAGGCGACACACGACGTGATCCAGGGCGGGCGTATCTATCTGGAGCATCCCATCTCGGGCGGCTATTACTGCAACCTGCGCAAGAAAGGGCGCGAGAAGATAACGGAGGATGATGTGGCGCGCATCAAGACCCGCATGCAGGAGATTGTGGCGGAGGATATGCAGTTCCACCGTCGTGACCTTCCCACCGAAGAGGTAATCAAACTGTTTGCGAAAAAGGCTCCGACGACAAGGTCAAGCTGTTCGAAACCAGTGAAGAAGTCTATACAGAATACTATCTGCTTGGTGATTTCGTGGATTACTATTACGGCCGTTTGGTGCCGTCCGCCGGTTATCTGAAACTTTGGGAGTTGGAGCGATACAACGAAGGCATGCTGCTTCGCCTGCCCGACCGTCACGACCCGCACCGCCTGGCGCGCAGGATTGACCAGCCTCGCACTTTCAAGGTCTTTACAGAGAATCTTCGCTGGAACATCATCATGGGACTGAGCAATGTGGGCGACGTGAACCGCGCCTGCCTCGGCGGTCGCGCCAGCGAACTGATTCAGGTGGCGGAGGCTCTGCAGGAGAAGAAGATAGTGCAGATAGCCGAAGATATCCATCGTCGTTCACGCCGGCGCAACAACCCGCTCAAGGTGGTGCTAATCACCGGCCCCAGCAGCAGCGGAAAGACCACTTTCTGCCAGAGGCTTAGCATCCAGCTGAAGGCGTGCGGCCTGCGGCCTGTATCCTTCTCGACTGACGACTATTTCGTCAACAGGGTGGACACACCTTTGCTGCCTGACGGAACCTACGACTTCGACAATTTCGAGACCGTGGACCATGCATATCTGGAGAGAGATGTCGTGAAACTGCTGGCGGGTGAAGGCGTGGAGCTTCCCAACTTCAATTTCACCACCGGCCTGCGCGAGTATTCCGGCCGGAAAACCCGTCTTGCCAAGAACAGCATATTGCTGATTGAGGGCATTCATGCCTTGAATCCGGCGCTGCTACCTTCCGTGGAAGACGGTTGCAAATACCGCATCTTCATCAACACTATGACCAGCACATCGCTGGACAACCACAACTCGATTCCCACCACCGACAACCGCCTGTTGCGCCGCATCGTGCGCGACTACAACAAGGGGGCATTCACGGCGGTGGAGACCATCCGGCAGTGGCCCAGCGTGTGTGATGCGGAGGAAAAATGGATTCTGCCGTTCCAGGAGCAGGCCGACGTGATGTTCAACAGTGCATATTTGCTGGAGTTCGCGGTGATGCGCAACCATGCGGAGCAAATCCTGCGCACGGTGCCCAAGAACCGCCCCGAATACAGCGAGGCGCACCGTCTATTGAAGTTCATCCGCTATTTTATCCCCGTCTCCGACAAGGAGATTCCGCCCACGTCACTGCTGCGTGAGTTCCTGGGCGGGAGCAGTTTTGCTTAACAGCGTAATTCTATAAGTAGAAACCAAGGCTGAAGTTAGCCGTCAGCTTGGTGATATTGCACCAGGAGAACCCGATGGTCAACGGACCGAGCGCGGTTTTGCGTCCATACTCCAGGCCGGTCGCCCAAACCTGGGGAGCAGTGACGAAGAACTCTCTCCAACTGCCGGGATTGTGGAATACTCCACCTCTGAGCGTAATATAGTCCTTGCGGGCAAACCGGTATCGTAAATCCATCTGCAATGTGCCCGAAGCAGCGCCACATGGGCGGTATCCCGTCGCAAATCCGAAGAACGGCATCTGATAATCCAGATAACGGCCGGCACGGGTGCCGCCTACCGACACCACATACATGGGGTTCATGAGGTCGGGGTTCATGGAGTTCCAACCGGCATACAACTTGGGAAGCACGGCGAATCTGTCGGAGAAAGACCACACCGTCTCAAACGAACCGAACACAGTAAAATGGCCGGGCACATTGCCGTCGCCCGTGAGGGCTTCGTTGTCTATGCTGAAACCCTTGAATCCATAACGGCCGTCGAGGGTGAGATTGAAACCCCTGTTAGGGAAATATCCGTCATCGAAGATATCCAGCCTGAACGATGCGAATGTGGAAAGCCAATAACTTTTCCAGTCCCATCCCACCCACTCTTCCGCTCGAGAAAGGTAGTTTTCGTAAGGGATCATATCTGCAGAAAGACCCGCTCTGAAGTGACCCCAAATGGTTCTGGAATCCTCTAAGTAAAGGTCGGCGCCGGTATGCCATATCTTGTCCATCACCTCTCCGTCGCCCGGGTTATAGATGGTACTGATGAGGCGGCTGTGAAGCTTGAGCCCCACGGTGGGCAGGGAGAGGTTGGAAATATATGCAAAATCGAAATTGAGTGCCGGATTGCTACCGATCTTCAACTCCGTGGTGAAACGGGGGCCCACCAGTTTGCGGGTTCCCAAACCAAGATTGAGACCCAGGGACACTATCTCGTCGGTGTCGGCATGAATACCCAGAGCGAATGCGCTCGTCTGGCCCTTCTGACAGTCATACACCAGTACGTACGGCTCTTCCTTACCCTCAAGGTGATATGTAACAGCCTCAAAGGCTGAGCTGCCGTAGATAAAGTTCTGGATGTCTTCTATCGTCTTGCGGTTGTACATTCCGTCTTCCGGGTAGAATTGTTTGGGAATAAGATTATTCTTCACTTTATCTTCCACTCCTTCGAAACGGACCTCGCTTATGCGCACCTTACGGCTGGCCAGATTCACGGCGGGGAGTTTTTCCATCCTGTCGGGCATCGCCTTGCCCGCCACCAGAGCGGCCACCTTCTCAAAGTCGCCCTTTCGGGCCATTGCATCCTCGAAACCCTCATTTATAATGGCATCCACGCTCTTGTCATCGAACGACAGCATGTTGTAGCCTTTCAGTTCGTGGTGTACCAGCAGGTCGGTGAGGCGATAGCCGTGATGGGTGGCATCGTCGGCGAGCATGTTTATCATCTGGAACAGCATCTGGATAGGAGAATTCATATCCTCAAGTTCCTTGAATGACTGCATTTCAGAACCGATGATGATATCGGCGCCCATCGCCTTTATTATGTCGGCGGGATAATTGTTGCGGATGCCGCCATCCACAAACACCCTTCCGTCCTTACGGACCGCCCTGAAATAGAACGGGATGGCCATCGTGGCGCGAAGTGCGTCGGTCAGGCTGCCGCTGGTCCAGTACTTGGGCTTTTCGGTGTACATATCGGTGGCCACGCAAACAAACGGGATCGGCAGGTCAGAGAACGATATATCATCTTGATAACCGACCGACAGGGAACTCAATTGATTGCGGACATTCAGACCGAAGAGAAAGCCGTCCGGCATGCCCATTCCGGCCTGATTGATAGTCTCTTCCAGCATATCCGAGGATCTGCCGCCGACTTCGTCCATACTGTTTTCCGCATTTACCTGGCGTGCATAACGCTCCCTATAGTCCTCATTATCATATAGGAAAGGCACCCTGACCAGATACTTTTCACGGTATTTGCGCACACGGTAAGACAGGAACGCCCCAGGCACTTTGTCGCTCATCATCATCGGCCAGTTTATGCTGCGCACCAGCGAGTCAAGCTCGTGATGACGGTAGCCCATCGCATACAATCCGGCCAGAAGACCACCCATGCTGGTACCCGCCACGACATCGACGGGAATATTATAATCTTCTATCATCTTGATGACGCCGAGATGTGCAAGGCCGCGGGCTCCTCCTCCTGCCAGCACCAGAGCCACGGTGGGGCGATACTGTCGGATGGAGTCCAGACGGGCCGTCATCTGTGCCACAGCGATGGAGTCGGCTTCGGGATCGATACTTTCGCAATAATAATTGTCGTTTTGCGCAAAAACTGGCCAGAAAAGGAGGCTGGCCAGCGCCAGGGTAAGGATTCTTTTCATGATTTAGTTAAGGATTGAGGCCATGGCAGCCCTGAACACAGGTTGCGGGCAGTTCATGTCGCGCTCTATGATAAGGGTCTTGAGGCCCGCAAAGGGGCGGATCATCTCGTCTATCTCCTTCAGCGGCCTGTCCGGACCGAAATATGCCGGAACGAATCCCTTCCAGAATTCGATTGCAGTCGCTTTGTCCATATGGAATGTCTCCTTAATGAACTCTTCGGGAGAAAGATTGCAGCACAGATAGACCATTCCGACGTCGAACAGGTGATTGCCATAGCAGAAGTCTCCCAGGTCGATGAAGTAACGCTCTTTGCTGGCAAAGATCGCATTGGAGAACTGAAGGTCGCCGTGTATGGCGGTATCCTCGTCGGGAACGTCCGAGATGAACCGGCCGATCTTGTCCTTTTCGGTGGCTGTAAAGAAAGGATTCTGCTCCAGGAGACGGAAATATCGATCCTTGACATTTTCAAACTGCGTCGTGTCCACATGGGTGGAATGCAGCTGAAGGCACATCCCGGCGAATTCAGCCGCATATTCCCGGGCCTTTGCTGGATTGTCTCCAGTGGCGCGTGAATATGACTTCTTTCCCAGTATTCTGTGGAAACGGATGCCGTAACGGCCGTCTTCCGTCACCACATATTCGCCCGGTTCAGGCGTCGGAATGCCCATCTGAAACACCTTGCGGGCCAGCATCATTTCGTCCAGAGGCTGCTCTATCTTGCCGGGGAAATAGAGTTTGAGCATGACGGACGGATCGCTCTTATGGTCGTAGCTCTCCCCGTTCGCCCCGCCTCCCGACAAAACATAATCGGCGAGGGATATCCGTTTGGCTTCCATATTCTACTGAATCTCGAAAAGATTCAGGAAGCCGGTCATCATAAACACGTTGCGTATGTCGGTGTTGATGCCTTTGACTATCACCTTGCCACCCTTTGAGGCCGCGGCCTTGCGCACCGTTAGAAAGATACGCAATCCGGAAGAAGAGATATAAGTCATCTTGGAGCAATCCAGAATGATGGTGCCGGCAGCTTCCTCTTCAACTACGGGATCCAGGGCTGCGCTCACTTCGGGCGAAGCGGGGGTGTCCAGACGACCGACGAATTCAACCGTGGTTACCTTGTCGTTCTTTGTGATGTTAACTTCCATTTCTATTCTAAATATTAAGATTCATCAATAAAATATTCTTGCCGTCGCCCCGCTCATAGCGCACATTGTCCATAATCTTGCGGACCAGGAAAATGCCCAGGCCGCCTACCTTTCGGTCCTCCACCCCCAGCGTGACGTCGGCCTCCGGCACCGCCGTCGGGTCGAAGGGTTTGCCGGAGTCGGTTATGACGAACTCCAATTCGTCGTCCCTAAGTATCGCTCCGATATCCACAAGGCCATGTTTTCCCTCGGGGTACGCATACATTATCACGTTTGTCACCGCCTCTTCCAACGCCAGGTTGATGTTGGAAGCCGTGGTAGTGTCAAGCTTCTTCTCGGCGGCAATGGAATCCACAAACTGTGCCAATTGCGATATCTGTTGCACGTCGTTATGCAGAACCAGGTGCCTCTCCACCTCAGGCACTATATTATCATTGAGATAGTGGATAAACAGCATGGTAAGGTCATCGCTCTGGGGAGCGCCTGCCACAAAGTTGTTGACCGCCTCTTTCATATTCTCGAGATGGCCTTCGGAATCCTTGCGTCCACGCAGGGACTCGACCATCCGCTGCTCGCCGAAGAGCTCATGCACGGCATTCTCCGCCTCTGTAAGACCATCGGTATACAGGAAAATGGCGTCGTCGTATTTGAGGTCCAGTTCCTGCTCCTTGAACTGCATGTCTTCCATAATGCCCAGTGGCAGGTTGGCTTCGACCGGAAGCGGGGCAATCTTGTCGGTAAGCAACATCGGAGCGTTGTGCCCGGCATTGCAATAGCGCAGATGCCCGGTCTTCATGTCGAGCACACCGCAGAAGAAGGTGACGAACATATTGTTTTCGTTCGTCTCCGACATACTCTCGTTCATCGTGGTCACAATCTTCTGGGGACTCTTCTCGTGGGCGGAAACCGTGCGGAACAAGCTGCGGGTCACCGCCATCACCAGGGAAGCGGGGACGCCCTTACCCGACACGTCACCCACACAGAAGAACAGCTTCTCGTCGCGGATATAGAAGTCGTACAGATCGCCGCCGACCTCCTTGGCCGGAACGATGGTTGCCGACATGTCGATATCCTTGCGCTCGGGGAACGGCGGGAAAATCTTGGGAATCATGGCCATCTGTATGCCGCGTGCAATTTTCAGCTCTCCCTCCATCTTATCTTTCTGCTGGTTGATCTTTGCCAACTTACGCTGGTTGCGGGCAGCCAGAAGCAGAATCAGCAGCAACAGCGCCATACCCAGCAGTTGCATCAACCTTACCCAGACTTTCATCTTGCGCAGTTTCGCGTAAACCTCGTTCTCCGGAATCACTACCGTCATGGACCACCCGGTCCGCTCGATTGGGGCAAAGAACACCCGGTTGGAGACCCCTTTCTCCACCACCGTGGCTTCACCCTCCTCGCCCTTCATCATAGCCAGTCCTATCGCCTTCAACGTGACGGTGTCTTCCATGGTGCTGATAGCTTCGGTCACCGTTTTGGTCATCACGAATTCCCGCACCGGCGACACCATAATCTGTCCTTTGCGGCTTACCACTACACTGAAGGCATGCGGATACAGCTCCACCTTTCCGACCAGATCGGTGAGCCAGTCCAGAGAGATGTCTGCAGTCACTACGGCGGCTATCTTGCCATCCTTATCCATGACCGGCATCGAATAGGTGGTCATCAGCACATCACCGCCACCCACATCGACATATGGCTCAGACCAATATCCCTCACCCCTTTTGATCGGTTCAGTGAACCATTCCTGGGAAGGATAGTCATACTCTTCGGTTGCCAGGGATTTTAAAATGAATTCACCTGAGTCGGCGCGGAACGCATATGGTGCGAACAGTGGCCGCCTCTTGTAATAATCCGGCACAACTGCCACCGTGGAACCGATCACCACCGGATTGTCCCGCACCAGACGCTTGGCCACGCGGTCCAGGCTGTCGGGATAGTCCAGGCACCAGGAGGCAATCCACACACTGTTGCGCACCGCCGACTCGGTTTGGTTCACAATGTCCATTATCTGGTTCCTGGTCGCTTTCAACTGGCTCTTGGCGCGTGTCGTAGCTTCGTCACGAAGGCCTTTCTCCGCGAAATAGTATTGTATGAAAGACGTCGCCGCCAGGGTGGCCGCCGCCACGATTATGAGCAGCAGGCCCGAAAGGGCCGTATGCCGGTTAATCCGTTTTTCTGATGTATCGTTTTTCATTGTTCTCTAAAGTTGTTCGCTATGTTTTCGCCAAAAGGCACGGGATTGCTTATCTTCTGCGTTCCAAGCATTTATATCATCTGAAGTGACCTCATGAGAGTGCTCCAGAAGGTCGGAATAATCGTCCATGCAGCGGTCGCCCACTTCGGTGCCGAAAATGGCCGCCACCGCCTCATAGTTGATGCAAAGGCTGCGCGAGTCCATGTTGAGGGAGCCGATAACCGAGAGACAACCGTCGCACAGCACAACCTTGGAGTGATTAAAGCGAACCTCATATTCAAAAATCTTGACGCCGGAGGATATGCATTCCGCAAAAAACGACTGGTTCGCCACCGTCATCAACTTGGAATCGGTCGCCTTGGGAACCACTACCCTTACATCCACACCGCGCAGGGCCGAACTCTGAAGCGCCTGCAAAAGCGCGGGAGTGGGGCAGAAATACGGCGTCTGGATATATACATAACTCTTGGCCGATTCTAGAATCCTGCAGACAGCGTCCTGCAGAAGGGTATCACCGCCACCGCTGGTGGCGAACTGCAGGGTTTTATCTCCAGAAGGCTGTATCTCTGGCATTTCGGAGGAGGGCGGCAGGGCGTTGTTCTGCTCGGGGCCGCGCCTCGCTATCCACATATCCACGAAAAGCTTGCGCAACTGGGCCACGGCGGGACCTTTCACCCGCACATGCGTATCCCGCCAGATGTCGCGGTAGGACACACCGAGGTTCATGCCTCCGGTATAGCCGATCTCGTCGTCTATGACGATAATCTTGCGATGGTCGCGGGTGTTGATTCCGGGCAGCACGTCGGGCAGCGGCCGGTCGGTGTCTGTGAAGAACGCCACCTGCGCTCCAGCCCTTTTGAGCCGCATATAGAACTCTTTACTATATAGAGGGTTGCTGATATCTTCCAACATGATCCGGACATCCAGGCCCTCTTTTATTTTCTTGAGAACAGCATCGCGGATCTGCCGCCCCGCATCGTCGTTGGTCCACCGGTAATATTCCATATAGATTGACCTGCGGGCGCTGGTTATATCCTCGATGACCGACTCCCACTTACGCTGTCCGCCGACAAACACTCTAACCTCATTGCCGTCTACCGGCATCATCGCCTCTTCTCCCCGGGAGAGAATTTCCGCGACCGGCATAAGATAATCCGGTACAGGGTCGTCATGGACGCGGTCTGCTCCATAGGCAACTATCGATGACGGTATCAGCCACAGAGCTAATGTCAGAATGGCAATATGGACTCCGATCTTCATCGGTGATTGATCTTCAAGAGTTCATCCATGTGCTTGCGGCCGTTGTACAGACGCGGCACCTTGTGCTGTCCGCCCATCTTCCCCTTGGAATGCATCCAGTCGTAGAACAGGCCGGGACGGGCCTCAATGATTTCCAGAGGCTCCATGATGCCGCCCGACGCCACGCTGAAATGCTCGTAATCGTGATCGTCCTCGCGCAGTCTCTGCTCAAGGATTTCGGCGAATTCGGCCAGGGAGGCGGGACGGCGGTCGAACTCTATCAGCCACTGGTGATAGCCGCCGCCGGTTGTTTCATCAATAAAAGGAGCCACGGTAAACTCCAGTACTGAGGCATCGGTCTCGGCACAGGTGTCTGCCAGGGCTTTCTCCGCCTGCTGCATAGAGAGATCCTCGCCCCAGATATTGATATACTGATGGGTGCGGCCCACAATCACGAACTTGTAGGGAGCCTTCCTGGTGAACTTTATCACGTCCCCGATATCATAGCGCCAAAGGCCGCAGGATGTGGATATTATCAAGGCATACTCCACGTCCGGCCTGGTCTCCCAGAGCGGGATAGGCTTGGCGTTGGGCTTGCCGTAGCTGGACATCGGTATGAATTCGTAGAAAATGTCATAGTCCAGCATGAGCGTCATGGCCGGGTCGTCGTAGTCCGTCTGGACACCGAAGAAACCCTCGGACGCGTTGTATGTCTCTATATACTGTATTTTCCGTGAAGGGAACAGATTGTCATAGATGGGTTCGTAAGGGAGGAAACTCATGCCTCCGTGGGGGAAAAGTTCCATGTTGGGCCATAGTTCCTCGGCGGTTGTCACTCCGGCTTTCTCCATGGTACGCTTTATTAGCACCAGATTCCAGTCGGGCGTACCGGAGAAGGAGACCAGATTCTTGTTGGCGATTATATTGCCGATGGTATCGTACTTCTCGTAGATATCCTTGATCTGCGATGTTCTCACCGGAGGCGTGATGTGCAGGATGCTCCTGAAGAAAGGAGGAATGGAGGCCATCATTATCGCGCTCACATCGCCTACCTTGGCCTTCTTGGTGGTGTATTTGGGATTGAAGTTGCCCGACAGAATCAGGGAATAGCCCTTGGATACATGCGAGTTGCGGTAAGTGTCCAGATAGGTGGCGGTAACATCCCGGCCTCCTCGTATGTGGCACTTCTTCAAGCCTCTGCCTGATACGGGGATGAACTTGATGTTGTCGCTGGTGGTGCCGCTGGAGGTGGCGAAATATTTTATTCGGCCCGGCCACAGCACACTCTTTTCGCCCTCCATCATCCGATGTATGTCATCCCTCAGCGAAGCATAGTCACTTACCGGCACCTTAGCAGCAAAATCGCTGTAACTCTTTATCTCGTCAAAGCCGTGGCGCTTACCCCAATCCGTTGCGACACCGTTGCGAACCAGCATCCTGAGAGTGCTGCGCTGCAGTTTTTCGTATTCGGTGTCATAACGCCGGATCGCCCGCACTCGATAGTGCAGGATCATGCGGACCAGCGGGGTAATTAAATCCATCAGCTATAATGTATTAAGTTTGCTAAGATAATGATTTTTCCGCTAAGGACAATAGATAAAGTATCCGGCGATGCCGGCCAGCACTATTATCATGATCGGGCTGAGGCTGGTGAAAATCGCCACCACGAAGGCCACTGCAAAGATTATCCAGCTGATATAATCGGGAAAGTTCGCTGGAGTTATCAGCGAAATGGCGGCAGCGGCTATGAGGCCTATTACCAGCGGCTTGAAGCTCTTGAGCACGCCCTTGAACACTGGATTCTCCTTCAGCCGGGTGTACAGGCGGCATATCCAATAGGTGATCAGAAAGGACGGGAGCACCACCGCGCTGGTGGCCAGCATGGAGCCGGCGATGCATGCGGCGTGGGAGAAACCCATCGCCTCTATCACGCTGTATCCGATGTAGGTAGCGCTGTTGATGCCGATCGGTCCGGGAGTCATCTGGCTGATGGCGATGATGTCGGTGAAGGCTTCCGCGCTGATCCAGCCGTGCACTGTGACTACCTGATGCTGGATGAGCGAAAGCATCGCATATCCGCCGCCGATGGTGAACATTCCGATAAAAAAGAATGTATAGAAGAGCTCGAAGAATATCATATGCGCCCCTCCTTATACTTTGCGACGGCGGCGGCGATAACGCCCACCACCAGTATTATATAAATCGGTGAGACCTTCAGGAAGGCTATGAGCAGCATGGTCGCTACTGCAATCGCGCCTGTAAACCAGTTGAGCCTCTGACGGATGGCCATCTGGATGGTCGGCACCGCGATGAGCGCCACCACCGCGGGACGTATCCCCTTGAAGACGGCCATGACTATCTCATTGTCCTGATAACCGGTGAAGAGCATCGCGATGGCCAGGATGATGATAAATGGCGGCAGGATGCTGCCCAGGGTGGCAACAATGCTGCCCTTTGTGCCCAGAAGGCGATAGCCGATGAAGATGGCGGTATTGACGGCCATCAGGCCGGGGAGCGTCTGGGAGATGGCCAGAATGTCCATGAACTCGTCGTCGGTCATCCACTTGCGCTTGACCACCAGGATGTCCCGGACCACGGCGACCATTGCCATACCGCCGCCGATGGTAAAGGCACTCACCTTTACAAAGGTCCAGAACAGATTCCAGTAGCCCTTCATTTGCTTCTCTTACAAAATAGATTGCGAAATTAATCAAAAAAATTTGTGCGATTACAAAAGATTGTTACCTTTGCAGTCCCTTTCGAGAGGAGGGGGAAAGTTGATTGAATTATTGGA
>JAEEGL013647085.1_pt1 | contig 23348 bp, 15 predicted proteins | sample 9134231 | NCBI WGS metagenome assembly JAEEGL01 (sample SAMN16246548, study PRJNA631951) | gut metagenome | biome: gut microbiome; feature: rumen; material: fiber-attached | host: Bos | place: Iran: Karaj | collected 2018-10
CCGGGATCGTGGTGCTGATAATATATGACATAATAAATGAGAAGACGAAGGATGCGGCAGCTTTTATCGCATCAAAGAGCGCGCCTGTGAGATGGGCTGTGTATTATCTGTTTGTGATAATGATACTCGGCTCAGCATCAATAGGAGCTCAGGAATTTATATACTTTAAATTCTAATGAATATGAAAAAAAAGCTTGCGAAGAATTTAATACTTATCTCCATCCCTCTGATAGCGCTTTGCGTGGCCGCTTATATTCTGCCCATGAAATATATGTCAGTGGAATATGTGATGTGGGACGAGGAGTTTGAAAACTCTGCCGATCCATATATGGATGCCACCACTTTGATAATCGGTGACTCTAGGGCGAAATCCTCCGTGCTGCCGGCGCAGCTGCATGAGGACACCTACAATATCGCGATAGGCGGAGCTACTCCGATTGAGATGTACTACGCTGTCGAGAATTATATCGAGCACAACGGCGCGCCGGAAAACGCTGTGGTAGTATTCGCGCCATATCATTTCTGCGATATCGACAACTGGGACCAGACGCTGTACTTTAATTTCCTGAGCGCGGATGAGATAGCAAAGATCTATGTGAAGGCGCTTAAAAGCAATGATCCGATCGTTGCATCAAAAGGCCGTATCCCCGATATGATCTCTTACAGACTTCGGCTTCCGTCCAAGTATCTCGCGCAGATGTATGAGTCAAAATTCATAGGACGGGAGCAGGAAAACCGCGAAAAGTTTGATTCGATCAGGGCAGATCTGGGATACTGCGAATTCGGAAGCGCGGACGGCGACGACGGCTATACGATGGAGGTCAATCATGAAACCTTTGATTATTCGCCCCTTGTGGTCTATTATTATGAGAAGCTGATCGAAATGCTGGACGCAAACAATGTTAATGTGATCATCGCGCAGCCTCCTATTAATCAGGCTTCGGGGGATCTGATGAAGGAAGGTTTCGTGACCGGCTTTTCTGATTATATGAAGGATGTAGCTTCCAGATATCCGGATATGCACGTGATCTCGGAGATACCTATCTATCCCAACAGCCTTTTCGGTGATTCGATCCATGTGAACAGAAAGGGCGCCGGAGTATATACGGACGAGCTCAGGGACTATATGGAAAGCATTGATTTTTGGACATCAAAGAATAAATAAGGAAAGAAAATGAACAGTATAGGTACTAAATTTTATAACGCATTCATAGTGAAGGACCGCTGGCTCCTCTATGTGAAGGGACTGGGGATCACGATCGAGATCGCAGTGATCGCAGGCATCATCGGGATCATCATAGGCTGTATCGTCGCGTTGATGAAGCTTTCCGAGCCGAAAAAGGGACATAAGCATACCCTGGTCTGGTACATAGCCACAATATATGTGGATGTGATAAGAGGAACTCCCGCGGTACTGCAGCTTCTTATCATGTGGTTCATAGTTTTTTCTTCTTCAAATAATGGTGTGCTCGTAGCGTCGCTTTCCTTCGGGATCAATTCCGGCGCTTATGTTTCCGAGATAATCAGGGCCGGCATCCTCGCCGTCGACAAGGGGCAGATGGAGGCAGGTCTTTCGCTGGGTCTTTCAAGGGGCCAGACGATGAAGGAGATAGTGCTGCCACAGGCCTTCAAAAACGTGCTGCCGCCTATCGGAAACGAATTCATTACACTGATAAAGGAAACTGCAATAGTCGGTTATGTAAGTCTGTCGGATCTTACAAGGGCAGCAAGCCAGATATCCAGCCGGACTTACGAGGCTTTCATGCCGCTCATCGGCGCCGCGATCATTTATTTCATTATAATAAAAATACTTACTCTCCTTCTGGAGGCTTTGGAAAGGAGGTTGAGACGCAGTGATCTCCGTTAAGAACCTTTGCAAAAAATTTAATGATCTCGAGGTCCTTAAAGGTGTTTCGACCGAGATAGACAAGGGTGAGAAGGTTGCGATCATAGGACCGTCAGGCTCAGGAAAAAGTACTTTCCTGCGGTGCCTGAATCTCCTGGAGGAGCCGACCTCAGGCGAGATCTGGTTTGAGGGTCAGCTGATCACCGATCCCAAAGTCGATATCACCAAGATCAGGGAGCATATGGGCATGGTCTTCCAGAGCTTTAATCTTTTTGCGAATAAGACCGTCATGGATAATATAACTCTTGCACCTGTGAAGCTCGGGCTGATGGATCAGGAGCAGGCAAAGGAAACTGCATTGAAGCTTTTGAAGAGGGTAAACCTCGCGGAAAAAGCGGATGTGTACCCGGCTGCACTTTCCGGAGGACAGAAGCAGCGTATCGCGATAATCCGCTCGCTTGCGATGGCCCCCAAGGTAATGCTTTTTGACGAACCCACCTCCGCTCTGGATCCCGAGATGGTGGGTGAGGTGCTGGATGTGATCAAGGACCTCGCAGAAGACGGGATGACCATGGTGATAGTCACTCACGAAATGGGCTTTGCAAGAGAAGTCGCCACGAGGGTGATGTTTATGGACGAGGGAATAATCATGGAAGAGAATACTCCGGACAAACTCTTCGGTGATCCTCAGTCCAAAAGACTCCAGGACTTCCTGTCGAAGGTTCTTTAGGATCCGAAGGATTTGGCATCTTTTGTCTATTATGATATTATGCAACACGATACTTGTTTTTTCACGATACTGAAGCTATTGATCAGATATAAAACTACGCTTTTTAGAGGAGGAAAGAAATGAAAAAGGTTATTTGTTTATTGATGACAGGAGTGCTTTTAAGCATGGCGGTAATGGGATGCGGTGCAAATAGCAAAGCCGGGAACGGATCAAGCGTTGATTCTGACTGTCTTTCTGACGGGGTGCTGACTGCAGGTACTAATGCAGAGTTCCCCCCTTTTGAATATATAGGCGACAACGGACAGCCTGACGGATTTGATATCGCGCTTATCAAGGAGGTAGGCAACAGGCTCGGAGTTGAGGTAGTGGTTGAGAACATGGAATTTGATTCACTTGTATCAGCTATTGGCTCGAAGGTTGATGTCGCGATCGCAGCAATGACTGTCACAGAAGAAAGACAGCAGACCGTTGATTTTTCAGTCCCTTATTACAGCGCAGTCCAGAATGTGCTCGTACCGAAGGATTCCACAATAGCTACCATTGATGATCTTAAGGGCAAGACGATCGGATGCCAGCTTGGAACCACAGGTGATTTTCTTATTGAAGATATCGAAGGCGCTACTCCGCAGCAGTACAATAAAGCCGTTGATGCTGTTAACGATCTCGTAAACGGCAGACTGGATGCCGTGATAGTCGACAGCAATCCGGCAGGAGTCTTTGCTGAGAAGTTTGCTGACAAGATAAACATGCTTGACGGCGCTGATTTCGGCTTTGAGATTGAGGAATATGCGATCGCTCTTCCCAAGGGGGATAAGGCTTTGAAGGAGGCTGTGGACGTAGCTCTCACAGACATCAAAGAAGACGGCACCTTCCAAAAACTCGTAGATTCGTACATGTGATAGGATCCGAAGGATCCTGTCCGAAGGATTAAAATATATAAAAATGGATAAGAACCGCAGATTTTCACTTAAGACATTGAATATCGTAATGATCATCATTGCCGCCTCGATATCGGCGGTTCTTTTCTATACAATGCTGCAGACCTCAAAGATCAATAACAACGCAGATCATGTAACGCAGGATCTGATCTCTTCTAAAAACAGCGCATACGAGCTTCAGGTGGCATCGGACTATCTCACGGAGCAGGTGCGCTGCTTTGTCATCACAGGAGATAAAGAATACCTGGATAATTATTTTGAAGAAGCCAAGACGACCAGAAGACGTGAAAATGCGCTCGCCGAGCTTGAAAAGCAATACGGAGGCAGCGAAGCATTTAACAATCTGAGCGGAGCCATGGCAGAATCCACGGAGCTTATGCAAAGCGAATATTATGCCATGCGTCTTGCTGTGGATGCTTACGGATACGACATATCTGATTTTCCGGAAGAGATACAGGCAATAAAGCCTGAAGAGTGGACGGCTGCTCTTACGCCCGAAGAAAAAAAGAATGAAGCGGAAAAGATCTTATTCGGAAATGATTATCAGAAAAGAAAGAATTCAATCTCTAAATATATGCAAAGCTGCCTTGCGGAGCTCGATGCCGAGATGGTAAAGGTGCAGTCTGAAGCCGCGGCAAGACTTGATCATCAGGTATTTTTCGAGCATCTCCTCACAATACTGCTGATCGCAGTATTGCTCGGAAATGTTCTTATTACTTCACTTCTTGTGATTATGCCTGTAAGGAAATGCGTGAAGCTCATAAATGACGGGAAAGAGATCCCGGAAAAGGGAGCTTATGAGATAGCATTTCTCGCTCACATCTGCAATAAAAGCTCTTCCTCGAAGAGCTGATCTGATCCCCTTTACATGCAGGTATATCCGCCGTCGACCGGAAGGGCTATACCTGTCACATAGGAAGAATTAGGCGAAGCAAGGAATACCACTGCCGTATCAAGCTCACCTTCATTTCCGTATCTCTCCAGCGGGATCATTGTCTTAGCATTCTGCTGGAAGAAATCGCTGTTTAAGGTTTCCGTGGTCAGCGGGGTATAGAAATATCCCGGACAGATCGAGTTTACGGTGATCCCGTATGCTCCCCACTCTGCCGCAAGCGCTCTTGTGAGATTGACGACTCCGCCCTTTGCAGCGTGGTACGGAGCAGATCCCGCTACCTTGTTTCCCACGAGACCATACATGGATGCTATATTGATGATGCGTCCGTATTTCGCTGGGATCATTGCCTGATTTGCAACGGCACGGGCAAACTTAAAGGTACCGAAAAGATCCACGTCAAATTCCTTCTGGAACTGCTCATCGGTGATATTCTCTGCATGATCCACGGCACCTGTTCCGGCGTTATTTACGAGGATATCCACGCGGCCGAAACGATCCACGACAGTTTTGACTGTTTCTTCTATTTCATCGGTTTTAGTTATATCGCAGCGGATAGGGAGAGTCTCCACTCCGTGCTCCTTTTCTATTTCCCTGCAAACCTGCTCCAGCATATCCATCCTGCGGGCAATGGCCACGATCTTACAGCCCTGGTTTGCGAGAGCATTTGCCATCTGAACTCCCAGACCTGAGGAGCATCCGGTCACGATAGCTACGTTTCCTGTGATCTCAAAAATTCTCTTAAACATAATACCTGACACCTGCCTTTCAGTTATAAAGATTGTCGTTTCAATACATCATACCATAAATAACTTATATAAAACATTCGGTATCAGGCAACAAATAGGTTGATATTTAAAAAGAAAAGAGCTATATGGTAGAATATTAGAGCAGCGTGGTTCGCTAAAGGAATGGTATTTAAAAAATGATCACTGTAAATGACAGGAAATTGTGCGAAAACTGTTTTATGGAGACGGATCAGGAGCCGTGTCCATTTTGCAGTTATGATAAAAGCCGCAGGAAGAGGGATATCACCGTTCTTGAAATGGGAAGCATCCTGGACGGACGCTACATGACGGGCGGTGTCATAGGCAAGGGAGGCTTCGGCATTACCTATCTTGCCTATGATATAAAGCTTGATAAGCGGGTAGCTGTCAAGGAATATTACCCCAGAGGGATAGCGACCAGAGGTGAAGACAGGGTTACCGTCTCGGCATCTGATGAGAACTCAGAGAAGACTTTCAGGGACGGGGCAGAGCGTTTCTATAAAGAAGCAGAGCTTGTCTCGCGATTCAACGGTAATCCAAATATTGTCAACGTCTATGATTTCTTCCGTGAGAATGACACCGTATATTTTACGATGGGCTTTCTTAAGGGAGAAACTCTCAAAACGTATATCAATACAAAGGGACACATCACGGAAGGCCAGGCAATGAGCGTTTATAATTGCGTGACAGATGCCCTTCTTATCACTCACAGCATGAATATCCTTCATCGCGATATCTCACCAGACAATATCATGCTCTGCAATGACGGAACGATAAAGCTGATCGATTTCGGCGCTGCAAGGCAGGTACTGGCTGAGGAGTCGCACAGCCTTTCAGTTATACTGAAGCAGGGTTATGCTCCGCTTGAACAGTATCAGAGGAAGGGAAAGCAGGGGCCATGGACTGACATATATGCTCTCGGTGCGACAATATATACGGCGCTTACAGGAGAATATCTATATGATCCGATGTCACGCATGGAGGATGACAGCGAATTTCAGAATAATCTCCATGGGATTTCGGAAGGGCTTTGGAATGTAATAAAAAAGTCTACAATGCTTCAGATAAAAGAGCGGTATCAGGATATCATAGAGCTTAAGAAGGATCTTACGGCGCTGAAGATAAAGGCGGAGCCCTTTGAGGATACAGGGAATTCCGACATCAGGCTCTGCGATCAATCCGACGTGACTGAGCTTCCACCCACAGATGCTGAAACAGCAGATCCGAATGAAACTGTGCTGCTCGGTGCCAACTCAGGAGGAGACGATAATGCAACGGTTCTGCTTGGTGTCAGCTCAGGGGGAGACGATAATGCAACGGTTCTGCTTGGCGCCAATTCAGGAGGAGACAATAATGCAACGGTTCTGCCTGGCGCACATTCAGCAGAAGACGATAAAGCGACTGGCCTGCTGACACCCGGGTCGAGCCGGAATGAAGATGAGGCTCTCCTTATGAACTCAGGAGAGAGTCGTGGAGAAAACGAGACTGTCCTTTCCGGAGAGAAGAATTTACGCGATACTGACAAAACTAAAGCAAAACGCGAAAGGACAAAAAAAGGTAAATCCCCGAAAAGGGCAGTAACAATTATTGTCGCAGCAGCTGCAGTCATTATTATCGCTCTGATAGCCTTACGTTTCCGGACAGGCGGTAAATGCGGAGATGATGTAAGCTGGAAATATAAAAACGGAGTGATGACCTTCTCCGGAACCGGAAGAATAGATAAATATCCATCCACTCCATATCATGCCAGAGAGGTTGTTGTAGAGGACGGGATCACTGATGTACCTCAGGATTTCATTCATTATGATAACTCAACCTTTTTCAGGAGGATAAGAGGCAGTAGGTACAGTGAGATCACCAAAGTGAAGCTGGCTGACTCCGTGAATACGATCGGATCCAGATCTTTTTCCAGTCCCTGTATCGAAGAGATCGATATGCCGAAGGAAATGGAAAAAATTAATGGCGGCGCTTTTATTCAATGTGAGAAGCTTAAAAGCATAGATATCCCTGCAGGGATCACCATTATTGGCGGTGTTACTTTTAACGACTGTTACAGTCTGAAAGATGTAAATCTTCCGGAGGGGATCACCATCATAGATGACGGTGCATTCTGGAATTGCAGAGATTTAGCTCAGATAGATCTTCCCGATACTCTGTCTGAAATACATGAGGATTCCTTCAGAAGATGCTATGCATTAAAGGAGATATCGATCCCGGCGAGCGTTACCGTGATAGAAAAAGGAGCCTTTGAAGATGCAGGTCTTGAAGTGATCCACTATCAGGGCACTGTTGAACAATGGAAAAAAATAGAAGGAAGCTATGAGCTGCAGAATGCGGGAAACGTAAGGATCAGTTTTACAGCCGAACCGGTGAGTGATAATACTTCAGAGCAGACTGAGGATGCGTCAGAATCAACTGCCAGTATAAAGATCATCAATGATATAGTGAACATATATGAAGAACCTGATCCGGTGTCCCATTATGATACATTGTTTTCAGTAGAAGGCCTTATTTATCAGGCCGATGACATGAAGAACGGAATGTTCCGGATCCGGTATGCGGATGAAAACAATAATTTCAAGTACGGCTGGATAGAAAAAGGAGATGCTGAGTTTATAGACTGATGGGATCAGGTGAATAGGTGATGTCAAAAATATCCCTGCGTATGATATAAAAGTCCTGTGGATCATCCTCACGGCAGGCGATATAATCGCCTTTTTCGCCCTTCATATATTTTTCTTCATACCATTTCGTGAAAAGTTTGACATTCTTATCAAGCTCCGCGGCCATAATATATGAGGATTCTACAGGGATGCAGGTTTTTATCCGGTCATAGAGATCGTACGCCCTGCCATCGGGTTCGATATAGATCCTTGGTGTATATTCAAGCTGCCTGTCATAGGGGGCATCCGACTTCTGATAGCTTGTATCAAATTTGGATATCGAGATAGTATATACTTCGCCCAGTATCCCGACCATCAGATAGAAGGTGCCGTCGATAACAAGTTCCGTATCTCCTTCGAGAGTCCGGACCATTATACGGGTATTCTTCTCAAGAAATTCCATCGGATCGATGTAGCCTAAAGCAAGCTGATTCTTTTTGTATCTTGTAAACAGGCTCCTGTCAGGCCTGTATTCGGATGCGATGATGATGCTGTAGCTCTTAAAATATGCCCGGATGACCTTATCAAGGTAATCCCTTACTGTAATGGACGAGTGTTTTTCACGAAGCCTGTCCTCGCTGATAAAACCTCCGGCCTTGTAATCCTGACCGCCGCCGGATCCGATGCCTGCTGTTAGCGCCCTGACAAACTCGTCCGCCATCACTTCTCTGGTACAGCTCCTGACAGACAGCTTATAGCCGCCGGATACATGGCCGTAGGCTACGACCACATTGAACTCTGCGACCTGAAGCGCCATATCGCTGATGATCCCGAGGATATTGGGATCACAGTCATCGGCCTTAAGAAGTCCGCAGCTGTAATTGCTGATGCATGTATATCCCGCTAGCGCTTCACCCGTAATACGCATTTCCTCAAGAGATATATTACTGTTTGTGAAGAGCCGTATCTGGGATTCATTAAAAATCAGAGTATCTCTCATGTCCTTGTCGAGAGGATGGGATATCTCCGAGAAATTGCCGGTATCAGTCTTAAGACCGTAATAAAGAGCCGTGCATAACGTCCTGTCGGATAAAATGTCATATCCTCCATCCTGCAGCATCTTCCAGACAAGGGTCGAGCAGCTGCCAAGCTCAGGATGTATCTCGGAGAGAGCCAGATCTGTGATCCCGTTATGATGATCCACAACAGCAAGACCGTCGGCCTCAAGCTTAGTGACATTTCCCTGTCCGTATTGACAGTCGACGGTGATCAGCAGACCTTCTATCTTTTCCGATCCGGCCGGATGATACGAGACCGGTATATTAAGCTCGTTTATCATAAGGAGCAGATTTGATTTTCTGATCCTGTAAGGACCGCTGTAGATGATAGAAACGTCCTTGCCGTTATTGATGAAGTATCTGTATAAACCGAATGCCGAAGCCAGCGCATCGGGATCCGGATTATCATGACACTGGATCATTATTTTATTGTATTCGAGAAGATCTTTAAGAAGCATGCCGGTCACCGGATGTCATCATCTCAGAAGAATTTACTTCCGTCAGGTATTTTTTATACAGAAGATCAAATCTCACAAGGACTGCGAGAAGAAAAACCGTAAAAGCAAAAAGAATGAAATGATATGGGATCATAAAACATCCCAGCGCAAATGATATGACAGCGGCAGGGATCACGAAGAGATAGTTAAGTCTCCAGCAAGCGATGACGGTAAGGATGATGATAACCGGACAACCGTAGTAATCCCCGAAAAAGATCAGGAAACAGGCCAGCATACAGAGTGCGACTGCAGCGATCAGTATCAGGCTGCCAAGAAGTCCGCACTCAGGCATTTTCAGAAAATCCCTTTTTGAGACCGGCACATCTCCGGCATTCCGCGGTGCTTTGATGCCGGAATTTGCGGTGTACGGTATACTTTCATAGGGCACCTTGGCCGCATCGTTCTTATCGGGAGGAGCCTGAATTGTATTACAGTCTTTCAATATCGGAGCCTTCATAAGCTCCGAATAAAAAGCATCCTCATCCTTATATTTATACTTATGTATGGCCTGAAGCCGGTTAAGTCTCATTGCCATACCGGCCGGAAGCTCCACGCTATCAAGATAAATGAGGAGACGCTCTTTTCCAAGGTCTCTGGCATAGTTCAGCTCATCCCTGCAGTTGTCCGACTCGAGATAATTGTCGGACAGGAAAGCAATGATCCCTGAGCATTCCTGAAGATGCATAGCGATATTCTCATCCCATTCTGTCCCCGGATCTATCCCGTTATCGTACCAGATGCTGATCCCGTCATCCATCATACGTTTGATAAGAGGATGTATCCTGTCTGAATCCTTATGGGAATAGCTGATAAAAACGTAATCGCCCATCTTAACCTCTGTCTGATCAATTTATAAATGCGGTTCCCCGATGCAGCTGTTCTGTATGTATCGAAATGACTTACATAATTATACTCGCCGTTTTTTTCGGTAGCAAGTGATACTCCGTAAAATACTTCTGTTGTAGAGGGGACGGTTTCATTGTAGAATAAGCAGTGGAGCATTTGTATTATTGGTTTGTTATTTGGGTTCTTCCGGAAAGGTACAGAAATGAAATAGAAAGCCGTTGAACTGTTCCTTCTATTGCCGGTCATTGCTTCATTGCTCTTATCCTGCGGCAAGCCTGCCGCCAAATCAGTCCAAAGAGGTTCGCTAATAGACAATATGGAAAGCGGAGAAAGTGAAGATGATGGCGGTATCAAACTGTCGGACCGTCCGGTAGATGTATATGAAGGACATCTTGATACTGTAGTAATGATCTATCTGGTCGGCTCAAACCTTGAGTCGGAGAATGGTCTGGCTACGACAGATCTTCAGGAGATCCAGGCTGCCATAGAGTCTGCCGGTGATCCGGAAGCCGGAGTAAAGATCATAGTAGAGACAGGCGGATGCTGTCAGTGGGCAGGAGCCTATGATATAGATCCGGAAAAACTGCAGCGCTTTGAGGTAGGAAAGGATGGGCTGGTGCTTAAGGACGAGCTGGATGCCGCTAATATGGCAAATCCTCACACTCTGGCAGATTTTATGGACTACGGCTTCAGAGCCTATCCCGCTGACCATTATGATCTTATTCTATGGGATCATGGCGGAGGCTCGGTCATGGGCTTCGGCTCAGATGAGCTGTATTCAGGCTCTATGATGAGGCTCCCTCAGCTGCAGAAGGCATTTGAATCAGTGAAGGGACACTTCGACTTTATAGGCTTTGATGCGTGCCTCATGGCGACAGTCGAGACGGCTTATATGCTTTCGCCTTATGCCGACTACATGATCGCCTCGGAGGAATTTGAGCCCGGCGACGGATGGTATTACACGAACTGGGTCAGTCTTCTGTATCAGGATCCGAAGACCTCCGCTGTAACGCTGGGCCAGCAGATCATAGATGATTTTGCAGCATCCAATGAAGAAAGCGGTGACATGTATACTCTGTCGATGATAGACCTTAAGAAGATCGGTGAGGTTTATAATGCTCTCCTGACCTTTGCGGGCGGGTCGAACAAGGCGCTTGAGAATCAGCAGTACGGCGCGTTATCCAAAGCAAGGAGTGATGCCAGAGACTTCGGCAACGGCAATTATGAGCAGGTGGATATCGTAGATTTTGCGGCCAAATCCAATGTGGACGGTACCGCGAATCTGGAGCAGGCAGTATCGGATTCCGTGGTTTATTCCCGGACTAATCTGATGAACGCTAATGGTCTTGCCATGTACTATCCCTGCTCATATCTTGAAGAATATGACCAGATGGAGGGTATCTTCAGGGCTCTTGATTTTGATCCGTCATATACGGACAGTCTGTCAGGCTTCTGTACCGTAATGGCACAGGCTTATGAGGAGACGGAGGACGGCGGAGAGTATTCGGATGAGGAATGGTACAGGGCTGATGTGGAAGGTCTGTATAAAGGAAAGACCAATCTGGGACTCCCTGCAGTGCTTACCTTTAAGGAGGTTGACGGAAAGCAGATCCTGGATATCACCCCCGAACAGTTTGATAATATGACTTACTGCGCGATGGAGGTGTGGAGCGACTACGGTGAAGGTATCATAAAGCTCGGAAAGGATGACAGCTGGGGTCTGACCGAGGACGGAGACCATATCGTCGCATCTTTTGACGGTAGCTGGATGTCTGTAAATGATACCTGGGTTCCGTATAACATGGAGGAGATCGGGGTAAAGTCAGACGGAACCTCCTATCAGTACGGATATTGCAATGCCAGGCTCAACGGCAAGACTGATATAAGATTACGGGTAGAGGTGCTCGCATACGAGAACGGTGAAAATGTTGCCAGAACCTGCGGCTATTGGGTAACCGACGAAATGAAACAGGAGGGAGGCGACTCGGTACGTAATCTCAGGCAGTTTGAAAAAGGCGATAAGATCGAGTTCATGGCATCCTGGATCGAAGATGGAACGGATGAAGTACAATACGGTCCCATATCCAAAAAGATAAAAGCATGGAAGGATCTTAAGGTAGGCTATGGTCTTATCCAGAGCGACAAGGTTGTGGTGCGCTTTGAGCTTGAAGACATATATAAGAATAAGTATGATACGGACTATCTTGAGATCGCTAATGATTATAAAGATACATATAACGAGGTATTTGGAGGTTAACGGACATGAGAAAAAAATCGTTACTATCGGTTTCACTGGCTGCTATGCTCGTTATGCTCAGCGCCTGCGGAGGAGGTGATGCGACAGCGAACAGCGAACCCGCCACCCGGACTGCAGAAGCTGCCACCCAAACTGCGGAAGCCGGAACGGAAGCCACGGCGGAAGTCTCGGCCAATGCTGAGGAGCACAAGGAGCAGGCCGCAGTGACAAGGGATGCAGGAGGACTCGGAGGAGATAAGGCAGAGTCGGATCTTCCCTTCTACGTGGGAGACTGGAGATTTGACGGTTACGCCATCTATCTGAGCATCGGCGATGACAGCAGATGGTCAGCATACAATGCCAGCGGCAAGGTGACTCACAGCGGTGATTACTATGACAATGGTGACGGACTGACGATGTCCTATGATGACGGAAGCGATGATAATACGTATACCTTTACTGATGATAACGGGCTCAAGGATGAAGACGGCAACACGCTCAGTAAGGTTGATAAAATGATCTTCCTGCCTACCAAGGATGATCCACTCAATGAGACATATTATTTCGATACCAATTTCAAGGATGTGTCAGTCAACTATCCTGATACGTTAACGACTTATAAGAGAGAAGGGATGAAAGACACAGTCCTGTTTTCTCCCACTGTGGGTGCAAAGACCGGAGATGCACGCTGCAGTATACAGATAACTCATGAGCAGCTCACCGGAAAACAGAGAAAGCTGCAATGCGGCTCGGGACCGGCCAAGGGCGTTATGGTGAATCTGCTTAATAATGTACTGGAGCATCATTACAAGAAATACCTTCTGAAGACCATCAGCACGGATTTCAAGGATTGCGGCACATACTACAGTATCACCGGATATACATGGTTTGACAGTAATATATTCGAGAATAATGACGGAAAGCTTTATCGCGGTGTCTGCCAGATGCGGTATTACGGTCCTACCGGCTATTTCGTAGCCATCATCACGATAGGTACACCGGAACGCATTGATGAATACTATGAGCTCAGCCAGAAGATAATGGACACCTACAGCTATAAATCTGACTGGAACACATCACCCAAGACAGTACCGAGCAAGCCCGGCAAGCCTTCAAGCGGCAGCGCTTCGTCGGCATATTACTGGACTGACGGAGACGGCGACATATGGTACTGGAACGGCTCATATAATGAATTCATAAGCTACGGCAGCAACGGATATATTGATGACGGGCAGTATTATGAGTCCAATGATGCGGGATGGGACGATGAAGATTATTACGAGGACAACGACGCAGGATGGAATTATTACGATGATTACGACATCTATTCCGATCCGGGAGACGGATATGATTCCTGGTCCGATCCGGGAGATTATGAGGAATATTCAGGCTGGGATGATTATTGATTTAAAAAAAACGGAGCCTGTACGAAAAACGGTACAGGCTCCGCTTGATAAATCATCATGCCTTCCATTCAAAGGCATCAAGGCTCCAGTCCTCAGGATTATTTCTCAGCTCATGGATGTACTCATTATCCGATAGCGAGAGTCTCGATTTGGCACGGAGAATAAGATCGAACCTTTTATCCAGAAACTCACTCAGCTCCTCCAGCTGAGCCGCCTTCTTTTTCAGCTCTTCTCTGGCTTCATCCCTGATATAGTCTTCGCAGTCAAGCACGAGATCTATTACACCATTCAAATATGATGCTTTTTTCCTTAGAGATGAAAACCCTTTCATATCCTGATCATAATTATCAGGATCCGGCGGATCAGAGGGCTGTCTCGTAGTATTAAGCGGTTTTCTCGCCTTAAGTATAGCGCTGCCCTGCCCGGAGCGGGCAAACTGCTCCAGATCACTGTATGCACGGTTCACATGCTGTATTGTCTCTGTCAGAGCCTTTCCAAGCTCAGCGGGGTCTGCATTATCTGCTTCTTTCAGGACGACCAGATTTTTGATCTGACCTGCAGTCTCTTCTTTTAATGCTTTATCAGCTTCTTCGCTTACTTCAGCTCCCTCATCCTCTTCCTTAAATAATGGTATGACAAGGCATCCCGCATCAGACAGGAATTCCCTCTCCCCCTGACTCAAATCCTTTGACTCACCAATTGAATCCACTGTATCCTTTCCAAGCCTTTGGATCATTGCCTTATAAGCATCCGATTCATCCTGATCAGCAGACATGGCAGCATTCATCCGGCTCCGCTGATCTCCGATCGTTATTTTCTTAGCCTCGTTATATGCAGCATCCTCTGCCTCTCTGGCTGCTTTCTGGGTTTCCATGTCTAATATTTCATCCTTATTGACCTCTGTCCATTTCCCGGAAGCATCTTCCGAAGCGGTGGTTTCACGGACTTTTACCTTGCTTTCAAATCGGACTTTACCTGAATTCTGGTATCCTTCCGCCTCAATACATTTTATCATCCCATTGATGTGCGACATTATCGTAAATATGGCGGGCTCAGACATCCTCTTATGCTTTAGCTGGAAATATGTCGTGCCCAGATAACCGCTTATACGATCCATTGATTCCAAAGAAGCCTCTTTCATAAGTCCTTCATAGTGCTGCATGCGGTCCATGATATATTGCCGCACCTGCGGAGACTTCTTATCCATATCCTCTGTCAGGGCAAGCCTGTAACGCTCCAGATTTGCCTTTGTTTCACTGATATAGAAAGGCTCCATATAATCACGAAGCTCTATAAGGCGCTCAAGAGCTGTCTCATGATCGGGAGTGTCTGTAGGATCCATTATCCGGCCAAGGTGGTTTCTGATCTCATTCATTACAGGATCATCGTCCTTTTCTCCGCCGAGGATCTCCAGGATCTTCGCTTCGTTCGCCGCTATCTCAACGCTCGTATCAGGTTTTTTTACAGTCTCAAGGATCTCCTCAGCACGCCTGTCGATCTCCTCTCTTCGCCTCTCGATAAGCTGATCCATTGAGTCAAGATCACGCTGTAATTCAGCCTCTCTTTGCTGCAAACGGACAAACTCCGCCTGTGGAGCTTTCCATTTTCTGTCGGCAACACTTGCAAGCTCTATCCTTATGGCGTGAGCGGCTGCAGTATAGGACGATAGCTGCATACCTTTCCAGAGATCCTGTTTGATCGCATTTCTTTGCTGCTCACGTGTCTCAAAAAACGGCGATTCATAGTATTCTTTTCTGACATATTTATCCAGATAATCATAGCGTTGCCCTGCATCAGCAGGCACTTCTCCAGCCCCTTCGGAGGACGCGGCTATGGGCTTCATCCCCGGGACAAAACCTTTTTTCTCCTCGCCCCAGATCATATAGCTGTAATCAGATCCTGTTCTGAAATCCTCTACTCTGCTTGTATCCTTTGCCCAGTCCTCGATCCGGGAATTATATCCCTTTCTCATAAGCTGCACGCGATAGTCTACAAAGCTCAAAGCCCTGTTCATAAAGAGCCACTTATCAAAAAGCTTTTTATGAAGATCCTTATGTTCCGGCTCCTGCTCTATCTGATCCAGGATATCGCTTCTTTTAAGCATGCTGCTGACCAGATCTCTCAAAAGCCTCGCCTTCCTTTCAAAGGTAGGCATGCCTCCCGTATGACTGAATATCTCCTCATGCTTCTTTGCCGTAAAGATCTCGGCAGTTTCTCCTTCATTCATCATGAAGCAGATATCTTCGAAGGCATCCTCTACGAGACCAATTTCGCCCTTTATTGCTTTCTTCACTTCTTCGGGCGAGGCCTTGCTGTCACGTATGGTATCTATGCCCTTCATATGATGCTTAAACTCCTCTTTTCTGGCATTGACATCCTGGATCTCGCTCACCATGCCTCCGTAAAATTTCTGTGACAGGACAGTCATATCCGAGCATCTTTCCAGCAATTCAATAGCCTGCTCTTCATTCGCCACTTCGAATTCCGGATCTTTCAATAATTCCCTGCAAACTGTGGAACAGGCTCCCTCTATGTGAAGTTTTTCAGTATAGCTCTGCAGCTCATATCCTGTTTTGGCAATAGCATATTCGTGAGTTCTTTTTTTCTGCCATAAACTTCTGGTAAAAGTGCTGATATCAGGCACTTCGCTTTCAAGGCCTACTCTTTCAGCTATTGACCTTTGAACAAGCTTTTTCTCTTTTTCCTCCGGCCCCGGGACCACATTACTCATTGGGAAGGGGTTTCTGATATCTACACCAAAATGCTCCTTAAGATATCCGGCGTGAGCAGAAACAGTATTATATTGCTCACCACGGGGATCAAGCAGATATCTGACACAGAGAAGACTTGCATCTGCATGAAATTTGAGAGCATCCAGCTCCATTTGCATTGACTTCTTAAAGCTCAGCAAACCGTTTACCATGACAGCTTCAGATCCATATGACTCTGAATTGGCCCTTTCGTAAATAAGATCTTTTGTCGGATCAGGTATGACCTTTCGGTTCCTAAGCTCTCTGTCAGAAGGTGCAGCGCCGCTCCTGCGCTCGGCCCTAAGATCTGTTGCATCAACGATCTTTCCGGTTTCTCTGATCTCGGAATCTTCGACTGCTCCAAGCGCCTCCATACGCTTATTCAGCTCATATACCTTCGCTGAGTATTCCCTGTATTCCCGAAGCGCTCTGGCAAGCTTTTTCTGATCGACATCGTGATATAGTCTGCTTACCGAGTGTTTGTCAAATCCGTTTGTCAGATCGAAGTCCGGCATGGGCTCCGCTTTTTTCTTTGCTTCCAGCTCCGTACCGAATTCCGGTTTTGCCATAAGGAGCTTCGCCTGCTCCTTTCCTATGATCCTCTCCCTTTCAGTGGAATAAAACCTGTATTTTTCCTCAGCAAGAGCAATATGTCTCGAATAATTGCCGAAAAGATGCCCCTTTGATGCACGGGTCTTTATCAGATCGTTTATAACTTCCAGATACTGCTTTTGATATTCGCGCTCGCCGGCGGCAAATAAATTGTCTTCCTGTATATTTACCGCAAGCTGTGCCTCAAGCTCTGCAGCCTGTGACTTAAGCTTTTCTGTATCTACCTCAATGATCGGTTCATTACGCTCCTGCGCGGCTTTTTCCTGCTCTGAGGTCTTCTTCTGATAAGACTCCTCTTTGCTCCTTAAAGCTATCTCTCTCTCTGTCTCAGTCCTGAGCGCGTCAGCTATGGAAGCTGTCTTTCCTTCAGCCGTACGTTCCGCTATGTAATGGTGCAGATCCTTATCAACCATTACGCGGCTGTTTAGCCTCTTAAGAGACAACGCCATATCCGACTCAGTGGAGTGAAGGTTTTCCAGTCCCTTGGGTACACTGTAATCAGATAACCCGTAAAGCGTCCTGTGTTGTTCAGTAACCTCTGTTCCTCTGTAAACATTTCGCATCATCTCCTCAGTAGAGAGTAAAGGAGACTGCATCTTATCAGCATCTTTCCTGATCCCATCCAAGAGCACTTTATCAGCAGCTGATCTGCTGATCGTCGTCGAATTATTCTGTCCCGGCATTGCTTAACCTCCTTATTTCTTAAGTTCCCTGTATATCTGATGCATGTCTTGAAGAGGTGTGATAGGTTATGAAATCCTGCATAAGTCCGGTACCTACCGGAATAAGTGCCTCTGCACGGATAAGCTCCGGCCGAACGGGATTAGAAACCGTTTTCTCTACAATTCTCTCAGTAAGCTCCGTGAGAACCGGACAGGCAACGATCTTGTCAGCTCCGTATTTTTCTGTTGTAGCCTGGAATGCTTTAGTCAGCAGCAGGGCGCCTGCCACGGGATTTCTCGAATAAAGGAGACTTAAGATAAGCTCATCCTCCGCGGTCTCCACAAGTATGATACCGTCTCCGCCTTTTTCACCATTGTAAATGAAGCTCAGATCCTGTTCATAAATATCCCAGTTTACATGACTGCTTAACGGGATTATCTCTTCATCCATCGCTATACGCGTTAAGATACTGTTTTTCAGAGCTTTGTCGGCATCGCCAAGTCTTATGCAATTTATCAGGCGTTTATTTTCCCTGTATCTGTCAAGCTCTGTGACATCGGACAGTCTGAAACGGTATACTCCGGCAGGCTCAGTGACATAGTCAAACTCATCCTCCGGAAAATAGTCTTCCATAATATCACCCTTGCGAAACCTGGCTATGACTCCGCGGAATCCGCCCTGTATCCGGGCTTTATTCAGCACAGACCTCACCATGTCGGCGCCGTAATCCGGCAGGCCGTAATCAGCTGTAGGGACTACCCACTCTATCTCTATATATCCCTTTGTGACCCGGTAAAGCACGATACCGACCACCGGCTTTATCATGCTTTCCTGATTGATAAAGGCAAGCCCTTCCAGACTGCCCTCTTTTAGCTGCCTGATATAATAATCCGGTATCAGTGTCTGATACAGTGGTATATCATCAGCTGTGATTAGATAATCCTGCCACATTGCAACTCCTTTCCAAAAAAGCCACCTAACATTTTCATTATATGCTTTATATAGTTTTTGACACAAGATTTTTGGATGTGTTTTTTCATAATAAAAAAGAGGCGGTCAGGCATTTCGCCGTCACCGCCTCCAGCTCATGTGGGATCCCTACTCCGCTCCACGCTCGTGCAGGGATGCGTTTAAAGTCCTTGCAAGTCCTTGTCCCCACCACAAGCAAGCTTGTATGGTGACAATTACTTTTGACGCTTTAATCAGCATATTCGCATATATATCCTATCCTGCCTCTGAATGAAGGATAGACTCCCGGGACATCATTCGTTACATCATTAAGATAAAACTTATCTTCGGACTTTTTGTATATAAGCTCCACGCAGGTCTCATCAATCTCAGTACCGTCGGAGAGTTTGTCCGTATAGCTCGGACCTCCGTTAAGCCAGTGACTATAGTAGCCGCTTCCAAGACAGGAGTTATATTTTAGTCCCGGCTCTATCCATATCCATGAAAAGTCGCTCATGGTGCCTCCCACATAGAAGCAGATATCCGTCTTACCTTCTTTTCTGATAAGATCCTCCACAGTTTTGAATTCTTCATCCGTGGTCATGCAGGCAAGATATCCTCCCATTCTCTCACAGTCAGCCCTTGCCTGATCCCAGGTGCAGTCCTTGACAAAGAGTTCGTATCTGTGATCCTCATACGGCAGCTTTCCGGTATTCAGATACGTGATAAGCTCATCATACGGAATATATGATGTAACGTCCTTTTGCTTCGAGGAATCATATACCTTATTAAGTTCCCTGTAATATCCCGCCTCATCTGTCTCTTTTCCGTTGATCATATAATCAGTGCAGATATACCTTCCGGTCTCCTCATCATAATCAGGCTCTCCGTCATCTGCAAATCCGGAGTATTCGCCGCTGAATACATCTACCCATTTGCCGTCCTCTATGGAATAAATATAATCATAGTAATAACCCATATGTCCGGCACAGTTATTGAGGAGATTTCCTCTTTCAATATAAGTAAAGTATAATCTTGAAGTCTGAAGGACATCCGTTTCTCCATCATGGAAAGTCGCTATCTGACAGCCCCCCGCTTCGAACCCCGTGTCTGTCACCAGCTCGGGAATATCGTCATCATTCACATAGATCAGGGCATAGGTATAACTTCCATCTTCAGGCGGATTGCTCTTAAGATAATCAACATAGGCTTTCTGCCATTCACCGTCCGAATCATCCTTGGAAGATTTTTTCTTTGAGTTCATGATATCTGAGGAATCCCCATCATCTCCGAAGACTCCTTCATCGTCATCACCGGACTCTTTATTATCGTCGTTCTCATCACTGCTCTTTTCATCAGACCCCTCTTTATCATCAGATCCTTCCTTATCCTCATTAGCTACGTCTGATGTTTCAGAGCTGTCCTCTGTACTCTGACCGCTGTCCGCTCCTTTCCCGCATCCTGTAAATAGAGCTGCAGGAAGAAGCATTGAGATAAGAAATGAGATTAATATTTTTTTCATAATGTCTCCAACTCCTTTATCCATATTGATGCAGATGCATCCGAAGGCATCCTGAGATCTCCTCTGGGAGATACCGCCACAGTACCAACCTTCGGTCCGTCGGGAAGACAGGATCTCTTAAACTGCTGAGAGAAAAACCTTCTGTAAAATGTCTTAAGCCATTTAAGTATGGTCTCTCTGTCATAAGTGCCCTCATGGGCTATTGTGGCAAGTCTGAAGATCTTTGAAGGTGAAAAACCGAATCTCAGCATATAATATAAGAAGAAATCATGCAGCTCATACGGTCCCACTATATCCTCTGTCTTCTGACTGATCTTTCCATCCTTCGGCGGAAGCAGCTCCGGTGATACAGGGGTATCGAGGATATCACGGAGCACCTCTGAAAGAGCCTTATTCCCTTCCTTTTCTGCTTCATCCGCAAAATAAGCTACAAGATGTCTCACAAGAGTTTTTGGAACTCCGGCATTGACACCGTACATTGACATATGGTCCCCGTTATAGGTAGCCCAGCCCAGAGCCAGCTCAGACATATCACCTGTTCCCACGACAAGAGCGCTCAGTTTATTTGCCATATCCATAAGTATCTGCGTACGTTCTCTTGCCTGTGCATTTTCATAGGTTACATCATGGACATTGATATCTGCACCGATATCTGTCATATGCTGGGTGACAGATTTCTTTATGTCAACCTCTTGAAGATCACAACCAAGTGTTTTTGCAAGCTTCACAGCGTTGTCATATGTCCTGTCCGTAGTGCCGAATCCCGGCATAGTTACTGCATGTATGCCTTCCCTTTCATATTCGAGTCTGTCAAAGGATCTTACTGTGACAAGAAGGGCAAGAGTAGAATCAAGTCCGCCAGAGAGACCGATTATTGCATTATGTAAACCCGTATGATGAAGTCTCTTGGCGAGACCGATCGCCTGGATATCAGATATTTCCTCACACCGGGCTGCTTTCTCTCCCTCATCGGACGGAACGAAAGGAAGGGGCGCAATATATCGCTTTATGTCAACCTTAGTCTCATTTATCAGGAAGGGGATCCTTACATAGTCGTCATACACATTCTCGGTAAAGGTATTTCTTCTTGACCTTTCGGATACCAGACGCCCGATATCAATGTCCGCCATGGTGACTCCTGTTGTAAACAGTCTGGATTCCGAAAGTATCTGTCCGTTCTCCGCTATGATGTCATGGCCTCCGAATACCAGATCCTGACTTGATTCACCTTCACCGGCCGAAGCGTATATATATGCCAGACAGCGTGAACCGGAAGCCTGGCTTATGAGTCCTCTTCGATAGGAATCCTTACCCACAAGCTCATCAGACGCGGAGAGATTAACAATTACATTTGCCCCCGCCATGGAATGAAGGATCGACGGCGGAGCGCTCACCCATGCATCCTCGCATATCTCGCAGGCTACCTTGAGGTCAGGCATGCTCTCCCCGTTTTCAAATATCATATGGGTACCGAAGGGTATGCCTGTACCGAAAAAGTCTGTGGTAAGCACAGAGGAATTGCCCGCCGTAAAATATCTCGCCTCATAGAATTCCGAATAGTTAGGTATATAGGACTTGGGAACCATTCCTATGCACAGTCCTCTGTGAAGCACAGCGGCCACACTGTAGAGCTTGTCCCTGAAATAATAAGGAAGTCCCACAAATACAAGGACATCAAGACCTGAGGTATAATCCGCGATAGATCTGAGCTCATCCCTGCAGCGGTCGATCAATGTATGCTGCAAAAGAAGATCCCCGCAGGTATATCCCGATATTACAAGCTCCGGAAATACGATGATCTTTGCTCCCTTTGCCGCGGCCTCATCGATGCCTTCCATTATCTTCTCTGCATTATAGCAGGGATCGGCAACACATACCCTGGGAGTGACAGCTGCCACCCTGATAAATCCGTCTCTCATAATGGCTCCTTTCGGATAATATTATACTAATATTATTATTATTTTGCTATCTACATGCTGGATCCATATGCCGGGAACTGCATATGGTTTTTCCGAAAGCTGTCTTTGCTGTCAGCAATATTACATCCGCAGCACAGAATTCTTGATCTTAATAATCAGCCCGGAGGAAGGACAAGCTGCTGTCCCACATAGATGAGTGACGGGTTGGATATCTGACCTTTGTTGAGTTCATAAATCTCTCCCCAGCGGGATCCGTCACCGAGATATTTCTTAGCTATATTCCACAGGCAGTCACCCTTGACCACTTCATATTTTCCGTCATTAAGTGAAGCCAGCTCATCGGATGATCCCTGCTCATCAGCTGTCTTCTGCTCTTCGACTGCATTCTGTTCGTCAGCAGCCTTATTATCTTCGACTGCAGCGTTATCTTTTGCCGCTGCATTATCTTCGGCTGCTTTATTATCTTTGGCTGCTGCATTATCTTCGGCTGCCTTTTTATTTCCGGCTGCCGCATTATTCTGATCTTCGACCTTTTTCTGATCATCTGCTGAGCCAGCCGTACCATTTTCTTCAGCTTTATTATCTTCAGCTTTATTTTCTTCTTTCGATCCGTTTTCTTCGGCTGATTTTTTGTCTTCTGCTGATTTATTATCTACGACAGAATCATTCTCTTTGTCTGAAGTATTATCTTTGTTGTCCGAAATCTTATTCTCTGTTACGCTCATATTATCCGAAGACTGATCCATGGTGTTTTCGATCCCGGCATCCTCTGCAGCTGCTGTATCGGAAGATGAGCTTATTTCGGAAGTGGCTGTATTCTCTTTTATCTTGTCGGCTTCAGTCTGTACACTTTCATCTGCCTCGACCTTATCAGTCGGCATAATGTAGTGATCCTCTATCTTGCCGTCTGCCCCTATAACGATCACGCCGATATAGGCGAATCCCTCTCCGGCCGACTGGATGGGCTCACCATTCTCACCTTCGGTCTGTGCTTCATGGGTATGACCGTCGATAATGAAATCAATGCCTTCTGTTTTATTATATAATTCCTGAGAGCTGACTCCCGATCCGGATCCATCCCCAAGATAGGAAAGCACTATCACAGTGTCTGCTCC
>JAEEGL014222461.1_pt1 | contig 23348 bp, 17 predicted proteins | sample 9134231 | NCBI WGS metagenome assembly JAEEGL01 (sample SAMN16246548, study PRJNA631951) | gut metagenome | biome: gut microbiome; feature: rumen; material: fiber-attached | host: Bos | place: Iran: Karaj | collected 2018-10
AAAAGTCCGGACTGACGACCTGGGCATGCGCCTGTTCCTCCGCGAACTCGAGTGGCGCATAAGTTCCTGCCTGCCCGGAGACCGCAAAATAATAGTCGTGAAGGGCCTTCATTTCCTGATCCTTAGGATCGTTCATATTGAAATATCTCCCCGCGCCGTCAAACAGCTGTTGGAGGTCCTGGCCCATACGGAAGTGGTCGTTAAACCGGTCGCCGGAAAGTTGCACGAAGTCTCTCGTGTGCATCTGAGACGGCAGAGTCCCGTAGGTCGCTTCCATACGCTTGAGCCGATTGTAATGCATTTCCTTCAGCGCCGCCATTCCTTTATCGAAAGAAGCCTGCGCCTTGGCGACGGCCTTCGGGTTGGTCCGATCCAGATCCCGGCGGTGAGGGGCCATCAGATTGTCGTACATCTTTGTGATCTCTCTTTTCGAGTAACCCTCTCCGAACGAATGCCCAAAGGTCGAGGCCATACGGGAGAGGGACAGACCTTCCGCGCGGACGTCCTGCCCGTTGTTGAGCGTCGCAAGGCCGCCCTGATCGTATTTATCGGCGGAATACCGGGCGGTCAGCTTGTCGGCGAAGCCGCGCATATCTTTGCGCTCAGTCTGTCTGAGCCGAGCCGGGGTTTCCTCAAGTATTCGATGTAACGGGGTGTTATTGTTTTCCTGGCCCACCTTTCCGACGTCTATTTTTTGATAAGGCTCATATGTTTTTTTCTTGCCGAAGCACTGCATGGGCCCCGCGGCGGGAGCCGCCGTGAAGGGGGAAAGCGCCTCCGTCGGAGCGGAGATCTGTTTGCCCGCTGCCGCCATAGCGCCCTCGCGGTCGGCCCTCGCCTCGAGGGCGGGATCGTTCAAAAGGCCGCTCCCCGTGACCTCGCCGCGCGCCTGCGATACGACGTGGCTTATCTCGTGACCGAGCAGCGCCTGACCGCCGTAGCTCGAAAAATCGAGCACGCCGGGAGCGAACGCGATATCGCTCCCCTGTGCTACGGCTTTCACGCCTGCGTCGCGCACGGCTTCGCTCTGATAAAGCCTTACGGCGGAAAGATCCGCGCCGAAAGCGGACTCCATCTTTTCGCGCATGGCGTCCGGCAGATCGACTCTGTGGCCCATCTGCTCCGCCGTCGGCGCGGCGGCGCCTGAACGCAGCGCGTCAAACGACGGCACCGAGGCGGCTGCATCGGGCTGTTTTACGGCTGTCTCCGCTTTTTTTCTGCTGTCGTAAACTTTGCTCATATACTCGTTCTTTTTGGATCGTCAAATTTTCTGAATCTCCCGAACAGGCGGTTCGTCCAGCCTGCTTTTTGGAATCGGTTGTGCAGCCTCGTAAGGTACGCGGTTTGCTGTTGGGGAGAAAGGGACGGACCGTGGACCGCCGCTTCCATTTGCGGGGTGACGGCAAACGGGGACGGATCCTTAAACGCTGCGTCGGTAAAATCGGGATTCATCCTCAACGAGCCTGCCGCGTCCTGCCGTTCATCCGACCCGTACACGGAGTTGCGGCCGGACATGACCAGATAATATTCATGCAGCGCCTTGAAATCACGGTCCCTGTCATCGTTAAAGTCAAAGTATTTGGCTCCGCCTCTCATCAGCTGTTCCGAATCCTGCGTCGTATGGAAATAGTCGTTGTATTGATCGCCGACAAGCTGCATGAAATCCCGGGGGTGCATCTGACTCGGCAGGATGCCAAAGGTGGCCTCCATCCTTTTGAGCTTCCTGTACTGCATCTCCTTGAGCTTTCCGATCCCCCTGTCAAAATTCGACTGCGCTTCGTCGTATTCCCGCGTATTGGGAGCGAGACCTTTGCGGTGCGGCGCCATCAGATCGTCGTACATCGAAAGTATCTCATCCATTGAATACCCCTCGCCTAACGATCTTTTCAGCTCAGAGGTCATACGCCTGAGGCTCAGACCGGTGAGTTTGACGTCGGCGCCGTTGCTTATGGCGTCAAGACCGGTAAGATCGTATTCATCGTCGGTGAACCTTCTTATCACCTCTTCGTCGAGCTTTTTCATCTTTCTGCGGTTGAACTTTGCGTCGCGGTCGTGGTTTTCGCTGGATAAGTCATAAGCGCTTTTTTTCGCATTGACTTTGCCGGCTTTGCCAGGGTCGATCTTCATGAAGGGCTCGTATTCGGCCTTGTTTTTCCCGAGGCACTGCATAGGCCCCGCCGCCGGCGCAGCCGTGACGGGGGACAGCGCCTCCGTCGGCACGGAGATCTGCTGACCCGCGGCCGCCATTGCGCCCTCGCGGTCGGCCCTCGCCTCGAGAGCGGGATCGTTGAGCAAACCGCTCCCCGTGACCTCGCCGCGCATCTGCGAGACGACGTGGCTTATCTCGTGGCCGAGTATCGCCTGACCGCCGTAGCTTGTAAAATCGAGCACGCCGGGAGCGAAGGCGATATTGCTTCCCTGCGCGACTGCCTTCACGCCGGCGTCGCGGACTGCTTCGCTCTGATATAGCCTGACGGAGGAAAGATCGGCGCCGAAAGCCGACTCCATCTTTTCACGCATCGCGTCCGGCAGATCGACCCTGCTGCCCATCTGCTCCGCAGTCGGGACGGCGGCGCCTGAACGCAGCGCGTCAAATGAAGGCTCGGCGGATACAATCCCGCTTTTCGCACTTCCGCCGGTATGCTTTTTTTGCGAATATTCATAGCTCATGCTGCCGTATCAATCATGCCTATGCCTTTTTTTGTATTCGCGCTCGTCTTCGTCGTGCTGCATCGCAACGAACTCGTCTAAGCTTGAGGTGTCGGCTTTTTCCTTCGGCTTTACGCTGAACAGCGACATCACGCCGTCGGGATCGTCGACAACAGGCGCGGAACCGGTGGTCGTGGTGGTCTGCGTGCTCAGAGCAGACTGATGGAAGGGGTCGCAGGCCTGGTCAACTCTGATTGGGGTATGCGTATCCCTTGCCCGTCTTATCTCGTTACGCAGACTCGCAAGCTCCCTCGGTGTCGGGTAAGTACCCGGACCGTACTGTCCTCTGTACAGCTCGAGCTCCTTGTCGCTCGGTTCCTTTGTCCACTTTTCGTGCTCCCTTTCTTCGACTTCTTTGTTGAATTTTTCCTCTTTTTTCTGCTTATGCTGCTCCATAAAGGCGTGCGCGTGATCCTTTACCGACGTAACCTTGTCCCCTGCCTCGTCTTTAACCGCATGCCCTGCGTCTAGGACCGCGTGATACATCTTTCTGAAGGGGTTCCTCGATTTCTTTTGATCTATAAACCGCTGAAGAGCAAGATCCTCTTCATGATCCCTCTTGGCTAAGAAGGCCTTCTGTTCGTCGGGCGTATAGAGATCCAAGAAAGAGGGCTCCTCTTGCGTATCGGCTGCGGGCGCAGGCTGTTCGGGCTCCTGCTCCTCGGGCTCGGGTTCGGGCGGCGGCACGGGCAGCTGAGGTTCGACCCTGCGCGGTGCGGGAGCGGGTGCCGGCGCGGGAGCGGGTGCTGTCTGCGGCGGCGCTGCCTGCGGACGAGGCTGAGGCGGGGCTGCCTGCGGCTGAGGCTGCTGCGTGGGCCTGTTGACGTAATCATACAATTCGCCGGCCCGGATGGGATTCACCTTCGATATGGAGTATTTGAACAGATCGCTCAATACCTCGCGGGGGACCCCGGTGCTCGTGGGAGTCACAGAACGCGGGCTGCCGAAAGCCCTTTGATATTGCTTGGCCATCTTGTCGTTAACATTGCTGGCCCTGATGATATCGGCGACGTTCTGGACGGCGACGTCCTTGTTGACCGGATCCATTGCCCTCGTGAGTCTGTTCGCGTCCATCATGCGGACGTACATATTGGCGACCAAGTCGCTGCCGTTCTCCGCTCCGGGAAGGAAGGGACCGGTGACTTGACTGCTGTAATCGGTATCGTCGTTGTCATAGCCTCTGGAAGAATAAAGCCGTTTGTGGACCGATCCGTAAGTGTCGACGACCGCATCCTGGAACGATTCATCCCCTCTGAGCTGATCGTCGGTCATGTTGTTCATGATGCTCTGAACGTTCCCGAGGAAGGCGGCCGACTGCCGCTCCCTGATCGCCCTTGCCTCGGCGGGATCCCTGTATTCGGCGGGGGTTACAGAGGTTATATGCCTGGAATGCGCGCGCCAGAGCTGGGCGGTGGGCGAGGTCGTCTGCGCGTTATCCGCGGCGATATCGCCTTCTTTGCCGAGCTTCTTCAGACGGCCTTCCTTGAGCTTCCTGTTTTTTTCATACTCCGCATAGAGTTTCGCCCTCTTCTTCGGGTCGGTGGTCTGGACGTACTCATCGTACGCCTGCATCTCCTTTTCGCGGTACTCTTTCGCCTGGCGGGTCCGCTTCTTTTCCTTCCATGCCTGCATAGGCCCCGCTGCGGGAGCGGCGGTGACGGGAGAAAGCGACTCGGTCGGCACGGCGATCTCACGCCCCGCGGCGGCCATAGCGCCTTCGCGGTCGGCTCTCGCCTCGAGCGCGCGATCGTTCAAAAAGCCGCTCCCCGAGACTTCGCCCCGCGCCTGTGAGACGACGTGGCTTATCTCGTGACCGAGCAGCGCCTGACCGCCGTAGCTCGAAAAATCGAGCATGCCCGGCGCGAAAGCGATATTGCTTCCCTGCGTTATAGCTCCGGCGCCCGCGTCGGCTACGGCCTCGCTCTCATAGAGCCTGACCGCGGAGAGGTCTGTTCCGAACGCGTTCTCCATTTTCTGACGCATGGCGTCCGGCAGGTCGACCCTATGGCCCATCTGTTCCGCGCTCGGAGCGGCGGCGCCTGAACGCAGCGCGTCAAAGGAAGGCTGCGCGGGGGCGTTCCCGCTCTGCGTACTGCGGTCGGTATGCTTTTTTTCGGAATAAGTATAGCTCATATGCTTGTGGCAGGGCCTGTGTCCGTCGTTCGGGGGGCGCCCGACCTGCGGCGCGGCGCCGGGCCAAGCGGTTATTTCTTGCTCTTCCTGTGCAGATGAGGCCTATGGAAACGGCGCTTTTTTTCTTCTTTCGGAGCTTCCGCGGCGGCCGCTGCCTCCGGGTCTTCCGTTATGTCCACGATATCGACCGCGTTAAGATCGAGATCCTCGGGGACGGGGCTTTCGGCGCTTGCCGCAGTCTCGGACTCGTCGGTGGTTTTATGATGCTTGTGCTTATGGTGCTTGTGGTGCTTATGCTTTTTCTTTTCGAGGGGAGCTTCCTCCGTCGGGGCGGGCACAAGGCCGGCGCCGCCCGTTGAACCGGCCGCGGGGCCCGTATCGAACGAATCCAGACTGCCTATGGCGCCGTATACGTTGACCGGCCTGTTAAAACCTTCGGCCATTTCGATTTCTTTTCTCAGCTTTACAAGCTGCGCCTGGGTCGGACTCGCTCCGTCTCCGTAGACGGATCTGAACAGCCTGAGCTCCTTCCTCGTCGCGGGCTTGGTCCAGAGTTCGCGTTCCTTCGCTTCCTGTTCCATGCGCGCTTTTTCCTCTTTTTCACGCTTGCGCTTGCTCGAAGCTTCCGCCATATGATCCTTGACCGACCATACCGCGTCTCCGACTTCCTCGCCCGCGTTCTGCAAAGCGCCGGTAACGGCTTTCGCAGCCGACTTCAAAGGATTCGGTTCATGACGCGCGGCGTGGCGTACTGCCGCGAGCTCTTCTGCGCGCTGCATCATCGCAAAGTGCCGGTCGAGCTCGTCTGCGGACATGGTCTCTCTGATCGAGCGCTGGGGCTCCTCTGCTTTCGGCGGTTCGGGCTTGGGCTGATGCAGGAAGACGTCCAGATCGGTGGCTCTTTGGAGATTCACCTGCGACGCGGAATAGAGCAGCAGCTTGCTCATCGCGTCGCTGTTGGTGCGTACGTTCATCCGACCTTCGCTGGTATGCGAGTTGCGGGTCGTGATATCGAATTGCCGGTCCATAAGCGCGGGGACGCCGCCTGCTTCCGCGGCTCCGGCGATGGCGTCGAGCGCGGCGTCGTTGTCGGAATTGCCCATAGCCGCGGCGAGCTTATCCGCGCCGATAAGCCGGGTGTAAAGATCGCCGACCAGATCGCGCCCGTCTCCCTTGGGAAGGAAGATCTCGTCGGCCTCCCCGCTGTGATCGTTGGGATCGACGGGGGTCCTGCCCTTTGAATAGAGCCGGCGGTGCACTCCCGCGTAGGAGCCGAGCACCGAATTCTGAAACAGTTTGTCCGACCGGAGCTGATCGTCGGACAAACTGTCCATGATACTTTGAACGTTGCCGAGGAACGCATCCGACTGCTGCTGTCTTACGGCTCTTGCAGCCTCGGGACTGCTGTAAGCATCGTTGTAGACAAAGCTCATGTGCCTGTCTCTCGCGCGCTGCAGCTGAGCGGTGGGGGAGGTCGTCCCGGCGTTGTCGGCCTCGATCTCGTCCATTTGTTTGCCGAGCTTTTTAAGGCGGCCTTCCTTGAGCTTGCGGTTCTTTTCGTACTGCGCGAAGAGCTCCTGCTTTTGTTTGGGATCGGTGGCCTGTATGTAATCGTCGTAGGCCTGTATCTCGTTCGCGCGGTACTCGTTCGCCTGGCGGGTACGCTTCTCTTCCTTCCATGCCTGCATGGGCCCCGCTGCGGGCGCGGCGGTGACGGAGGACAGCGCCCCGGTCGGCATGGCGATCTCCTGACCCGCGGCGGCCATAGCGCCTTCGCGGTCTGCCCTCGCCTCGAGAGCGCGATCGTTCAGAAAACCGCTCCCCGTGACCTCGCCTCTCGCCTGCGAAACGACGTGGCTTATCTCGTGACCGAGCAGAGCCTGACCCGAAAAACTGGTGAAATCCAGCATGCCCGGCGCGAACGCTATATTGCTTCCCTGCGTTATCGCTCCCGCGCCAGCTTCCCCGACGGCCTCGCTCTCATAGAGCTTCACGGAGGAGAGATCCGCTCCGAAAGCGGTCTCCATCTTTTCACGCATCGCGTCCGGCAGATCCACCCTGCGCCCCATCTGCTCCGAGGTCGGCGCGCCGGCGCCTGAACGCAGCGCGTCAATGGAGGGGCGCTGCGGCGCTGATTCCGGCTGCCGGGTCCCGGACGGCTTTTTTCTGTTCGCGTAAGTGTAGCTCATATCTACAATGTGCCTTCATCGTATTTGGCCTTTATGAGAAAAGGCTGAGTTCGCAGTCGGTTGGATCACGTCGGATCCGGATCATAAACCGTAATAATGATTCCTCACACGGTCGATAGCCGCATCCTGCATTTCTTCGAAATTGCCGCTTTGCAGCTGGTCGTGCTTGGAAACGTTCTTTAACAGCGCATTCGCCTTAGTCATGTCGCTGTCCGTGTATATTTTCTCCATTCGTCGGTTGAAAGCCTCCTTCCGCTGACCGGACAATCCCGCTTGGTAATGCTGGAGAATGGTCGTGTAGATATCCCGATCGGTAACATATTTGCTGGTCGCGCTCGCTCTTGCAACGCCGCCGTCGTCGACGGAGGGATTGCCGTTCTTGCCGGCTTTCCTCACCATGGACTTATAATCGCTGTACTGACCGCGGATGGTGTCGCGATTCCTTTTGGCGATCATATCCACCTCGTCGTCGGTCAGGCCCTGGATGCCGCTGGTGTAGGTAGCATAATCCTTAGCCGAGACATCGGCTCTGGCGTATATACCGCCGCCGATACGATGCAGCTCGTCGATCTTGCGGTTGGATTCCTTCTTGTTTTTGCACTGCATGGGTCCGGATGCCGGGGCGGCCGAGACGGCGGACATCGCCTCCGTCGGCACGGAGATCTGCTGACCCGCGGCGGCCATGGCTCCTTCGCGGTCGGCCCGCGCCTCGAGAGCGTGATCGTTCAAAAGGCCGCTGCCGGTGACCTCGCCGCGCGCCTGCGATACGACGTGGCTTATCTCGTGGCCGAGACGAGCCTGTCCCGAGAAGCTGGTGAAATCCAGCATACCCGGCGCGAAAGCGATATTGCTGCCCTGAGCTACGGCCTCTGCGCCAGCTTCTCGTACGGCGTCGCTCTCATAGAGTTTGACTGCGGAAAGATCCGCTCCGAAAGCGGTCTCCATCTTTTCGCGCATTGCGTCCGGAAGATCGACGCGGTGGCCCATCTGCTCCGCGCTCGGCGCGGAGGAACCTGCGCGCAGTTCGTCAAGGGACGGACCCTGAGCCGTCGTCTCCTTTTGCCTGGCATCGTCCGCCTTTTTTCGGTTCGCGTAGGTGTAACTCATATCGATAACGCTCCTTCGTCGTATTCGGTTCTGACGGAAAACGGTCAGAAGAGGCTCTTGCCCTTCTTAAACAGCTCTTTTCGCTTTGCGACCTGCGCAGCGTCGATCGCCTTCGCCGCGGGGGTGTAGGCAAAACTGTTATCCTGCAGGGCGGAAGCGAGATTCTGCCCTGCTTTGGCCTTTGCCTGGTCCGCAGGACTCAGCTGCCGCTCGGCCCAAGCGCCGCTGTTGACAAAACGTGTGGCATAAATATCGTTCTTACTGGTATCTTCCATTTTGGTATGCGGTCCGCCGGCGAATACCCTGAGCAGATACGTGTAGAGGCCCTGATCCAGGCTCGGGTCGCTCATCGCCACGCGGTAATCGTGCTCCTCCTTCGGCAGGTTCTGCGTCCTCAGCTGCTGATCGTAATCGGTTACGTCGATCGCCGATTTCAGCGCTCGCTGCTGCATCATGCCCAGCTCGAGATCGCTCATCGAGAAGAGCATTTTGTTCAGCTTGGCCTCATCCCTCTTCGTATATGGGAGGCGGCCGCCGGGCGCAGCCGGGATCTGATACATTGCGCCGAGCTGGTACATCTTGTCCACCTTTTTGCTTGCGCGCTTTTCGGCTTTACCGCTGCACTGCATGGGCCCCGATGCGGGAACCGCTGAGACGGAGGACATCGCCTCCGTCGGCACGGAGATCTGCTGACCCGCGGCGGCCATAGCGCCTTCGCGGTCGGCCCGCGCTTCGAGAGCGTGATCGTTCAGAAGGCCGCTCCCCGTGACCTCGCCGCGCGCCTGAGATACGACGTGGCTTATCTCGTGCCCGAGAAGAGCCTGCCCGCCGTAGCTTGTGAAATCCAGCATGCCAGGCGCGAAGGCTATATTGCTGCCCTGAGCGACGGCCTCGACGCCCGCGTCTCGCACGGCGTCGCTCTCGTAGAGCTTTACCGCGGAGAGATCCGCTCCGAAAGCGGTCTCCATCTTCTCACGCATCGCGTCCGGCAGATCCACCCTGCGCCCCATCTGCTCCGAGGTCGGCGCGGCGGCGCCTGAACGCAGCTCGTCAAGGGAGGGACCCTGAGCCATCGGCTCCTTCTGTCTGGCGTCGTCCGCCTTTTTTCGGTTCGCGTAGGTGTAACTCATATCAATGATGTCCCTTCGTATTATTGGGCTTTAACGGGAGACTTCCGCCCTTTCCGCTCGCAGAGCTTCACGGAGGAAAGATCTGCCGGGGATACGGTCGTTCCGGGGGTTATTTGCCGCCTCTGTTGTCGTAGACGCCGCGCATCCTCCTCTGCGCTCTTGCCCGATACTCCCGCCAATTGGGGGCAAAATACTGGCTGGGGCGTTTAAAGGTGGGCTCTTCGTAGAGTTCGTGATCATCCATCTCATCCACCTTTTTCCTGTCGCTCCGGGTAAGAACGCCGCGGAACGATCTGCCTAGTTCTTCAGATTGGCTGCTAGAGTAATTATTTGCGGTCATGAAGTCGCTCGTCATGAGCTCGTATGCGCGCATACTTGTGTTCGGATCGGAGTAGAACAGCTCGGTATCAAATGCTCTGGAATCGCCGGCGTTGGGATCGGCGTTCTTTGACATCTCCTGATATAAGTCATATTTGTCGCGCATGCTTTTGCGCATTCGTTTCTGCATCATCTTCATTTCACGAGGGCTCAAGGTGCCTATGTTCTGGTTGTAGTATGCCTCGTCCTCGGAAGTGATCCTTTGATTGCTGAGCTTGCCATGGCCGATCCGGTGGAGCTCGTCGAGCATTTTATTGGACTGTCTTTTATTCCTGCACTGCATGGGACCCGTGGCGGAGGCGACGGAAACGGGGGACATAGCCTCCGCAGGCGCGGAGATCTGCTGTCCCGAAGCCGCCATTGCGCCCTCGCGTTCGGCTCTCGCCTCAAGAGCGTGGTCGTTGAGAAGACCGCTCCCCGTGACCTCGCCGCGAGCCTGCGATACTACGTGGCTTATCTCGTGACCGAGCCTCACCTGCCCGCCGTAGCTGGAGAAATCCAGCATACCCGGCGCGAAGGCTATACTGCTGCCCTGCGTGACGGCTTCGGCGCCCGCGTCGCGTACGGCCTCGCTCTCATAGAGCCTGACCGCGGAAAGGTCGGCTCCGAAAGCGTTTTCCATCTTTTCGCGCATCGCGTCCGGCAGATCGACCCTGTGACCCATCTGCTCCGCGCTCGGCGCGGCGGTCCCGGCTCGCAGCTCGTCCATCGTAGGCTGCGGAGCCGTGCCGGGCATCTGCCCCTGCGTGCGTTTTTTTTCTGCGTATGTAAAGCTCATTTCCGACCTCCGGTCTTTATTGTTCCTTAGTTAACGGCGTCTGCTGTGGTTGTATTCGTGTGCAAATTCGTGTTTGACACGCTGGTCTTCGGCCTGCCAGTCCGGACGGGTCCTTGCCGTTGCGAGGTCCGGCAGGACACTGTCAAGCTCCCGCTCTTTTCTGCGGTCGCCTATGGTCAGCGGACTGCGGGCAGTTTTTGCTATGGACGCGATTTGTTTCGGGTTGAAGTTGTTCGACGATATATGCGCGTTGAGCATATCCCCGTATACTGTCCTCATAGCGCCTTCCCGGCCTGCCGACACAAGGTTCATAGCATAGCCTATGTTCCTGTTGGGCGGCGCCGCAGCCATTGACTTGTACCAGGAGTATTGATTTCTCAAGGCCTGCTGCTGACGCTTGCGTATCATCTTGATCTCCTGTTTGGACAGATTTTTGGTCGTATCATCGTAAAACCGCCTGTCCTCTGCGGTTATGTTGGCTCCGGAATAGATGCCGGTACCTATACGCTGGAGCTCGTCGATCTTCTGCTCGGACGCCTTCTTGCCTTTGCACTGCATGGGTCCGGAGGCCGGTGCGGCCGAGACGGCGGACATGGCCTCCGCCGGCACGGAGATCTGCTGACCCGCGGCGGCCATGGCGCCTTCGCGGTCGGCTCTCGCCTCGAGAGCGTGATCGTTCAGAAGACCGCTCCCCGTGACCTCGCCTCTCGCCTGCGAAACGACGTGGCTTATCTCGTGACCGAGCAGAGCCTGACCCGAGAAACTGGTGAAATCCAGCATGCCCGGCGCGAAGGCGATATTGCTTCCCTGAGTGACGGCCTCTATGCCCGCGTCGCGCACGGCCTCGCTCTCATAGAGCTTGACCGCGGAGAGATCGGCTCCGAAAGCGGACTCCATCTTTTCGCGCATGGCGTCCGGAAGATCGACGCGGTGGCCCATCTGCTCCGCGCTCGGCGCGGAGGAACCTGCGCGCAGTTCGTCAAGGGACGGCTGCTCCGCCGCCTTGCCCGCGCGTTCCGGGTCGGCGGTTCTTTTCTTGTTCAAATAAGTGTAACTCATGATCCTCTTTTACAGGGAGCGTCTCCTGTATTCCTCCTCGTCAAGAAAAGCCTCATCTATCTCCGGAGCGGGTACCGGCCCGGAGTGCTTCCGTTTCTTTTCCAGACCGCGAGCGGTCCTTCCCATAGCGTAATATATGAATTCTTCGCCGTTCGCCCCGTTTTCTGAATCTGCCGCGTGGAGCATCATCATCTGGCGCTGGTAATAGTTGTTTCCCGAATAACCGCCGGGGTTATCGAGATCTTCTCTGTCGTGGGAGAACGCGCCGCCGGCGAGAGCTGTCTCGCGTATCGCGGTCTGCTCGTTCCAATCGCGGACGATTAGGCTGGGATCCGCCTTTTCCATGGAGTCGACGTATTCCTTCATCATCTCGAACCTCGACCACAGCGACTCTATCTCATCCTTGCTCAACAGGTCGGAGAAGGTCTTATAGAGCATTTCCTTCTTCATACCCCTGATCCTTTTAGCCATATTGGCGTCGATCTGCATCATCGTGGGCAGGCCGCCGTAGTCCGGCGCGTCTCCGCGTTTACCGAAAGCGGTCTTGTCGGCGGTCTCGCTGCCGAGGGAGCCGAATGTGATGTCGTTGTCCAGGGTCTTGACGCTGATCTTTCCGTTTTCATCGCGGTTGACCTTGAAGTTGCCCATGTGTCGGTCGGTATGGGTGGCGAGAGTATCCAGAAGGAACATCTCGTTCATCTGCTGCTGGTAATCGGGGTCGGCTGCGTCCAGCTCGGGAGCGTCGTCCTCTATGCCGAAAGCATCCTTGACGTTCTCATGAGCGGTCGTATGTTTGCCGATGATCGGCGTATCGCCGAGGCGTTCGCCCCAGTTGTTCCCGGGGATGGTGTCGCTGTCGACCGCCGGATCCAAAGAAGTGTAGTTGGTATCGCCTACCGGACCGAAGTACCGCCAGTTGAACTCGTCCCACTCTTTACCCTTTGCTTCTTCCATCAGCACGCCGGGGAGCGCCCGGTGCTGAGAGTCCGGTTTGTAGCGGGCAAGCTTCGCTCCGATGCCGACCGAAGAACCCATAAGGCTGCTGAGACGGGAATACGCGACCTCGCGCTTCGAAAGGCGGGGATCGACCGCTTTCCCTTCGGCGTCGTGATGCTTGACGCCTATGCGGTCCATAACGTACCGCTCCGTCGCCAGCTGCTCTCTTGTGCGCTGACTATCGGGCAGAGTGGGCTTGAAATAGGCGGTCTCCTTGTTCCCGTCCTCGCCGCGCTGGAACTTGTGGACCTCGTTCATGGCGCCGGCACCGCCCGCGCTGACGTGTTCGTCATTCGTGAGAGTCGTGACGCGCCTGCGCATATTGACGGCCTGATCGTGCCTTGCGCGGGAGATGAGATCCGCCACGAGCTTGAGATGCTCTATCCTCTGAGAGGCCTCTGCCCTGCTCATCGAGCTGGCGTCCTCGCGGTATTCTTCTACCAACTGTTGTCTGTATTTTTCAAGGCCGTCGATTGCGCCGGCGTAGGCGTTGCCGAGCATAGCGTCGTAGGAGGCCTGCCCGCCGACGTGACGGCGGTTTCCGCTGACTACCGCGAGGCCCTTCATCCCGCGGAGCACGGACATGAATGCGTATCTGTGGCGCGGGTCGGGATGCTCGAGATTGTTCATGCCGAGGAGGAAGCCGACGCCGTTGGTCGGGAACTGGCGTTCCTCACCGGGAGAGGAGGTGAAATCCCAAGCGCTGGTCTTTGCGGCGGGCTGCGCCTGCTGAGGCGCCGCTCCTGCCTGCTGTACGGCGCCCGCCGGAGGTTCGGGCTCCGGAGGCTGAAGGTGAGCGGGAGCGGGTCCCGGCGGAGGCGCGGGCTGCGCGGGAGCCGGGCCCGGCTGAGGTTCGGGTTCTGGCTGAGGTTCGGGGGCCGTCTGCTGCACCGCGGAAGTCGGCGGCGCCGCGGTCGCCTGCTGCCCGGCGTCCGCCTGCGGAGCAGAGCCCGCTTCCGGAGCCTGCTGAGCGTCCTTGGGCTTCTTCCATCCGGCCTGCATTGGCGATTCCGCCGGAGCGGCGCTGATGGGGGAGAGCGACTCCCCAGGCGGAGCTACCGTTTGCCCGGCCGCCGCCATTGCGCCTTCGCGGTCGGCCTTCGCTTCCAGAGCGGGATCGCTGAGAAAACCGCTGCCCCGGGCTTCGTTCCGGGACTGGGATACCACGTGACTGAGCTCGTGACCGAGCAGGGACTGACCGCCGAAGCTAGTGAAGTCCAGCATGCCGGGAGCGAAAGCGATATTCGTTCCCTGCGTCATAGCGGCGGCTCCGGCGTCGGCCACGGTCTGGCTTTCATAAAGACTGACCGCGGAGAAATCCGCTCCGAAGGCGTTCTCCATCTTTTCGCGCATGGCGCTCGGAAGATCGACCCTGTGACCCATCTGCTCCCGCGTGGGCATCACGGCTCCGGAACGCAGCGCGTCCAAGGACGGCTGCCCGGAGGCCGTCTTATCCTGCTTCACAGCGCTGTCTGCCCGTTTGCGGTTGTCGTAGGTCTGATCCATTCGATACTGATGCCTTTCGGGCAGCGTACGGTAAGCGGCTTATTCTTCCCGGTTTATGGGGATCTCGGCGTCCCTCTGGGTATAGGGGTCGTAATTGCCCCCCGTGAACCATTCCGCCATTGCGGCGGAACGGGGATTGATCGGAGAAATAAAGAATACGAAGTTTCCGCCGCTGCGGTACCAGCACTGGTTGATCTGAGTGCAGATCAGGGCGCGGAAGCTGCCCTCCGGCGCGTTCGGCCCGCGCCATACGGAGCTCTGGCAGAACATACGGTCACCGCTCTGGAAGCCCAGAACGAAAGCGACGGGCTCGTCGTCCACAAGATACACCGCGGACAGAGCGGGATCAACGCGCTCGCCGAGGAAGGACGGACGCAAATAGAACGGGAGACCCGTTTCGGTGTTTACGGCGTCGAGCTGCGCCGGAGTGAGTTCGGAGAAGAGAACAATGGATCCCGGCCGCTTCCAGCCCGCGTGCAGCGCGGGTCCGACGAGCGGGGAATCCAAGAAGTCTTCGCTCTTCATTCCGCAGACGGGATCGGATGTGTCGAGATCCCCTCCGCGGGCGCGCACGAGCGCGTCCATGGCGGTAAGCTCCTCGTCCTTGAGTATATATTCGAGGTTGAGGCTGTCCTTGCCAAGAGCGGCGCCCTCCTCAAGTATAAGGTCGCTCATAGGCTCGGCTATCCCGCAGCGGCGAGCCTTCGGGTCGATAAAGAGGCTGAGGAGATTGCCCTCGTTCTCTTCCCACTTGACCACGGCCGCGCCGCAGGCGAGACCGTTCCACATAGCGCCGATGACCATATAGGAGCTCCCGTTGTCCGCGCGGGAGATCTGCCTGCGGACGTAGGGCAGTACGTATCCGGCGAACGATTCCGGGATGATCCTTCCGAGACGACAGAAGCTGATGTTTACCATAACGGCTGTTCCTTTCAGTTCTGATAGATTTCTTAATTATATTATAACCCAGAAGGCAGAGGAACAGGAACGCAGTTCGTGCCAAAAATAGCCTATTTTTGACGTTTTTCGGCAAGATTGGATATTATATGTTATACTGTCACCAGAAAACACTGGACAAGGATCCGCGTGCTCCGGAGGGCGCGGGAAGGAAACGAGATGCGTTTTGCGATATGCAGTTCGGACGAAAACGAGATCGGACGGATCAGCTCGCTCTTCCGCGAGTGCACCGCCAAGGCTCGCAGCGGCGCCACAGCATTGGCGTTCCGATCGGAGGACGCATTCTTCGAGGTCTTCAGGCCGGGATACTTCCGGGGCGTCGTGGCCGGTTACGGAGACGTGAGGGGCTTCCTGTTCGCGCGAAGGGTGCGCGAGGAGGACAGCGGCTGCCGGGTTATCCTTCTGGATGACACCGAGCGCTACGCGATCCGGGGCCTGCGCATCCATCTGAGCGATTACCTGGTGCGCCCGTTGAATGAAGACCGTCTGCGCGAGGCGCTTGAGCGAATGCTCACCGAATGATATGCAGATCAAGAAGAACAGAAAAACTCCTCTGCAGCCCGCCGCGGAGACCAGGCGCAGCGTCGAAGAGCGCTTCGCGTGGGCGACGGGAGCTCCCGGGCCGGAATGGATGCCGCAGCGCGATCCTTTGTACCAGGTGACGGAGAACTTCCAGCAGAGCTTCGACCGCATAGGAAAGTCGCACGCGGCGGCAGCCGCGGGAGGGTTCACGGAAGAGCCCGAGAAGCCCTCGTCCGAGGAGCAGGATCTGCTCAGGGGAGAGAAGCCGGAGCCGAAGGAGAACGAGGGTAAGCCGTCTCCGGAGAGGACCCGGGGAAAAGCCGCCGGGAACGACGCGAAAGGGCAAAAGGCGGAGGCCTCTCCTCTCACGAGGTTTTCCGATATAGCCTTCCGGCGCGGAGCGATGTCCGCGTCGGTGCTCAACGGCACGGGCAAGATGATGCTCGTATCCTGCATGAAGAGGACGGCTTACGAGACCGGCCCGAAGCATCTGCAGCAGCAGACCCTTGCGGGAACGGGCAGCGTGACCAGGGCGATACCCGGGCACGTGCCGGATCAGATAGTATTCAACCGCGGCTTTACCAACAGCGCTCTGGGGATCGTCGTGGACACGCTGCGCGACGCGCGGCGCGTTGTGGAAACGATGACCGCGATAATACAGGGCGTCGGCGAGGGCAACGAAGCGACCCGTGCCGCGCTGTACAAGCTCTATCCCTTCCTGGACGACAGCCGGGACGCCGAGATGGAAGCGGATTACAGGGCCAAGCTGGAAACGTGTACCGACGAAAGGGAGAAGCCGCTTTTGCAGAACGCCCTCGTCAGGGCGATCTCACTCAGGGCAAAGAAGGCCCAAATGAAGAACGAGTTCATAAACAAGCTGCGCTTCATTTCCGACCGCGCTACCGAGACGCTCTCGGAGCTCGAGGCGGCCGGCATAGAGGAAGAGCTCACGGCCATGGCCTTCGGCGAAGAAGCGGACGAGCTCCCCGAGAACCCCGATGAAGGAGTGGACGGCGATGCACCGAACCGAAACAAAAACGGAGCAGGCGAAACAGCAGGGGAAGGAGCCGCGGCAGAAGGAGATAAACAAGAGCCGTGACGCCGCCGCGGAATGGGTGCAGACCGCGGAAATGATACTCGCAGGCGGAAACTGGGAACAGTTCCCGCCCGAACGCATCCTCGGCCTTTCGGGAGCGATAGGCAACGCGGCGCTCGGAGAGTTGGTCTCGATGAGGGAGACCGGTCCCGGGTTCGCGGAGCGGCAGCTGCCGCGGGGGGACTGCGATACGGTCCCGATGGAGCAGGGCCCCTTTGGGGGGCCGCTCCTCGTCTCATCCGACGAGGCGTTTGCCGCAAGTCCGGCAGTGGACGCGCAGCCGCTGATACTGTGAACACTTACAGGTGGGAACGATGAGAGAAGAAGACTCGCTGCGCGTGCTCCGCGCGCTGCTGGACAGCGAAGGCGCCGAATGGCGCGAGGAAAACGGATGGCTCCGCTTCAGGTCGAAACACGGCGCTATGCTGTGGGAGACCTCCTGCCGGGCCGTGCCGGACGCGATACTCATTTACGGAAGATTCCCGTTCGTCTGCCGTGACGAAGAAGGCGCGCGAAGGCTCTGCGAGGAGCTCAACCGCCGGTTCGTTAGGGGCGCCCTGTTCCTTACGGAAGATGGGACTCCCGTCTACCGGTGCACCGCGGAGGCGGACGATATCTACGGTGCCCAAGAGCGGATCGCCGCCGCGCTCGAGTACAGCGCGCAGGTGATCGCGCATTGCTGGGGAAGGTTCTCCGGCATCTGAAACGGTTTCCGATATGCGAATTCAATTCGCGGAAATAAAAAATACCAAAACATGAAAGGAGGGAGCTTCACATCAGGCAGATGATACTGCGTGGCGTGAAGCGAGAACATGGCAGAGTATTTGTCCCCGGGCGTGTACGTGGAGGAGTTTGACTCAGGTGCAACTCCGATGCAGGGCGTCAGCACCAGCACTGCTGGTTTTATCGGCCTTGCGGAACGCGGTCCCGTAATCGGTGAACCCCAGCTTGTCACAAGCTTTGCCGATTACAGGCGTATGTATGGCGGCTACCTCAGCGAAGCTGGCTATGGCGCCGCAAGATTCCTTCCCTATGCTGTGGAGCAGTTCTTCGCGAACGGCGGTTCCCGCGCCTACATCATGCGCGCCGTACCCGGCGACGCTAAGGCAGGCAGCGTGACCTCCGGCGTACTGAAAGTCACCGCGGCAAGCCCCGGCGCATGGGCCGACAACATGCGCGTCACCGTGGAGCCGTCCTACAAGGCCAAGACCCAGGTCTTCGCCGTGAACGGTGCCGATCTCACCCTTAAGAACGCCGACGGCTTCAACGCAGGCGACGTAGTGGAACTGTTCGACGGTTCCCAGAGCGCCTTCGCCACCGTCAAGAGCGTACTCGACAACGTCGTGACCCTGGATAACCCCTGCACGCTTGACGTTGCGGACACCAAGGTCGGGACCCTCAAGTTCATCCGTACCTGCGAGATCACGATCACCGCTCGTCTCGACGATACGGTCGAGACCTATCCCAACCTCTGCCTGAAGCCCGAGGCTCTGAACTATGCTCCGATCCGCACCGAGAAGAGCGACCTCATCAAGGTCGAAGTCCTTCCCGCTGCCAAGAGCCCCTCGCCCAGGTCCAAGAAGGATAAGGAAGAGAACGCGGCAGAGCCCGCACCCGCACCCGCGGGCATCACGCCTTACGACCTCTGCGGCGGCACCGAGGGCATTCTCGTGCTGACCCCCGCCGGCGGTTCCAACGGCGGCGCTCCCTCCGCGGACGCGTATCTCGGCACCGACGGCGGCCCCGGCAAGCGTACCGGCATGCAGGCCTTCCTCGAGGTCGACAGCGTTTCCATCATGGCGGTACCCGGCGTGACCACTCCCGAGGTACAAGCCGGCCTTATCGGCTTCTGCGAGGGCAAGAAGAGCTGCTTTGCCATCCTCGACATCCCGATGGATCTCAAGAAGCCCAACGACGTCGCTACCTTCCGTGATATGTACGACTCCACTTTCGCGGCGATGTATCACCCCTGGCTGCAGATGTACGACGCCGGAGCGAAGCGCTCCGACTTCTTCCCGCCCTCCGGCGCGATTGCAGGCGTCTTCGCAAGGAGCGACAACGAGCGCGGCGTACATAAAGCGCCCGCCAACGAGGTCGTCCGCGGCTGCACCGGTCTGAGCTGCAACTACAACACCGGCGAGCAGGACATCCTGAATCCCATCGGCGTGAACCTGATCCGTGCGTTCCCCGGCCGCGGCATCCGCGTATGGGGCGCCCGTACGATCAGCTCCAACGGTCTGTGGAAGTATCTCAACGTCCGCCGTCTGTTCATCTACGTTGAGGAATCCATTCGCGCCAACACGAACTGGGTCGTCTTCGAGCCCAACAGCGAGGTTCTCTGGGGCCGTGTAAAGCGCACCATCGAGACCTTCCTCGCCACCTGCTGGAGAGACGGCGCGCTGGCCGGCACCAGTCCGGATCAGGCCTACTACGTAGAATGCGGTCCCACGACGATGACGCAGGACGACATCGACAACGGCCGCTTGATTTGCGAGATCGGTATCGCGCCTGTCAAACCCGCTGAATTCGTGATCTTCCGCATAACGCAGAAGACCGCATCCGAATAAGCCATGCGGCTATAGTATCGACAGAAAGGATGACAGTATAGATGGCTATTAATTATCCGTACAGAGTATTTCGATATCAGGTCGAGATCGACGGTATCAGCCGCGCTGGTTTCTCGGAAGTGTCCGGCATGAGCTCCTCCACCGACGCCGTTGAGTACCGTGAAGGCGACGACCTGCGCAACACGCCGCGTAAGCTGGCGGGTCTCACTAAGTTCGGCAACGTAACGCTCCGCTGGGGCGTTTCGGATGACGCCGACTTCCTCGATTGGGTCTATTCCGTCGCGCCGACGAACACAGCGCCGCCCACCGGCATCGTGCGTCATAACGTGACGATCACCCTCATCGACGACGCCGGAAGCCCTGGTCCGTCCTGGAACCTCATCAACGCCTGGCCGGTAGGCTATACCGTGCCCGACCTCAACGGTATGGGCGGTGAAGTGGCGATCCAGTCTCTGGAGCTCTGCCACGAAGGCCTTGAGCATACTCCGGGCGCTGCTTCCGCCGAGCCGTCTCCCATCTAATACCTAAAGAACCAAGGCCCTCCTGCCGCCGCGTGAACGCCATGCGGCGGTTCGGAGGGCCATTGCCAAAAAGAGGGGCGCTATGGAAACTGAATTCGAATTTGAACTGCCTAAGGGCTATGTAGATAAAAACGGCGACGTGCACAAGCGCGGGACCATGCGTCTTGCGACGGCCGCGGACGAGATACTTCCCATGCGCGATCCGCGCGTCCAGCAGAACGCCGGTTATCTTACGATAATCCTGCTTTCGAGGGTCATAACGAAGCTGGGCACTCTCAGCAGCATAAACACCCACGTCATAGAAGGCCTGTTCACGATGGACCTCGCGTACCTGCAGGATCTTTATCAGCGGATCAATATGTCCGATATGCCGACCTACAAGGTCGTCTGCCCGCACTGCAATCAGCAGATCGAGGTACCGCTGGATTTTTTATTAACCTAGGACTGGTGCTGTATCCGCAGGAGCAGCTCTATCAGGAGATGACTTTCCTGTCCTACTATCTGCACTGGTCCAGGGATGAAGTTATGAAGCTCAGCCACCAGGAACGCCGCCGCTGGTGTTCGGAGGTGTCCGCAGTCAACAAAAAACTCAGCGGATCGGACAAAAGCAAATCATTTGAGTTTCGGTAAGGGGAAGCGGCTATGCTGATCAATCTGCCCAACTCTCTAAAAAGTTATATAGGACCGCTCAAAGCCTTCCGCTTCCTCATCGAAGTGGACGGAGATGCGGTCGGCGCTTTCACGCAGTTTTCCGGGATAAGGATGGAGGTCCAGACCATACAGGCCCGTTCCGGGAGCGACCTGAGAGGAGTGCAGGAGATCGTGCCTGTAATGACGCGCTTCGAGCCCGTCACACTGACGAAGGGCGTGATAGGGAACAACGAGTTCCTCAACTGGATCTTCGCGGCAGCCGCGTCGACGTATACCGGGCCTACCGGCGTCAATCTTTACAGGACGCTCAACGTGATCGCGCTTGACGACGCTGGCCGCCGGGGCGTGATATGGTCTCTCAAGGACGCCATGCCCATCCGTTACGAGCTCTCGCCCATGGACAGTTCCAGGAGCGAGGTGCTCACGGAGAGCGTGACTTTCGCCGTACGAGGCATGGAGAGGAACGTAGGCGAGCTCAGCTTCCTATTCGGGTTGGAGGGATAATGCCTTATGCTGTCAAGCGATTACATTTCCGGCTCATATTTTGAGGTCGCGCTGATAGGACCGGGCGCCGTGCTCGCGGGCAGATTCACTTCCGTGAGCGGGCTTAATATGGAGATCGAATACGAGGTGTATAACGAGGGCGGTCTCAATTATCCCCGCTTCTTCTTCAAGGAGAGCAAGCCGCAGGTACTCGTGCTCGAACAGGGCGTCGTCACGACGATCGACTCCGTTTCGCTTCTCATGGCGATGACCGCCTCCGGCATGTCGATCCCTCTCGCCGGAACGGTGATACTTATGGACAGCTTCGGCGTGCCGCAGAGGACGTGGACCATAGTGGGCGCGTATCTGCAGAAATACATCGGCCCAAACCTTAACAGCAACGAACCCGCGCTCGCGGTCAGTCGTATCGAGCTTATCTACAACGGTTGTTATTGATGGAATCGATTGCCGTAACAAAACCGAATATGACCGTCGCAAGTCGGGGAGTCCTTTCCCCGTTCGGTTTGCTGACGGAGATATTCACCGAAGAGCTCGTTAAACGCAACGCCCGTTCGCCCGGTTTTTTAAGGCCGATGCCTTTGATCTATCTCGAAGAATCGGAACGCAAAACGCTTCCCGCGCCGCCCGAGATCCACTTCGATCTCAACGTGGATCTTGTTCTCAACCGCCTTCTCAAAGAGATACGGGAGAAGGAAAAGCCCGAAAAGAAGCCCGAGACTCCCGCCGAGCGAATACTGGAGCGCGTGATAATCAAAGAGCGCGAGCTCCGCACCCGACAGATCGAGACCCGCCGCGTCGTAGTAGAGACGGGCGGACGGAGATACACCGTCAGCGCGCCTGTCGGCGCTCCTTCGCAGACGCCCGCTCCCGCAAAGGGAAGCGGCGCCGAAAGCGCGGCCGCCGTATCGGAAACGCGGCAGGCGGCGGAGGGAAAAGGCCTTCGTCCGGCCTCGGCGCAGACGCGTCCGATATCATCCACACAGCCCCGGTCTGCCCTGACGAAGGCAAGGCCCATCTCCGCCGGAGTCTCCGCGGAAAGGAAGCTCGCAAGCCGGGCTCTGCCTCTCGCGAGCCAGATGCTCAGCGTCCCCGCCGCGGGCGGATGGACGCCGCAGCAGCGCGAGATGTATCCGGGCTATCCCGTAAAGACGGACAACAAGCAAAGCAGCGGTCCCGAAACGGGCAGCATACTTCTGCCAGACGTTCTGCGCCGCCGCCGTGAAGAGGCGATTGAGCGGAGCAAAACACAGCCGGCTGTCGTCGGCACGCCGGAGGATATCGGCGCGTTCGAAGAAGCGCTCGAATGGAGCGCAGAGGGGGCTGAAGAGACCCCGCAGGCTTTGCGCGTTATGCGCGATGTGCGCCGCGCGGTGGAGGAAACGCTGCGCCGCAGCTCGGCGCGCGATGATCAAAAGCCCGCGGAAACCGAAAGGCCTAAAGAAAGGCCCGGGACATATCCAGACGGATTGCGGCCGGAAAGCCGCGAAATAAATACGCGCGCGCGCGCGTATACGCACGAAGCGTGCGAAGAAACGAACAGACCGGTTAAGGAAGCCGGGAAAGCTGCCGCTCCTACAGGAGCGCAGCTTACGGACGAAGCGGCGGTTACCGCGCAGACCGGCGCGGCAGAAATGCCCGTACGTCCGGAAAAGGAAACACAGAACGCCGCGCCGGCGGCAATGTCAGACGCGCGGCAGTCGGCGGTTCCGGAAGAGGGATCGCCCGAAATCACGGCGGCTCCCGAGGTCACTTCCGTTCCCGCAGCGGCGGAAACGGTGTTCAAAACCGAAACGGAAAACGTCGCGCAGCCTGCCGCGGCTCAAATCGATACAACGAACGCTGCGGTTCCCGCGGCAATACCCGCGGAATCGGAGCAGGTTCCTCCCACACCCGCGGAGACGGTGTTCGTAACCGAAACAGGAAGTAACGTGCCGCAGAAAACGGCACTGGCCAATACAGCAAATATCCCCGCGCCCACGGCGATCCCCTCCGATATAGCGGAAGTTCCTCCCACATCGGCAGGAACAGTTTTCGAAACCGAAGCCGAGAACAATGTACAGCAGACAACGGCGCAAACCGATATAACGAACGTCCCCGCTTCTATGGCCGTTCCCGCAACATCAGCGGAAGATCCGACCATGCCTGCGGAGACGGTGTTCGTAACCGAAACGGAAAACGTCACGCAGCCTACAACGGCTCGAATCGATATAGCGAACGCCGCGGTTCCCGCGGCAATACCCGCCATACCGACGGGAACGCCGACCATGCCCGCGGAGACGGTATTTATCACCGAAACCGAAAACGCCGCGCAGCCTGCCGTGGCGCGAGCAGATACAACGAACGCCGCGGTTCCCGCGGCAATACCCTCAGAATCGGCGGAAATACCGCCCGCGCCGGCAGAGACGGTTTTCATTACCGAGACCGAAAACAACGCACAGCCTATCGCGGCGCGAGCAGATACAACGAACGCCGCGGTTCCCGCGGCAATACCCGCCATACCAACGGAAACGCCGAGCGTACCCGCGGAGACTGTGTTCGTAACCGA
>JAEEGL016979265.1_pt1 | contig 23347 bp, 12 predicted proteins | sample 9134231 | NCBI WGS metagenome assembly JAEEGL01 (sample SAMN16246548, study PRJNA631951) | gut metagenome | biome: gut microbiome; feature: rumen; material: fiber-attached | host: Bos | place: Iran: Karaj | collected 2018-10
AATCTCAGTGTTGAATTGTAATAAATACTGTAAGTAGGTATATCCTCATCGGTATCTTCAAGAACCAGAACATAACCAGCTCTAAGGCTGTTTGCTTCATCATCCCAGATAGATGCGTTCTCTATCACCTTAATGCAGTATGATTCTACATCACCATCAATTTCTTCTATCTCTCCCGCTTCTACCGCAGCATCGGTCGCATCCCAGTCTATCGTAAGATAATACGGATCCTTGTATTGTTTAAGAATCTCTTTATTTGCCTCAGCCGATCCTCCATCAAGTTTAATGTTGGATGCTATGGTACGACCATACTTAACTATGTCATTCTCAGATCTGTCTATATAATTGCGTACCAGGATTTCTTTAGGATTATCTTCCGAGAACCACTCTTTAGGAAGATTACCTAATGATGTTATATATTCAGATGATCTGAGATTAGAACCAATATGGGCCTCATTTGTTGCAACTGCAACCCACATCTCAAGGTCTTCATCATATTCCGAAATATCCGTACGCATCCACGCATCCTTATCTCTGACATTATCATATTGAACTATATATTCCATATGTTCTACGTCATCACCCTTAAAGCCGCGGAGACGCTTATGATAATTATAAGGAATGTATGTCTGACCTTTATATTTCTGATATTCTCCGTCAGTATTCTTGGAATCTCCCGCTATAAGCTCTTCACAGTCAGCCAGATGACCGGAGCTTACTATCTCAGCGGAATCAACATACAGAGCAGTAGATTCAGAATCCGAAGCCGGAACTGCCTTTGCAATTATCTGCGCCATACTGCTATCATCATCATCAAGCTCTACCCATCTGCTCTGAGTGGAGAACATACTATCCTTTACATGGACGACGAATACCTCGCGGCGTTCTCTTTCTATATCTATTCCTCTCCCGTTATAAGTTACCTCTATATCACAATCAATATAACCTTCTGTTCCGTCCTCCAACACTGTTCGATAATCGTCTCTGTTATCCAACACAACAGCCATGTTGTTATCATCTGTAAGCTCAAGATGAACCTTGGGTATCGGTAATACTCTCTTACTGATTTTGTGAGTCAGCATACTATATTCCGAATCATATGCGGAAGTGCCACCGTTAACTGCTTTAACTTGGAATTCAATCCTGTAGCCCTTCCCTGCCCAGTCAGGATTATTAAATACTGCGTATTCTCTTCCCTGAGTACCCAGTCTTGCATTATAATATTCGTCTGACGCTGCAGGGTCTACGTTATTATTATTCTCGTCAATAATACGATATCGAACTTCGTATCCAAATGCCCCATCTACCTCATTCCATGAGAATTTCAGTTCCGAACCCTCTCCTTCAAAGTAGATTGTAGGTTTCCTCAATCTCAAGTTGTTCTCATCGGGAGTAAAAGTGTAATTCTCTTTTACAAATTCAAGATACTTTGGATCCATTTCTTCATATGTACTTATACGATAATCTCTTCCCTTCTCCTTAGATATATAATATGTGGATTTATCAGAATAATAATTTTCACTCGATGGATCATTTGATAGCATGGTGAAATAATGATCAGGTACCATGTTCTGATATACCTTATAACTATCGGGGCTATTGGAAGAATCTACCAAAAGCTTTATACTCTCACTGCTCTCAGTTGTAGTAGCAGTTATTCCATAGTTTGATTTCGGAGCCATGGGATACTCTCTGCCGGTATTATAGGGTATAATTCCAAATCCTTTGAAATAATACCTGTTAGTCTTTGCAAAGGATCTTCCATTTTCTGAATATTTTACATCAGCAAACTCAATCTCAATTTTACTCAATGATTTTACTTTATAGTTTAAATTAGTAATTGATAAATCCTTTGTCTCCCCCGGGTTAATAGTCAATGTTATATAATTCTCTGAAGAGGATGCTGCAGGGTATTGCTTGTATCTTTTTCCATCTTCATCTATAAAGGTCACTTTAAGTCTATATTCAAACGTTTTTTTGCTATTCCCCGGCTCACCGGTCATGTGAAGAACAAAAGATCCTATACCAAACGAGTTATCATGATGATCAACACCTATGGTCAGAATCGGACCATAAGATGTACTTTCACTTCTCAGGTAACAACCTTCACCGGTACGGAACAAGGTTCCCAAAACATCCTCTGAATACTCCTCACTTGTATATTGAGGACCGTTTTTTATACTAATACTTTTATTAGAGTGATCCGTATCTACTGAATCAATTGAAAACTCCATACCATACTGATCACCCAGATATTTACATGTGGATTCCTGATTATTGTCAGCTGTAGTCCATGTAAAACCTCTGAGATAAATCTTTTCGTACAAAGTGGATGTATCTCCCTGACCTCTTGTTATACTGTCAAGTTCTGCATGAACAACAATCCTCGCAATCTTCTTATTGTCCAATCCTGCCGGAACTTTAAGTGATACCTTTGAGCTCTCAACATCTGAGGTAGCTGATACAGTCTCTGTTGCAGAATTAGCACTTTTTCCATTTTCATCAATAAAAGATGCATATACACTATAATTATACTTTGTGTTAAGATTGCTATTCTTATTATTCCACATGTATACATTAAATGCCGACATACCGGAATTATTATTTTGGCGGTTTGATAGGGTAAATACAAAGCTTCCTGTATTACCCTCAATTGTAATATCTGAATCAGGTCCGGGTGCTGTCAGATATGCTCCAGGAGATTTTAACTTCTTATATTGAATTCCTTTATAGTAAGAATCAATTCCGTTACCACTATCATTTTTACCTCTTAAAACAGTAAACTGAATAGACTCATTGGTAATGAAGCTTGTCTGTTCATTGTTTAGATAATAACAGTTACTCATATTTACTTCATCACCTCTGTGAGTCAGGAAAGGTGAATATTTCTTATTACTTGTTACAAGGGCACTGTTGTCAAAGCAGTTCGTGAAGGTTTCAGTTGCCATTCTGTAAGATGTTCCTATAAATCCTTCAGTAGTATCCTTTATGGGATTATAATTCCTACACATATCGAAATGCCAATGACAATCATAACCTTCAAGCATGGCAAAGCCACCACCCACAAAGCTTCCTACGTTTTGGGCAATTGTATCAATATCCGGGTTATCATTATTATTCCAGTCTTTTTGTATAATACCTGTATTTACACAGTCATAAAGATATATGTGCTCATTACCATTGGTTTCATTGTAGCTTCCGAGCATACCTCCGGCTGCACTGCTGCCATGCCTGTCTTTTCCATCCCAAGTATTCCTGGGCAGATGAACCCATCCATGGTTGTTACATGAGGTGAAATAACTGCTTGCATTAAGCATGTAGCTGGATCCTATTATTCCGCCTGCGTCATCATACTCGGATCTTATTTCGCCATAGTTTTCACAATCAACAAAATTAAACCCTGCGTATCTTACTGTTCCTACAATTCCTCCTGCAGATGAATATGCGGTTACATCTCCGAATCCATCCTTTTTATTGCTTTCATTTCCGTAATAATACACATGGTCAAAGGTTACTCTGCCTCCGTTTGAAGGAATGCAGGCCGCAACAACACCGCCACCGTAAACATCACCATGGTAGCGTGCCTGCACAAATGTCTTACTCTTAATATACTTTATTGTACCGCCGGTATGATCCACACCGATAACTCCACCTGCTCCGCTTCCTGTTTCGGAACCATGCATTGCAACCTCAGTCTTGCCTGCACCACACGTAGTCATGTAGCGTTCGGTTCCGTCTGATCTTGCATAACCTCCTACGCTGCCTCCATCATGTACACCGACAATACCGCCAACTGCTCCGTTAAATCCGATAATTCCCACATAATCAGTTGTGTTAAGATGATTGGATGTTGTATCCTCATATAAACCATCCATATCTATCTCTCTTACGGTACCCAGATTCCTACCCACAAATCCTCCAAGATATGCGTATGCATTCATATCAGGATTCCAGCTGAAATCTCTCTTATAAAAATCACCGGATGCTATCCATGTTGTATTTCCTTCGTTGGACTTCTCAAATCCATCATTTCGATTACTTACACCCACTCCACAGAATTCAACAACACCCTTGTTTCTGTTTATTCCGGCAATTCCTCCCGTTGAAGTAGGATTAGCTGCATCACCAAAGGTATTAATTACTCCGTCAAAAGTACAATAATTAATCGTTCCGGCATTGATACCGGCCACTCCGCCATACCCTATTGAATTAGTACTGTTACCCTTTCCTCCTATAATTTCCGCATCTACCGATATATATCTAATTACTTCACTATTAGTTCCTACTACGCCACCTATTGAAGCACGGTCACAGCCCTCAAGCTTTATTCTTGGGCTCACAAGAACCCTGCGATTTTTATCAGTACCGGTTATTGTTCCTGAATTGGATCCTGAGATTCCCCCTGCATTAGTATAGTTACTCTTCACCCTTATTGTGCAGTTAAGTATTTTATCAATGCTTTCACCAGACTCATCTGACCCTGTAAGAGAAATATATCCATATCTTTGCTTCTGTTCATCTGAAGCATTTTCATATGTCACTTTCAGTTCATCAACCGGAAAAACATTCTGTCCTGTGACTGCACCGACATATGCGCTTCCATGACCGGTTTCATTTTGTACATTTACATTGTTTATATAGATTCCGCTTATCTTTCCCTTATTTATAGCGGCAACCGCACCTACTGAATCCTTTGACTCAAAAACTATAGTATCATCATTGTTCTTATCATCACTCGGAGTGCTAACCCCCAGCAAATTTCCAACGGACGGCTCCTCACCCGGGTTAGAATCTTTTTCAACCCTTATATTAAAGATTTCTCCCTCTGCCTGATTAACCGCTACAATTCCACCGCTCATTCCGTTTACTGCACTTACTGACTCATAATCACGACAGTAACTTATAAGCCCATTATTTTCTGCTATTATTCCACCTGAATTACCGGAAAGAGGAGCTGCAACCGATCCGTGATTAGCACAATAACTGATAACTGACTTTCCCGTTGATCGTCCTACAATACCACCTGCTGTTCCATTATCGGCAATTACATCTGCATAATTATCAAAGCCCTCCAATGCATACTCGGGTGCTTCATCTCCGCTCTTATCGGTGATATCTATTTCGTTCAGTCCTACTAATCCTCCAACTACCGATGCTCCTCTTATTGTTCCCGAGAACTTAATATAATTATTTATATCCTCATCACTGTTATCCTTCTTTAATGAAGCTTTCGAATTCCTGATAAATCCTTTATTAACACCGGCAATACCACCAACATATCGTCCTGTTGATACTACGTCTAAATCATCTATATCATAGTCAGTACCGGTTTTTATACTTACTTCAATGACACCTGTCTTACCATTTACGCCTGCATATGTTCCTGCAACACCGTCTCCTGAGCCCATAGCACGGATATGTGACTTATTTATCTTATTATTGGAAAGAGTTCCAAAATTCTCTGCCGTTAAGCCTCCGACAACGTTCTTTCCGCTTATTGTTATGTTATTTATATTACATTCCTTTATAATGCCTTTATTGAGACCGCATAAACCGCCAACATAATCATGATATCCATTACCCATGTTAGATACAGAGCAATTTATCAGGGTACCTGCGTTAACTTCACAAAGACCTCCTATATATGTACCTTTTGTATCAATAAGCCCCTGTTGAGAGTTACGACAGTTATTTAAAGTAGTCTTTCCTCCCACCTTTCCTATTATTCCACCACAATATGAATAAAGGAATTCTTCTGCTGATGCTTCATTTGTATAATCTTTTTTTCCTTCCTCTTCAATAACAAAAGCGGGTTTAGAAGCATCAATACTATTAATACTTCTGCTTATATGCCTTTCTTCCGGATAGGTGATAACCTGATTTGCTATAACAGGAGTCGCATTTTCCACATTTTCTATATAGAGCATCGTATTATCATCGCTATAGCCCATAACGCCACCTACGCATATATCACCTTTTATGGAGTTAAGCGTAGATGTTCTTGATACTTTTCGATTTTGTTCATCATACTCACCTTTGATGTAGAGGCGAAGATATGACTCTTTTGAAGTATTATCAGCTGCCTTAAGACCCGGCACTTCCGCAGCTATATTATCAAGCTTCTCCTTATTTCCTTTGAGATCTCCGTTGCCCAGTCCAATGGCTCCAACCAGGTACTCTGCCACTATCGCCGATGCGTATTTTCCTTCATAATTATTATCGATAGCACTAAGATCCGATGGATCATTGTTTAGTATGAGATTATACCCTATATATCCTCCTACAAATTCTTTACCTTCAACGCTTCTAAAGAATCCATCCGAGCTGAAAGTTCCTGTTATAATGCTGATTTCCTTATTCTCCTGCTTATTAATTATATTTCCACCTATATCTCCGCCAACAAAATAATCTCCCTTTATTACATCTATATTAGAATAAATAGTATGTGACCCGTTGTAGGAAACGCTCTCGGAATCTCCATTATTTGATAGAGGATCCATTAAAAGACCCGCTGCCGAATTGAAACCGGCAAATCCACCTACAAAGCAGCTACCGTCAATACCACGTATTTGACCGTCACCTACTTTGTAACCTTCAATTATTGAATCAGAATCGTTATAACCTGTGATACCTCCCAGATAATTCTTTCCCCTGATATAACATCCCGCTTTCTTTTCCTCGCCTACTGCCTGATTATCTGAAAGCGATGATGTTTTACCATCTTCTGAGACACTTCTTTCGGAATTACTGATAATTCCGTTGTTATAACCTGATATTCCGCCTAAAAAGCTACCATAATAATTTTCATTCGTATCTGCAAATAAAGGAGAATTGTCCAAATGACTGAAAGTATTATTATTACCATACAGATATCCCGTATTATATCCGGTAATACCGCCACCATATGATGTTCCTGCATATATCTGCGCCTTGTTTTCAAAGCCTGCTACTTTATTGCAAAGATTAATATCCTTCTTTGGAACTATATTAAGCGTATTATCAGATTCCCTTTCGGCTATGATTGCTTCGGGATCAAAACTTACTATTGTCCTTGTTTTAGTCTTAGAACTCCCTTCTTCTCCTGTGTTATCTGTATACACATAGATATAGTCTGCGTTGGTACCTGAAATGCCACCTACATAATTTAGACCTGCTACTTTATTCGTATTAATGCATTTTCCATACTCGGTTGCATTCTCATCTCCGACAAGATATCCTAAGTTTATGCCTGTAAGTCCACCAACATAATTTCTTCCATATACATAACTGCTACCGCCATTCTCAGCCAGTGAAAAACAGTTACGAACCTCTCCACCATAATTAAAGCCTGCGATTCCGCCTACACAATCACCTCTTGCATTGTTATTAAATCCGGTACCTGTTGTAAAGATTGAGGCCAGATAATCCGGTGTATACATGGGTGCACCATTACAGTCTTCAATGGAAATCCGAACAACATCCTTACCCGGACTATCACAAAAATGATCATATACATAGCCTGCAATTCCGCCTACATAAGATATTTCATCTTCACTAATACTGTCGCCAATTCTGGTCTTTACAGATCCAAAGCTCATGCAGTCCTTTATGCGCAGACCTACTCTGTCATTACCCCTTGTTATGATATTCTTATCAGATTCTCTGTTATCAAGTCCCCTGAATTCATTGATGAGTTCATTGTCCGTTAGATTACCCTCAGCACCACTGCCTGTATACAGTTTCTTTATAAAAGTATAATCATTTCTTACGCCGCCAACTATTCCTCCAACTGCCTGTGAGCCCATAATAACAGCACGATTAGTCAGCTTCTTCATTTCTATAAAGTTTTCTTCAGATAAATTGTCCTTATTCACAGGGTTCCCTGAGTTACCGCTGTCAGTACCTGTATTATAACGACTGTCGTCTGATTCATAACTGGTCAGTAAATAATCTGACGGTTCACTGTCTTTAGCCCCACCTGCTCCCATAAAACCAAAAGTTTTCGTTTCTCCGGGTGCAATAAAATCTCCAGATGTGTTACTGCTGTTTTTTATGAAATATTTATTTCCTTCATGAGATATAATTTCTGCATTCCAAATACTCGTGATGTTTCTGTCAAATGTAAAGCTTATTTCCCAATCCTCTATTGTTTTATCTGAGGTATTTGTAATACTTATTTCACCTTGGAACTGGTTGTCATATTCATTTCCATTATACTTATACTCAAATTTATGTTCGTAATCCTTTACTTCTACTTTTACAGGAACTCCTGCCAGTCCAAATGAGCGCGGTAATCCTTTGAATCCGCCTTTTCCTTTCATTCCAAAAGATACAGATGAATTTGGTTGTATGTCAGAATTCCACTGAGCGTTCTTTATCGTATAGACTGAACCCTCATGTTTGTCTATAACTGACTGGTTATCATCTTCCAGTTCACCGGGAAAATCCATCTTCAGGGTCCAGTTATCAATCTTTTTCCCGGTCTCATTGTATATTGTTATCTGAACCCTATATTCTCCGTTGTCCCACGGACCACCTGTCAGCTCAAATTCGTATGCTATACCATCCTGTTCTACCCTCTTCTTTGTTGTTGTGCCATCCCACTCCTCGGCAGGTGTCTCATCATCTCCGGATTGGCTTGTTTCCTCCACATCACTATAAGGTATAGCAAGTCCTGCTATACCACCTACATATTTGCGTCCTTCAATTATACAGCTATCGGTTAATGTAAGATTATCCGCCTTGCATGTGGTAAAGCCAAAGAATCCACCGGTATAATCATTACCGATAACTTTAAGATTATCGAGAGTAAGGTCTCTTATCTTTCCATAACTGAAATTAACAAAGCCGGTAGGTTCTACTTTACGAAGTGTTGCATTACCCGAAATGTCGGCAACCAGATAACTTTCATATATATTATTTGAGTCATAGCTTATCGTAAGATTTGAAATAGTACTGTCGTTATCTTTACCTTTTATTTCGTCATTTTTCCTAAGTCTTTCTATGGATGGAAAATCCTTTGTTATGTCTCTTTTGGGATAATCATCTACATCTGTTGATGCAGCAATCCAATCTATATCTTCATCTATCTTGTAAATAACACTTGAGACTTCACGTTCCACATCTTTATCAGGCGCACTTTGTTTATCATAATCAAGTGCTTCCAGATAACGAATATTATACAAATGCCTGGAGTTTTTAACCGAATATGTTATTTTCCCGTCACTATATAAGCCGCTTCCATAGGATGTGTTTTCCTTATTCATCCCACTAAGTAACGACTTGTTGTCATCTGCAGATATCTTTTTCCCGTTTTCGTTTGCCTCTACCTCTGCAAAAACGTCATCCGGCATGAGACCAAATCGGAAGAAACTCTGTGTTTCTTTAAAGCCATTATCCCGGTTTTGTGCATAATACTGATTATAGTCATATGCTGAAGCTTTAAAATCTATCTGATCTAAAACTACATGAATTTGAAGATCCTTCTTGGGCCCTTCACTAAAGGTGAATGAGTCTGTCGGTTCAGACCACACCAGTATAGGCATAGTTCCTAAATCCTTAGAACCGGTTCGCTTTCCATCTACAAGGTCATAGCGTGTTACTGTTCCCTGAACTGTTCCGCCAGATTTATTTGCACTTTCCTTATTGTAAATTCCATGCTCTCCATCTTTACCACTATTATTTATAGTAATCTCCAGCTCTGCAGGATTATTTGAAACATCCGCATCAAGAAGCCTTATGGTATAATCAATGTCTTTATACGCTGCCGACAAGTCCTTAACCATAAAGGTCATATACAGAGTCTCTTTATTAAAAAGCCTTACATCACTGATTTTGGGTGCATTTCCTTTAGTTTTTATACTTGTTGATTTATATAGGGTAGCAACATCATAATAACCCACCTTGCGAGGGCGACGGTTTTCTTCTTCCCTTTTTGCTTTTTCCCCTATACCATAAATGCGATCATTTTCATCATCTTCATCATATGTGTAGCTATCATTTTTGTCACTGTAGAAAACGGAAAATACCTGTCCATCGGCAGGTGTGAATTCGATACATATAGCTGCATCGTTAAGTATGGATGTGTCGTAAATGTATGATGACAGTATTCTATATACCCAGTAGGCTTCGTCAGTATCTTTTAGTCTCGTTTCTTCATTATCACTGATATAATTTGCATATTGTCCAGCCTTAGCACGGATAGACACAACTTTGTCTCGATACATATCCGGATTAGACTTTGATCCCGTGTCTGGCCATATTTCGGAAAGGTCATACCCCATTTCTGATAAATTCAACGTTTTTACTATCGTATCATCATATGGACCATCCTTAATGTTTCCATTATCATCAATAAATCCTGGCTTTTCAGATCCTTCTCCTTTTTTCAATAGCTTTTTCTGCATTGCTTCCAATCTGCCGTCGGCACTGTAGTCATTCAGCTGATTCTGGGCAGCAACAAAGAGAGTCTCGGCATACTCGTTCTCACGATTGAAGTCTGCCCAGTCCCTCCATGCAAGTATTCCGCCAACAGTCAGTGCTGCCATTACGGCTATCAAAACTATAACTACAATAAGCTCCACCAGAGTGAAGCCACTGTTGTTCCTTCTTAAATTATGCTTTCCTACTCTTCTTCCGTCTGTTCCGCTGCTTATAAAGTTGCCGGCCATACGGCTTTTGTTACATCCTGTTCCCCAGTTTACATCCATGTTTTTCCGCACCCTATACACCCTATGTACACTAAGAACCAAACATAGGACTTCCACTACATCCTGTGTCTTATCCCATGCTCGGTACTATATATATGACAGATCATTAATTATCAATATTTACACAACTAAAAAGTGCATACACACCCATTTACTATATCGGCATTTATGCACCTTTTCATTATATTAAGATATCATTTTTATGGGGAAATGTAACTATTATATTTATCGAATAGTTGTTCGATTTTTCATTGACATATGCCTTTTTTTCTGCTATTATTGAATTACTACTTAAGTGTTGAACTCAGTTTCGTATTCAGGCTTATGGATTTACTGAAAGAAATTTTGTGTTAAGTCTTCCCGAAAGGACAGTATCTATGGATGTTGCACAGATAAACAGCGATAATTGGACAATAAAAGATATACTTAACCTCCCGGAAGGAAAACATGTGGAGATCATCAATGGCACTGCATATGACATGGCTCCGCCTAATCCCAAACATCAACAGATATCATTCTCCATCGCCCGTAAGATAGCTGACTATATTGATAAGAATAACGGAGAATGTGAGGTATATCCTGCTCCATTCGGAGTATTCCTGTCAGATGAAGACAACACGTATCTGGAACCTGATATATCTGTAGTATGTGATAAGAGCAAAATATCCGATCGTGGCTGCGAGGGAGCGCCGGATTGGATAATCGAGATTGTTTCATTATCCAGCCGGAGTATGGATTATCTGCGTAAGCTTTACCAGTATAAACAAAAAGGTGTACGCTTATACTGGATTGTTGATCCTTTATCAGGATATATTTCCGTCTACGATTTCGAAGGCGATACCATGACACAGTATAGGTTTACTGACTCAATTCCCATAACCATTTATGATGGTTTTGTGATCGATATGTCATCGATTATCGTGCCTTGAAAATAATAAATATCTTTAACTTTTGTCCTCTTTCAAAGGCTAAAAATGCTTTTTCATTTTCAAACGTTCAGCCTTTCTTCTTTCCTGCCTTCTTCTTTAAACAGCTCGTGTATCTCTTCCGCATCATAATCCATTTCGAGCATAGCTCCACCTCCTTTAAGTGGAGTCATCGAATAAATCTCACATAGTTCTGTTTGTCATCAATTACATAATCTATCTTAACACATTTCTCACTTTCATATATTTGATAAATCAGCCAATAATGTTTCCATAAATGTGCCGCTCGGTACTTTTTCGGAAGATATGGCAGATCAGAAACCCCGCTTAATGGACTCTCTTCCAGCATGTCTATAACCAAATCAAAAGCATCCAGAATCTTATCCGGAATATCATCACCAAACTGAATACCACCTTCTACATATGTAATAAGTTCTTCCTTTGCTGTGGGAGCAATATCTACCCTATATTTCATTTTTATGAATCAACCCCCTGAGTTCAGCGCTTACTTCTCTTGCAGGCTGATCCTTTAACCCTGCCTTCCTCAGTTCTTCTACTTCAAGAAGTTTTTCTCTTAGTTCAAGCTGCTTCTCTCTTCTGTCATATGTAGCTATATCCATAACAACCAGATCACCAAACCCATTCCTTGTAAGGAAAACCGGCGATCCTGTTTCTTTGCACAAATCTGATATCTCATTGTACCTTTGCCGTATCGCAGCTGAAGGCTTTATTATTGTATCCATAGAGCTCACCTCGATATAGTAAAATAATTACTTTTTTATATTACAATTATACTATCATATGATTTTTTGTGTCAATATAATCCATTTTGAGTATACCCTCTGCTTCCTTTAAGTGGAGTCATCGAATAACTCTCACATAGTTCTATTACATAATAGGTATCAATCACCCTTTACAATAACTCCTTAAGCCTCTCCAGTATCTCATTTATCAGGTTGATAAGCTCATCTCCCTCATACTTCACTCCTCTCGGATATGTATACAGGAAGTATGGATTGGCTATCGTCTTAAGCGACATGGCTCCGTTAAAGCTCTGTATGAAGGGCGCGATCCTTGCCGGGTCATACTGTGCCTTCTCATATACCTTAAGCTTAAGGCTACGCGGCTCTTCCTTGATATCGCTTATATATACCTGCTTGGCCAGCATCCTCATGTTTGCAATGTTAAGAAGATTTATTACGGATCTGGGGAGCTCGCCGAACCGGTCTGTAAGCTCCTCATACATTTCCTCCCGCTCTCCCACACTGTCGATTGCTGCTATACGCTTATATATGTCGATCTTCTGGTTCTCATTCATTATATAGCTGTCGGGAATGAATGCATCTACGTTAATATCCACGGAAACCTCGTTATCCTGCGGTACTTCGATACCCTTCTTATTTCTTACAGCGTCATTTAACATTTTGCAGTAGAGGTCATATCCCACTGCTTCCATATGTCCGCTCTGCATTTCACCCAGCAGATTCCCGGCTCCTCTTATCTCGAGATCTCTCATGGCTATCTTATAGCCCGAACCGAGTTCCGTATAATCACGGATTGCCTGCAGTCTCTTCTCCGCTATCTCCTTAAGCAGCTTATCCTTCTTATACATCAGGAAGGCATAGGCCGTTCTGTTGCTCCTGCCTACACGTCCTCGCAGCTGATAGAGCTGTGAAAGTCCCATTTTATCGGAATCATGGATGATCATCGTGTTGACATTCGAAATATCTAATCCTGTTTCAATAATTGTGGTCGACACCAAAACATCGATCTCCCCGTTTATGAAATCGACCATTATCCGCTCAAGCTCCTGCTCCTTCATCTGACCATGGGCAAATGCCACGTTGGCTTCGGGAACCAGCTTCTGTATGAATGCTGTCATCTCGACTATCGTGTCTACCCTGTTGTATACATAGAATACCTGCCCGTCTCTTGCCAGCTCCCTGTTTATTGCCTCTCTGACGAGCTCTTCATTGTATTCCATTACATATGTCTGTATCGGCATACGGTCCTGCGGCGCCTCTTCAAGCACGCTCATGTCCCTTATGCCGATGAGGCTCATATGCAGTGTCCTGGGTATCGGGGTTGCCGTAAGTGTCAGGACATCCACGTTCTCCTTAAGCTTCTTGATGGTTTCCTTATGACGAACACCGAACCGCTGCTCCTCATCTATTATAAGAAGCCCTATATCCTTATAATCTACATCCTTGGAAAGAAGTCTGTGTGTTCCTATAACTATATCCACCATGCCCTTCTTAAGATCTGCGACCGTCTTCTTCTGCTGTGCCGCAGTGTTGAACCTTGAGAGCATATCTATACGTATGGGATAATCCTTCATCCTCTGAACGAAGGTATTGTAATGCTGCTGCGCAAGAATGGTGGTAGGTACCAGATAAGCCACCTGCTTATTGTCCTGCACAGCCTTGAAGGCTGCCCTTAATGCTATTTCTGTCTTACCGTAGCCCACATCTCCGCATATAAGACGGTCCATTATCCTTCCGGATTCCATATCCTTCTTGGTAGCCTCGATCGCCGCCAGCTGATCGTCTGTTTCTTCAAACGGGAAGGTCTCCTCGAATTCGGTCTGCCATACGGTATCCTTGCCGTATCTGAAGCCGTCCTTATGCTGTCTTGCAGCATAAAGCTCCACTAAATCCGTCGCTATCTCGTCTACCGCTGTCTTAACCCTGCTCTTTGTCTTACTCCATTCGGAGCCTCCGAGCTTATTAAGCTTAGGTGCCGCACCCTTGCCGGAGCTGTATTTCTGTATGGAATCAAGGTTGGTAGCCGGGATATACAGGTTTCCGCCATCCCGGTACTCTATCTTCATGTAATCCTTGGTGACATGATCTACAGTCACCTGCTCTATTCCTTTATATATTCCGAGTCCGTGGCTCTCATGTACCACATAGTCGCCAACATTCAGCTCGGAATAATCCTGTATCCTCTGTCCGCCTTCATATTTAACACGTTTCTTTTTCTTCTTCTGTGCCGTGAAGATATCGCTCTCTGAAATGACCACGAATTTGATCAGTGGATATTCGAACCCGCGATGAATCCGTCCGTAGCTTATCATTACCTCGCCCGGCTGTATAATACGGTCGAAGTCCTCTGTATAGTACGCTGTTATGCTTTTATTGCTTCGTTTGGAACTGCCTGCTTCACCACCTGAAATCCCTGAGGTATCCGTATTACCGTCATCGTAATACCCCGAATCACTACCCTCTGTATAATTATTAAATTCTGATTTAATTTCTTCGGAACCGGCAAATATCAGATCCTCTGCAAGCCTCTTTGCCCTTGTTCTTGATGCGGACAGAAGGAGAACCCTGTATCCGTTCTTCTTGAACTTCACAAGATCCTTCTTAAGTGCCTCAAAGGAGTTATTGTAGGAATTCATAGAGGTTGCGGTAAGAGAATATCTTTGCTTTGGCTTGTATACACTCTTATTTACAGGGAGCGCCGACAGAGCTACGCAGTGGAAGCTTTCTATACGCCCCATTATCTGTGCTCTTGAAAACAGGATATCGGTCTGCCCCGGAAGGATATAGCCCTTCTTAAGTCTCTGTTCCATTGATTCACGGAATTCAGTCTCGGTAACCTCTCCCTTCTCCTTTATCCTTGCGGGCTCGTCAAGTACGATAAGCGTATCCTTCCTGCTGAAATAATCAAGAAACGATACCTCGTCATCATAGAAATAATTGACATAGCTCTCCAGATTGAGGCTGCCTATTCCCATATATTTAGCCTGCTCGCTTATCTCCTGCGCCTGTGACTTTACCCTGTAAGCCTCCTCAGTCAGGAATTCATCCCTAAGCTTCTTCTCATAACGCGCAGCATCCTTAAGCAGCCTTCTGATACCTTCCTCCTTCTCTTCTTCCGTAAGGACTATTTCCGAGGCGGGATATATCATTATGCTCTGAAGCTTCTCTATTGAACGCTGGCTCAGGATGTCAAAGCTCCTTATTGAATCCACTTCATCACCCCAGAACTCTATACGGACCGGATTATCTTCGGTGAGCGGGAAAATATCCACTATTCCGCCGCGTACCGAGAACTGGCCAGCTTCCTCTACCTGATAATTGGATTCATATCCCAGTGTCACAAGCTGCTTCCTGAGACCGGCCAGATCTACCTGATCGCCGGCTCCTATCTCAATCATGTGATCCTGAAGCGTCTCTATGGGTACTATATGCTCCATAAGTGCATCGAAGGTAGTAACTATTGTTTCGGGTTCTCCCTCAATGAGCGGCTGTAAGCATAAGATTCGCTGCCTTGTAAGCTGGTTTCCGTGTACATCCGCCTGATAGAAGATCAGGTCTCTCGCACCGTAGACTTCGGTATTCTTATCATAAAACAGATAATCCTCACTTATTTCCCTGACACGCTGTTCACTGTAGGTGACTATAATCCTGTATTTATAGCCCTCACCCAGACCGTAAACCACATGCAGCTTCTGTGAGTCCACGCAGCCGTTTATCTCAATGATCCCCGTTTCCTTATTAAGCTGTTTCTTTGCTTCCCCGTAATCCGCCATCTCGGAAAGGGGAGTCAATAACGTTTTCATACAAACCTCTTTTTACTCTTACTTACTATTCATCCGCTTAGTTCAATTACTATAGTAAACGAAATAAATAATTTCGTTTACTATACCAAATTGATGCACACGATTGCGATAGGATGGGCATCTTCGATGCGTTACGATAATTTATGATTCACTCCGTTTTCTGTTATACTCTGTCATGGCGCCGTCGATATCTCCTGCCAGTATCTTTTCGACCGCATTTACCGCTCTTATCATGCCATCCTGCATGGCTTCAGCCTCATCCTTGGAAAAATGGCCCAGCACGTAGTCCTTAAGATCGTATGCTTTGGGCTTCTCTCCCACTCCTATACGCACGCGGGGGAATATCTCTGTCCCAAGATGAGATATAATGTTCTTCATTCCGTTATGTCCTCCGGCACTGCCCTGCTTGCGTATCCGGATATTTCCCGGATCAAGATATATGTCGTCATAAATTACGATCAGATCGGTCTCGGGGTCTGTCTTATAGTAACCCACTGCCTCACGTATGCTCTCTCCGCTTAAGTTCATGTAGGTAAGAGGTTTAAGCAGGATGACCTTTTCTCCGTTTATTATCCCCTTGCCGATCAGCCCTTTGAACTTGGTGGTATCAACACTGATACTATGCTTGTCGGCCAGTATATCCAGCGTGTCATATCCGACGTTATGCCTTGTATGTGCGTATTCCCTGCCCGGATTGCCCAGGCCTGCTATTATATGCATTTTCTCTCCTTTATCATCAGAGTTCTTTCCCCTGATCAGCTCGATTATCTTATTCCACATTTCCCTGTAAAACACATTTCCATATATATTTGTTTATTTCGTTTACCGTAGTTCCCTAACCTCTAACAACTATATGTTATATCCCCTCAAACGTCAAGAAGCCGGAAACATGATAAATGCTTCCGGCTTCTTATTAATCTAATCTATATGCTATGCCAGCTCGTCCTCTGATTTCTCATATGCATTAAGGATCGCAGTCTGTATCTTATCCCTCGCATGTGTGTTGATCGGATGAGCTATGTCCCTGTAATCTCCTTCTGATGTCTTTCTTGACGGCATTGCTATAAACAATCCTCTGTCTCCCTGAATAACCTTGATGTCATGTACTACAAACGCATCGTCTATCGTGATCGATGCTACGCCTCTGAGCTTGCCTTCCGGCTGCTCAATCTTACGTATCCTTACGTCCGTAATTTCCATTTCCTTTTACTTCTCCTTTATTGCTATTTATTTCTTTTTTAATCTTTATATCTGTTCTTACACAGATTGATAGATCATCTCAGGATGCAACACGGATTGATCCGTTGCTTCGCAACTTCCTCATGGTCTTGCGGGTCTCTGAAACAAATAGCCCTTCATGCAGGCATGAGGCTATTTGTTTCGGAACCCTGTTGCATCAGAATACATATCTTTCGTTTTTCTCCAAAACGATCTTTATTTCACCTTCGCCCTTGTAATATGAGTTCGCACGTATTGTATCGCGGCTCTCTACTATGCAGTTCTCAATATAGGTATTGTCTCCTATATAAACATCGTTAAGTATGATCGAATTCTTGATCACACAGTTATTGCCGACGAATACCTTCTTAAAGATAACTGAATCCTCTACCGTACCGTTAATGATCGAGCCCGATGCCACAAGCGAATTCTTAACGCTGGTTCCTACGTTGTACTTGGCCGGCGGCAGATCGTCGATCTTACTGTAAACATCCGGATAAGTCTTAAAGAAGTAGTCACGTACCTCAGGCTTTAAGAAATCCATATTGGTTCTGTAGTAATCCTCTACCGACGCTATGTTGCTCCAGTATGTATCCATCTTATAGCCATAGATACGCTTGATATTCTTATACCTTATCAGGATATCCCTTACGAAATCGTAACGGTCTTCTTCAGCGCACTTCTCGATGAGCTCTATCAGCTGTCTTCTTCTTATTACATAGATACCGCAGGAAATGATATTGCTCTTGGCTACTACCGGCTTCTCCTCGAATTCCTCAACCCTGTTATCCTTATCAAGCCTCATGATACCGTATCTCTCGGAATCATCCGAACAGTCCTCACTCTTGCAGACAACCGTGATATCGGCCTTCTTGTCGATATGGTACTCAAGCACCTTGTTGTAGTCCATCTTATAGATTCCGTCGCCGCTGGCGATAACTACATACGGCTCATGGCTGTTCTTAAGGAAGCTTAAGTTCTGGTAAATAGCATCCGCAGTACCTCTGAACCAGAAGTTATTCTCTACCGTAACTGTCGGCGTAAATACGAACAGACCGCCCTGCTTACGACCGAAATCCCACCACTTGGATGAACTGAGATGCTCATTAAGTGAACGTGCATTATACTGTGTCAGCACTCCGACCTTGGCGATATGCGAGTTGGTCATATTACTTAATGCAAAATCAATCGCCCTGTAGCTTCCGGCAACGGGCATTGCCGCGATCGCCCTTTTCTGTGACAGCTCCCTCATTCTGAAGCTGTTTCCTCCTGCCAAAATAAGTCCTATCGCTCTCATGATCAATCACCCGCCTTTACAAAAGTCTTACCACTGTCAAGTTTGCCGTTTTCATAGTCCGAAGCTTCTGTATTCCCGGAAACCATGCTGTTCTTGCCAATAGTGATATTGTCAGGTATCTGCGACCACTCACCGATGGTAACAATACCGTTTGTATAGATCGTGGGATCGGTCTCATTCTCTCTCTCATCGAACGCACCGAGTGTAACCTTGTTTCCCAGTACCGCATTCTCAGCGATTATACCCTTCTCGATAACACAGTCATCTCCGATGGTAACCTCGTTCATTATGATCGAATCTCTTACTACTGTTCCCTTGCCTATCGTTACTCCACAGCCTATTACGGAATTAAATACCTGACCGTAAATATTGCTGCCTTCGCCGATTATACTCTTCTCTATAACGCTTTCCTTGCTTATATACTGAGGCGGCAGTGTATCGCTCTTGGTATAGATCTTCCAGTATTCCTCATAGAGATTGAATTCCGGAATAATATCTATAAGCTCCATATTGGCTTCCCAATAGGAATTAAGAGTTCCGACATCCTTCCAATAGCCGTTGAACTCGTATGCATATTCCGGCATGCCCTTCTTATGGCAATACGGAATAACATGCTTACCAAAGTCAAGTGCCGGCTGGTCTGCAAGCGTTACAAGCGCTTCCTTAAGCGTCTTCCAGTTGAATATATAGATACCCATTGATGCAAGATTGCTTCTGGGATTCTCCGGCTTCTCTTCGAAATCCGTTATCTTCTTATCGTCATCCGTTATAACGATACCGAATCTCTTGGCTTCCTCATAAGGCACGGGCATAACAGCGATCGTAACCTCGGACTTATTGCTCTTATGGAAGTCAAGCATAACCTCATAGTCCATCTTATAGATGTGGTCACCCGAAAGGATGAGCACATACTCAGGATTGAACATCTCCATGTACGCCAGGTTCTGATAAATTGCGTTAGCCGTACCCGTATACCATTCGGTATTACCCACCTGTTCATAAGGCGGCAGAACCGTAACGCCTCCGGAGTTCCTGTCAAGATCCCACGGGATACCGATACCGATATGCGTATTCAGCCTAAGCGGCTGATACTGAGTAAGCACACCTACTGTATCTACGCCGGAATTGATACAGTTACTCAAAGGGAAATCGATGATCCTGTACTTGCCGCCGAACGATACCGCCGGCTTGGCAACCTTGGATGTGAGGATTCCCAGTCTGCTTCCCTGCCCACCGGCAAGAAGCATGGCAATCATTTCTTTCTTAATCACGCTATCACCTCTTGTCTGTTAATAGTCTGAATAGTTGCCTGAATTTTCATTACATTCAGGACAATATGTCATATAAAACAGTATATCACACAATTCATTAATAGTGAATAAAAAATGTGCAAAATCACAAGTGATTTTGCACATTTTTACTATTAATTACTTTTTCCAGTTTAATTATTACATGAAATTCTTATAACACCGACGATAAATCGCCTAATAATATCCGTCAAACAGATCCCAGACATAGTCTTCCGCATATGCTACCTGCCATGCAGCCACTCCAGCAAGGTTATTCTGCTTCATGACCTCCAGCTTCGCCGTAAGCGATTCCCTGTCCTCAAGCCAGATTTCGTAGGTCTTTCCGCCCTTCTGCCATGTGGCGTAATTCTGCTGGGTCACCTCATCCCAGGCAGGCTGGCCGTTTGCGTTGGCACTTATGACACCATCTGCCATCTTAAGTGTCTGAACCTCCAGCGTGTAGGGAATTATGTCCTCTTCATCCTTATTGATCTCATTGCCCTCGTCATCCCAGCTTACCATCTCATCCTCTATCTGTTCCTGAGTCTTGGGCGTTTCAATCCACAGACGGGTATAGAGCGGAACTCCGTTTATGACTTTTTCAGGGGGCACAACCGAAACCGTATTCTCGATTCCGGATCTTACATACTCTATGGATGCCACCGAACCTGCTTCGGCACCGCCTGCGTAATGCTCATCATACCCCATGATTATCACATAATCCGCAAACACACCCTGCTCGGGTCTGTTATAATGATCGTTAAATCCCATGGGTACATAATTATCAACCGACAGTATAAGGCCTCTTCGCCTGCACTCTATTGACATCTCTCTTATAAGCTGTGCAAAATGCGGTCCCGATTCAGTGGGAATAGTTTCAACGTCCACATTGATACCGTCAAGGTCATATTGCGCTGCGTAATCCATCAGCTGCTTGATCACGCTTGCTCTCTTTGATGCAGAAGAGAACACCTCATAGGAGCTTACTTCAAGATGCTGAAGATTATCAAACACCGCCCAGACCTGTACGCCTGCCGCATGAGCCGTATCCACATATGCTTTACTTCCTATGGAAGTTATGCTTCCGTTATTATCCGTTATAGTAAACCAGGTAGGTGAAATTACATTAAGCCCCTTAGCTCCTGCCAATATCGAACCTACCGCATCTGCTCCGGAATCGGCTACCGTATTATGCCATGCCATAATTACAGGCTTCCCAAGAGAATTGGAAGGAATATTAAGCGCCACATCTTCGGTAGCTGCTTCCTGCGGCTCTTCACGGGTATCCGAGAGGAATTTATTCTCGATATATCCTATCCTGAGATCATCTGTCTCAACCTTGGACCATTCCTCGCCCTTATCAAGTACTATCAGGCTGTCTCCTGCTTTAAGCTCTTTAAGCACATCGCTTTTCTTATCTTCCGCAATTCTGACTGCCTGATCTTTCAGCATATCGGCCTTGGTATCGTTACCCCATTCTTCCCTGATCGTGATCCTGTAGGGCTCACCGTTCCCACCGAACATATCAAAGGTCAGGTTCTTATACAGCTTAAGATACTCAAGCGCAATATATGTATCTTCACCCTTTACCACAAAAGGACTGTAATCAACAGTTCTGCTGCCGCCCATATATGTAATGGAGCCGGGCGATGCCTTGGCTGAATCAATCGAATCAGCCCTTGTATACAGATAACTGTCCGATTCAGCATCATAATAGAATCTGTCGTTGAACTCGTCATTGACATCACTGAGCAATACATATGGCTGGCCGTCAAATACAGGTACCGTCTCCTCTGTGATCTCTCCGTCCCTTACTATCACAGCCCTGTCATCATCACTTATATTATAGTAGGAATACAAATCCGCCTTCTGGGATGAATATTTAAGACTGTCAAGCATTCCTGAACCAAGCGCCACCGCAACCACTATTAATATAAGAAAAATTGCAATGATCGGAGGAAGCAATGCATGAAGCAGTTCTTTCTTCTTCTGCTTCTTGGAAACACTTCTTCTTTTCATTGTACTGTTTGCGGTTCCGCTGCGGTACTGCCTGTTATTGTTATTACCGGGAGCCCTCATCCCGGCATTCTGGTTTCCATAATCATCATATCCCCTTTGCTTCAAAACTACCCCTCCTGTTATATGTAATAATGCAATTTATACATCACGTTCTTTTTCCCATGTAACTATACCGAACAGGTAAGTCATAAGGAATCCACCTTACTATCACAATAATGTAACATAATTGCAATAAATTGGCAAATCAAAAAAGCTCCGGACATAATGTCCGGAGCCCTGATCTTTCAGATACTATTCTCAGATAGCCTCATGGAAGGTTCTTGAGATAACGTCTGCCTGCTGCTCGGGTGTTAACTTAATGAAGTTAACTGCATAGCCCGATACACGGATCGTAAGTTGAGGATAGTTCTCGGGATGCTTCTGAGCATCTACAAGAGTATCCCTGTTAAGTACGTTTACATTAAGATGATGTCCACCCTTTGTAGCATAACCGTCAAGTAATGATACAAGGTTATCAATCTGCTGCTGATTAGCTTCTGCTGCCATAATATTTTCCTCCTTTTGTTTACTAAGTTAAGTAGATAACGGATTGCTCCGTGCTTTCTTTCAGATAACGGATTGCTCCGTGCTTCGCACTCCCACAATCCAACGCCCATTCGCAATCCGCTCATTTGCTGCGCAAATGGCTACTTGCTCATGTTCGTTAAGTCCTCAAGGTCTTCCGGTTCTTCATGCAAGCATGGAACCGTCAGACTTTGAGTCCTTTTATCTATGCATAATCATCCAGGCCCTGGTGGAGCGTTGGTACGCTGCATGCCAAAGGGGTTCTGGAACAGTCGGTGCATCCCATGGTCTCAACGTTTACCGCTTCTTCCACTTTATCGTCGGTATCAACATTGATATGTCCAACACCCTTACCGACCGAACCGTCTAAGAATGCTACTAAATCGTCAATGTTCTTATTGGTATTATCATCCATGTGACCTGCCTCCTGTTATTTCCGATTCTGTTTATCCGTCCCGCCCAGGAGAATCATATGTCCCCCTGAGCGAAAGCGGGATTAAGCTCTGTTATTTCTTACTTGTTAAGATCAAGCTCGATATCGCCTGCAAATACCTTATCTTCCTTGCCGAGAGCTCCGGGGATGATGGTGAAGGTATTTGAGATACCATCCTGTGCATCCTTGAAAGGAAGCTTACTTACTGATGCAAGTGAAGCAACTGCACCATGGGTATCACGGCCATGCATCGGGTTAGCGCCGGGTGCGAAAGGCTGTCCTGCACTACGTCCGTCAGGTGTGTTACCTGTTGCCTTACCGTAAGTAACGTTTGAAGTAATGGTAA
>JAEEGL010342036.1_pt1 | contig 23346 bp, 20 predicted proteins | sample 9134231 | NCBI WGS metagenome assembly JAEEGL01 (sample SAMN16246548, study PRJNA631951) | gut metagenome | biome: gut microbiome; feature: rumen; material: fiber-attached | host: Bos | place: Iran: Karaj | collected 2018-10
CAAAGAATTGTGGCCTTGGATCAAAAGCTGCCATGAAGATTTATGATGAACTACACAACGGCATTAAAAAAGCTCTTTTAGATTCTGCAGAAGAATTATCTAACACAGGATTTACAGAAGCGCAGTCTATAGCAGAAAAAATAAGAATGAGAAAGCATTAATGCCCAACCATTCTCATTTACACCTTTCCCAAATAGATTTATAATCATCTTATGAACAAGAAAAACATCTATGCACTGGTTATAATTTTTGGTTTGTTGGTACAAAGCGTTTTTGCAATAAAGATTCCGACTGGCGATAATATTCGAATTCAGGACACAAAGGAAGAAGGAGACGCAATTGTAGAAGCTGTAATTGGAGGAACTGAGCCTCCGCTAATAACAACTCCATTGGGCAAGTTAAAGGCGACTGTTGGTTCTACACTGTATTTTTATCCAAGCGGGGCCCTGGCAAAAATCTGTCTTACAGAAGAAGGCCAGAGAATTGAAACCCCTATAGGGACAATGATTCTTGCAAATAAGTTTATTTCTTATAACGAACGCGAGACAACTTATTGTGAATTTTATGAATCTGGTAGTCCAAAGGTTCTTTATTGTAAGGAAGATTATTCATATGTAGGGGAATTCAATCTGAAAATAGGGAACTATACTTACTCGCCGAATTATTCTAGGTCTAAACTTCGGCCTATATATTTTTATGATAGTAATGACTGTAATGATTTGAGAGTAAAAGAATTGTATACCGACTACATTTATGAAAATGGTAGGACAGTATACTCAATGATTTATACCAACAAAACAGGAACATTTGATATTGCAATAGGTCAGGAAACTATAGAATTCCATGAAAATGGACTTATTAAGACTGCCAAATTGTATAAGTCTTCAGAAAGTCCTATCATAATTGACGACAACGAAGTTTATGCAGAAGCAGGTAAAACAATATCTTTTTATAGCGACGGAAGTATTGCCGAATTTACTTCAGCCGATTTATGTATTACAACACTTAATGGAACAAAACTAAAAATGCCGGCCGGGTACAGAATAGCTTTGTGGGAAAACGGTAGTATTAAAATATGTACTATAAGTAATGATCTTATATACAATTCAAAAATCCTGCATAGCGCTTTGGATGGAAAAACGGAATGCTGGTTTAACCAGGACGGAACTCTAAAGGGGTACTATTCCGATAGAGGCATGGCAAATGAATTATACGAAGACGGAAGTATAAAATCTATTGTTAGAATGAATTATAACGATGAATGGGAACTGGAATATAGTCGTGATCGATATGGACACTCTTACTATCTTAGGTCTCCAATATATAATAGTTCCAATACGGCTAGATATTATATACAGGACAAAAATGACCAGATTGCATCTGTAATCGTTGACGACCAAGGAGAACCCATAGGCTATTACGCCGTTAAAAAAGACGAAAACAATGAGATTATCCGCGATTCATTCGGCGTTCCAGTTGCAGACGACATCCCAAAAACTCTTTCTGAACCAGAGTATGGATATTACGGAAAATAAGTTTATTCCGCAGTAAAAGCATCAATTCTTTCAAAAACCATTGTTGCCTGAATTTTATCTCCGCCAAGAAAACCTTTGGAACCAGAAGATGTTGTTGTTATTGTATGCAGCCTGTATCCTTTTTCAGCTTGCTCATTTATTGCAGCCTGCAAATTTGTCAAACTCGAGATTCCCGAACCAGTACCAATAAATTTTTCTGTTAAAACAACCTGCAAAACTACGTATTTGTCTCCCTTAGATCCATGTGCCTTAAGTGTTCCAGAATCAAAACCAAATGCCATAATAAACTCCTTTGTTAAATGATTTTGATTAAATTATATCATCGTTTGGGGATTTAACAATAAAAATGGGGGTGGGATAATTGTAATGTTACAGTAATTGCAATAACAAGTTGAAAATAGTTCAAAAAAATTAAGATATCCTTTTATATATCATGTACAGTTCTGAATACTGACTTATGTCCGTGCCTTTCGGAATGAAAATACGAATCTTCCTGTACACCTGAAAAATTTTCACAATGCCATTCTTTGGCACTTTGACCTTGTATAATAAAATCCATAAAACGTAAATTATGGAGGAACAAGTTATGTTCGAAGTTATTATTGGTTGTACATTTTTGTTGTGGTGTGTTTTTGGTGGCATTCTAGCACAGATAGCAGGATAGGGCGTTCCCTGCAAATCGCTAACGTTAAAATTCTCCAATGCCGTTCGTTGGCACCTTGATGAAATACAATATTAATCATAAAACTATTAAAAGGAGGAATTTATGTTACTGGCTCTAGGAATTATAATTTTCGTAATAGGTTGTTGTTTATCTTCTTATGAAGATAAATCCTATAATGAACAAGTACGTTTGGAACAGCGCCACAAAGAACTCATACGGGCCTTAAGCGAATTACAAAAAAACTCTGTAGCGCCACGTAAAATAAAACAAGTTCGTAGAAGACTTGCAGTGGATAGGGAAGGCAATTTGCTTGGGGAAGAGATTACAGAGGAAGTAGTGGAGGATAACGATTTATGAATGTTTCGAATTTAATTATGTTTTGGGCGACAGTCTTAAGTCCAATTATTGGTGTCATTGCAATAATTGTGGCACTCGTGATTGCTCATCAGTCTTCAAAAGATACTAAAAGACAGATTACAGGTATTTATGAGCTTATGGATATTGTTGTTGCAGCACAAAATCCAGGTATGTTGGAGGCCAAAAGACAATATGTTTCACAACTAGATCTTATTAACCATCAAATTAAAGAAGCTGAAATAGATTTAAATACAGTTCATCATCCATTCCGTGGGCGTGGTGCTCCGATTGAGGATATAGAGGCCGATATGGAAGACAGGGAACGATTAGAGAATTTATCTCGCTTAAAGCAAATAAAAGCTGTATTGGAATCAAAATTGCAATCTATCGAAACCTATTTAGATAAGGTGCAAAAATAAATATCATCCTTTGATTTCAAGAGTTGGATCGTTTGATTCTTCAAGCCATTCAATTATCTGGGAAGTGACATTTTCAATTTTCTGCTTTGAGTTTTTACCACGAATGGCACATTCCCAGACAGTGCAAACACGCCAACACTGCTCCTGGTAATACTTAAGGTTTTCTGCATCACGTTCTTTGTTGCGTGTAAACTTCTTTTCCCAGAATGTTGTATTGGATTTTGGGAAAACAAAATATTGGCAATTTTCATGTGCATGCCAAAAGCATCCGTTTATGAAAATTACAGCGTAGTATTTAGGAAATATAAGGTCTGGTTTTCCAGGGTATCGTTTATCACATATACGGTAGCGAAAGCCGGCTTTGAAAAGGGCAGAGCGGATTTTTTTTTCCGGCTTTGTGTTTTTGGCACGGATGTGAGACATATTTTTGTGGCGATCGGAAGGGGAAAGAGTGTCCATATTGAAAAATAATAATTCTTATTCAGAATTTTTTCTATAATTATATATAAAGGTATGGTATAATAAAACACTACAATAAGGTTGGTAAACAATGAATATTGATTTGACTGAAGGTAAATATTTAGAAGTTTGGGGTTGGATTCAGAAAGCTAGAAGAAATAATAAGAGTTGGGAAGAAATAAAATTTGGTTTTGGTTCAACAGAAGATGAGCTTTCTGTATTTCTTCATAAAAGAATTGTTGAAGACTTTTGGCCAGATAATATTACAAAAGAACTTTTCTGGGAAATTATAGACGAACAGAGGCGAATAGAAGATAACCAGGATTCAGGATTTATTTCTTCTAATCCTGATAAACCTAATCCGCTTATTCCTTCTCCTATTGAGGGGTCTGCATGGCAATGTTATAAAGAAACCTTAAAAGATAACCATTTTGATTTTGAAACAAGAACAACTATAGAAAATACAACAGCCAAAATTTTATCATATTTATCAAATAATACTTACGATATGGAAAGAAATGATGTTGTAAAAGGGCTTGTAATCGGTAACGTACAGTCAGGAAAAACTGCAAACATGGAAGCTCTTATGTCTATGACCGCAGATAATGGCTGGAACATGTATATTATTTTATCAGGTACAATTGAAAATCTTAGAAAGCAGACACAGCAACGATTTAAAGATGACCTATTCAAACACCATGGTACAATAAATTGGGATGAAATAGATAGGCCTGAATTAGGAAAATCAAAATCTGCTCAGGAATTATATCTTAAGAAAACAGATAATATACGTTATTTTACTGTCTGTTTGAAAAATTCAACCCGTCTTAACAGATTAATCAAGTGGTTACAGGCTGATAAGAATCAAATGAAGAACATGAGGATTCTTGTCATTGATGATGAATCAGATCAGGCTGGCGTAAATACTGCTAACATTGATGAAGATGAAAAAACAAAAATCTATAAATGTATTACAAATCTTATCAATCAAAAAACAGTTAATGATGAAATAGCACCGGAAAAATTTGGTGCTATGAATTATATAGGATATACTGCAACTCCTTATGCAAACATGTTAAATGATCCTAGATGTGAATCGTTATATCCGAAGAACTTTATTTCAACATTATCGGTTTCTCATCAATACTTTGGACCTCAACAAATATTCGGTAATGATGATTTAGGTTATAGAGGTTTACCAATTGTAAATGAAATAGATGAAGACGAAATAGCAAACTTAATAGATTTACATTTAACAGCAGATGCCGAAGATTTACCTGTTTCTCTTAAAGAATCTCTTTTATGGTTTATTTGTGGTGCAGCATGCATGAGAAGCTTGAAATCTACAAAGCCGGTCAGCATGCTTATTCATACAAGCCAAAAAACAGATCATCATGCTAATATAGCAAAAGCGATTCAACAATGGTTGGATATAACTTCTATAGAAACAATAATTGATGAATGTGAGTCTATATGGAAAAAACAGACTGAAAAATTTGATTTTGAAAAATTAACAGAATTATATTCTGATTATAAAGTTGATGAGAATACTTTTAAAGAATATCCATCGTTCGAAACTATTAAACCTTTTATTAAAGCTATGCTTTCTATAAGTGACAGAAAATACACTCATATTGAGCTTTCGGATGACAAGAAAAAAGAATTCAATAGAGGAATCCATATCTGTGTAGACAACTGTAAGAATACTGCTCCAAAAAATAACCCCGATGATGGAACTTATTATCATCTGCGTTTAGCATATCCGGGTAAAGATGATAAACTTGATTTTGCGCCTGCTTTTATTGTTATAGGTGGTGCAACTTTATCCAGAGGTCTTACAATAGAAGGACTTATCAGTTCTTATTTCTTACGATCTGTAGGCCAAGCTGATTCATTAATGCAGATGGGAAGGTGGTTTGGATATAGAAAAGGTTACGAGCTTTTACCAAGATTATGGCTTACAGAAGATACAATCAAGCAATTTAAATATCTTTCATCAATGGATAATGAATTACGAGATACAATCAAGGAAATGGAAAAAGCTGGGAAAAGCCCTTATGATTATAGAATCAGAATCAAGCTTCCAAAAGAGCAAGGCTTAATTGCATTAACAAGCAAAAACAAAATGCAATCTGTTAAGGAAAAAAGAGATTATTCTGGGACCTATAAACAGACATATAAATTTGATAACAATGAAGAAACCATGCAGCATAATATCGAAGCCTTTGAGACTTTCCTTGATAAATTGGGAGCTCCCCAAAGTGGTGGTAAAAATAAATATGGAGAAAGTGCTCAAATATGGAAATGTATTAGAGTAGAAACAATATTATCTTTCCTTGAAAGTTACAAATTTTCGCAGGCTCTGCCAGAATGTGAAAATGTTGTGAAATGGATTAAAACAGATAAGGTAAAAAACGTTTTAGGTCTATGGAATGTTGTATTAGCAGGAAATAAGAACCCTTCTGACAAATTAGGTGTGTATGAACATAATGATTATTCTGTTAATAAGGTAAATCGTAGCAAATATAATAAAAAGCTTGAGGAAAATGATTCAATAATAAATTTAGGCACTTTAAGAAATCCTTTTGATTTGATTGCAGATATTGATATTTCTAAGGACCAGAATCTTATTACACCAATCAGTGAGGTTACAGCAAGTAAAGTAAAACAGTTAAGACGACGTTCTTCTGAAAAAGAAACTCCACAGCTTCTTATTTATGTTGTTTCTGCTAATTCAACAGCAGATGATGATAAAGAGAACCGAATCTCATTGGGTATAAATCATGATTTGATAGGTTTAAGTATTAATATTCCTGAACAATCAGAATCGACAGCAGATGAAGTAGATAACGAATATTATGAAATCGATTTTGAAAAATATGGAATTAAGAGTTCTGTCGATATTAAGGGAGAAGATGAATAATGGATCAGCTGGTTGATACCCATTCAAAATTTGGATCAAACGGGAAACATGTTCTCCGCTCCATGCAGGATAATAATGAAATACCTTTGGTTGATTTGTTTGTAAGAGAAGCAATTCAGAACAGTCTTGATGCGGGGGCAGGAAAAACTACTAAGGATTATATAGATGTAAACTTTATTCTTGGTAAATTTGATCGTGCAAAATTAAATAAAGAGTTATCAGGTTCTACAGAACTACTGAATAAAGATTTTCCAGAAAAACAATATGAATTTATTGCAGTAAGGGATTGTAATACTGTAGGGCTCAATGGGAAAATAGAAGATTCTGAATATAAGGAAGGAGAACCATTTGGAAATTTCAAGAAACTTGTCTATGAAATTGGAGAACCTCAAGAAACCGATGGTTCAGGAGGTTCCTGGGGATTAGGAAAGACTGTATATTTTAGAATAGGTATAGGAATTGTTTTATATTATACCAGGTTCAGAGATGAGAAAGGAAAAAGTGTTTCAAGATTAGCTGCAACAATAGTCGAAGATAAGAATGATATACGATATCAGCCAAAGTTGGATAATAAATTAAGATCAGGAATTTCCTGGTGGGGAAAGAATAAAACTGAAGAAGACACCATTCCTATTACAGATACGGGCAAGATTTCAGAAATTCTAAGTTATTTTAATATTGAGCCTTTCTCTGTTTTGGAAACAGGAACAATTATTATCATTCCATATATTGATCGAGATAAACTTATAAACAGTAATCTTTTTACATATGAAGATTTAGATGGAAAAACAAAAATTCCATATTGGGATAATACATTAGAAGATTCATTAAAGATGGCGATTCAAAGATGGTATTTTCCACGAATAAATAATGTGGATTATAAATACGGACAGTATCTAAAAGTTGCTGTTGGTAGTGAATATATTGAACCCAAGAAATTTGCTCCGCTTTTTAGAGTTTTATGGGAAATGTATAAAGTAGCTTCAGCAGGCTGCAAGTTACATGATGATTCTTTTTGTACTTTGAATGCTATTCTTCCTAAGGAAACTTCAATTGAAGTCAAAAAATATTTTCAGGGTAATGATGAAATTGGTAGTTTTGTTTATGCAAAAGTAAAAGGGATCCTTGATTCAGGACAATCTTTGTTCCAGATTAAACCATACTATTACATAAACAATAATCCAGACACGTCTTCAAGAAATAGACCTATTATTCCTTTTGTAAGAAAACCGGGATTGATAATTAATTATAATGTAGATGCTTCATGGATTAATAAAGAATTTGATGTTACAGATGATGAATACATTATTGGTATATTTGTTCTTCGCTCTTCAAACAGATTAAAGGAAGAATATGGTGAAAATCTTACTTTGGAAGAATATATAAGGAGTGGAGAAAAGGCTCAGCATACAGAATGGATTGATCAAACAAAAAATCAGAAACAATTAAAGATTGTGTATTATATCAAGAAAAGAATTAAAGAAGAACTTGTTGAAAATTTTAATATTACAAAGAATAGTACTCTTGCATTAACACAATCTTCTTTCAGTCATAAGTTTGGAGTAATTTTGCCACCATTAAATTTTGGACATGGTTCTGCATTTGCAGGAGGAAAGACAGGCACAAAAACTAAGACAGGTGGAAATGTTCGAAAGAAAACAGAAAAGAGTGAACTTGTTTTAGATTATGACAATATTAAATATTCAAAAGATGGACTGACCCTTAAAGGGAATCTATATGTTGGAAAGAAACCGGGCATAGTTAATATTTCTCTTAATGTTGATTCAGAAGGAAAAGTATCCAGCCTTGAAGAATGGCTTGATGAAGATAGGCTGGAAGCTCCTTTTGAATTTTTTAAGGTTACGGCTTCTGAAGAAATAAGATGCGATTATAAAAAATCTAATGATAAGAAAGTTTATGCGTTTGAATTTGATGCAAGAGAACTAACTTCAGAAACAGTCTCTATTTCTATTGAATTAAGGGTTTATAAACAGGATTTTGTTCCTGGAATTGTATTTAAAGAATATCCAGGAGAAGAAGAATGATATCAGTATTTCCCGTATTAAATCAAAAACTATTTAAGGTAATAGACTACTCATATGCAGATGTATTTGCAACAAAAATCAATACTTCTCTTATACCTTTAGAGTTACGAGATTCAGACGATGAAAATAATGTTAAGATCTTACAAGAATCGGATGATGAACCATGGTCATTAAAAGACAGTAATCTTTTGATTAAAAGAACTGTCTGTATAAAAAATCCAAAATTATTGTTTGGTGAACAAGGAATTGCCTGTAAGAAAAGTAAGATAGGTATAGGCTTACGATGGTCTTCTCAGAATTCACGACAGAGAAATATTTGTGAAATTGCAGAAATCGATTATAAAACTCAAGGTATTAAAAAGTCAGTTTCTGTGTCTTTCGAAAAATCTTCTTTGATTAATAACCTGGTATTAGAAACAATTCTGTATTTAAAAGAAAGCGGAATTCCTGAAAAAAATGAAAAATTTCTTGGAAATAAACAAGGTATTGTTTTAGGAGTATTAGATGGCATTAATATCCGTTTGGATGGGAATGGTTCTGAGTTTCCTATTTTTGAAGATGAAACTAGTTTGAGTTCAGATCCATTGTGGTCTTTGAAAGTAGATTGTAATGAACCTGCCTCAAGTTCTTTTTATGATTGTTTCCAGCTTTATTTGAATATTCATAATCCAAATTATAAATATGTGGACAAAACAAAAGAGACGTTTGACCCATATCTATTAATTGAGATTGTTTCGACCGCATTAACAATTCTTGTATTAAAGTTAAAAGAAGATCCTGATGATTGGAACGAGATGGATAATAATATCGGTCTTGAGGATGACTCCATATCTAAAGCGGTTTATTATTTTAAGCATGATTTAAATATGGATTTTGATAATCCTGCTTCAATTCATGAGAGTTTTAGAAGATACTATGAGCAGAAATTCAAAAGGGTGAAATAGAAATGTTAGATGTTAAAACTTGGAGTTCCAGAAAGTCCAAAAAAATATATAAACAATGGCTCGAGGATGGTTTTTGTCCTGATTATGATAAAGATTGGTTAACTGTCCGAAATGATTTAATTGCATTGTATAATAAAGTTGAAATTGAAATAAAGAAAGCTGAATCTAAGAAAGAATACTTTACAGATCTCTTATTTGGTATTGAATTATTCCAGTATTTTACTCCAAACAAAAATGGGTTTTCTTTAAGGACCGCAGAGGATCCGGATTTCTGGACTTATTTAAGCATCAAGGTAATTCCGGATATAGTGGCCAAAAGATGGGACATTGTAGAAGGAAATGAAAACCGATATTTTGTTGATTCCAAAAAGACAAGAATCTGGCTCAGTCAGATATGGTGGTATGTGTATTTGACTTTCAATGATACTCTTGAGAATACAAAAAAGATTTTATTAAGCGAAGGTTTTACAACAGATACCATAATGCATCTTGTTGATCGAACAGGTTCTAAAGGTATTTTTATTGACGTTTATAGAGAAATAATCAATCAGTATTATCACTATGATAAAAAGCTTTTAGAAAATTCAAAAATTACCTATGCAAAATTATTTAAAAATGTAATGAAACTTAATACTTCAAAAATTCTGACATTTGAACCGCCTTTATACAAAGGTGGTGTAAAAGGATATGTTGCAGATTTGTTTGCAGAAGCAACAATTCGTAAGTAGAGGTAAAAAAAATGACATTATTACAGGAAATTAGAAATGATTTTACAGGTTTATCAGAAGGAATGACTATTGAACTTACTTGTTTGGAGGATAAATATAAAGCTATTGTAACTAAAACTAAGAAAGAAGGATTAATGGTTGGTTTCCCTGTAGATCCTGATTTTGAAGATATTTCTGAACCTTTTACTTCCTGTAAATATTTTACAGAAATGTTTACATATAAAGATGAAACAAAGAAGTATTTATTTCTGTCCTGTAAAATTCCAAATTATCAGCATGAGTTTGCATCACTCTGCTGTGAATTTCTTGAGCCAGGGCCAAGAGGACAATACAGGGAAGAGATATTAAAAAATCCTGCAGCATGGTGGAAAAAATGGACCGAAATATTAGGAAACTCCATTACAGAAAGAAATGTCTACTGTGTTATTGCAGAGATGATGGTTCTTGATAGTCTTTTCCAGAAAGATAAAACGGTAACCTGGCTTGCAGCAAAAGCCGGAGTGAGGGATATAGAATCTGATACAGAAACTGCTGAAGTAAAATCAACAATAAAGAGGACAGGTTATGAAGTTACAATAAGCAGTCCATATCAATTAGACAGTTCAAAACCTTTCTGGTTATATTTCTGCAGAATGGAAGAAGCAAAAACAGACGGCTATAGTATTAAAGATATGTATAATCTTCTTCTTAAACATGGGTACAATGAAATACAACTGAATAATGAATTACAAAGTCAGCGTTTAAACCTTGCAAGTCATGAATGTAATATAAAATATAAAGCTCTAGAAAAATTGAGATTTTTAGTAGACGAAAATTTTCCGCAGATTACAGATAGTTCTTTTATAGGCGGGCACAGACCTCAGGGAGTTGATAAAATCAAATATTCTGTACATCTTGATTCTATAAAGGGAGAAATCTGGAATTAGGTTTACACCATGATAAAAACATGGTATAATAAAAAGAAGGAAAAAAATGAAATTGGGGACAAATAAGGGTGGAAGACCGGCTGGTCGCATTAAAACAGCAAAAATCGAGATATCATTAGAACCTACAGTAAAAGAAGAATTTATGGCTCTTTTACATTCAGAAGGAAAGACTGCTTCTGTACAGGTGGGAGAATGGATTAAAGGGTATATTGCTGCTTCAAAAGAAAAAGGAGCAGTAAAATGAAAAAGATTTATAATTTCATAGATTTGTTTGCAGGATGTGGTGGACTTTCAGAAGGTTTTTTACAGACTGGAAAATACAATGGTTTAGCCCATGTTGAGTGGGAGACTCCAATGATAGAAACACTCCGTACCCGTCTTGTTGAAAAATGGAATCATACAAAAGATGATGCAAGAAAACGTGTTATAAAATTTGATGTCCAGAAAACAGAAGAATTGATACATGGTAATTGGAACGAAGAGACAAGAAAACTTTATGAAAAAGAAAACCATCCGGATATTGTTGAAAAGGGATTAGCCGGTCTTGTTGGGAAAGAACCGGTTGACCTGATTATCGGAGGCCCACCTTGTCAGGCATATTCACTTGCAGGGCGGGCACAGGATCCTCACAGCATGAAAGATGATTACAGAAATTATCTATTTGAGAGCTTTGTAAAGATTGTTGACTATTTCAAGCCCAAAGTATTTGTATTTGAAAATGTACCAGGTTTGTTGAGTGCCTGCCCGGGAGACATTCCTGTAAGAATTCGTATTTATGAGGCTTTTAAGGCTATCGGTTATGATATTAGAACTCCTGAAAATCTTAAAAACTCTGTTTACTGTGCAGAAGATTTTGATGTCCCTCAAAAAAGAAACCGTATAATTATTATCGGGGTAAGACATAATTCTAATTTTGATGTAGAAGAATTTTACGAAAGCCTTTCTGCACGTAAAAATACAACACATCATAAAACCGTTCGCGATGCTATTGGTAATTTACCTGTATTAATTCCAAGCGGAAAAGTTGAAAAAATCGGACGTGCTAATGTTTCTCATGTTCAGGAGAGTGGCGAAAAGATAGATCATCATGAGCCTCGGTACCACGGATTCAGAGACCAAAAACTCTTTAAAGAATGGCTTGCAAATAATATGAATAAATATTCTCAGCAGGCCAAAATGGAATTTTATACAAAAATAACAGGCCATACATCAAATCACGTGAAGTACAGAAACCTGGAATGGGATAAACCTTCTCCTACAATTGTTGCACATCTGTATAAGGACGGATATATGTTTATACATCCTGATATCAGACAGTTACGTACAATTACAATGAGGGAAGCCGCTTTGTTGCAGTCTTTCCCTCTAGATTACAGTTTTCCAGTTTCTAATTCCTACGCGTATCGCATGATCGGGAATGCAGTTCCTGTTTTATTTGCAAAGGGAATTGCAGAAGCTGTTTATGAAGTTTTAATTAAAAAGGATGTACAGTAAATGACAAGAGAAACAATGACAGAAGAAGACTTACAGAGAGCAGCCCATACAAATATCCTTGTAGCTTGTGAAGAAAGTCAAGCTGTATGTTCTAATTTCAGAAAGCTTGGATTTAATGCATACAGTTGTGATTTATTGCCATGCAGCGGTGGTCATCCTGAATGGCATTTTAACTGTGATGTTTTTGAAATCATAAATAATCATGGTGGAACTTTACAGAATGGTGAACAGGCTTTTATCGAGGGAAATTGGGATTTAATGGTTGCACATCCTCCCTGTACTTATCTTGCTGTTAGTGGTGCTCGTTGGTTCTATGATCCAAGAGATAAGGATGTTTTTCCTGTTGAAAATAGAAGACCGCATCCACGATTTCCAAACAGACGTCAGGACCAGGCCGATGGTAAAGCTTTCTTTCAAGCTTTGGCAGAACAGCCTATTCCAAGAATTGCTGTAGAAAATCCAATCGGAATCATGAATACACAATGGAAAAAACCACAGCAGATTGTACAACCTTATCATTTTGGAGATGAAGCTTCTAAAACAACCTGTTTATGGATAAAGAATCTGCCTCTTTTAAAACATACGAAAGAAGTTGGAAAAGGAGAGTGGGTTGAATTAAAGAGTGGGCGAAGACTTCCAAAATGGTATTCAGATGCTTTGGTAAAAGCCAAAACACCAGAAGAAAGACGTAATTTACGAAGTAAAACCTTCCCAGGTTTTGCACAAGCTATTGCAGAACAATGGGGTGAATATCTTTTACATCCTGAAAACTTTGAATCTGAAGAAATCGTCAGTTATGAAAAACAAAACTAAGGAGAAGTATTATGATTTATTATAACGATTTGGAAAAAAAAGTTTTTGACAACTCAAAGAAAGCTGATGAATTAATTGTTCTGTCAGGATATATTGGAATTGATCCAATTCAGCAGACACAGAATTTGAAATATGATACCAAGGTAATCTATGGAATGTATGAAGAAAGCGGTATCTCTGAGCAGCTTCATAATTCTGTAGTAAATGTTAATAATACTTTAGCTAAAACAGATGTCTTATATGCATCAAATGCTGTTCATTCAAAATGTTATATTTGGCGCAATGAAAATGAAATCGTTGACGCTCTAACAGGCTCTGCAAATTTTACAGTTCCCGGTTTATCAACTCCAGGTAGGGAATTACTAGCAGACGTAAGTCAAGATTCTTATAAGTTATTGAATGATTATGTGAATGATATAATAGCAGACTCAATCAATTGCTGTGACATAAAACGAGATGCACTTAAGATATCTAGTTTTGTTCAGCCTCAATTAGTTTCAAAAGATGGTATTATTCTTAAATCAGACATGAAATGTGAAGTATCTTTGTTAGGGAAAGATAATGAAGTTCCTGAAATGAGTGGTCTTAATTGGGGGCTTGCAAATGGGCACGTTGCAGAAGGGGATGCTTATATTCCGATTACAAAAAAAATGATAGAAGAATATCCTTTTTTGTTTCCACCAAAACAAATGCGAACAACAAAAGATTCTGATATTGGAAAGAAGAACAGACAAAATGATTATATCGAATTGATATGGGATGATGGCACAGTTATGAAAGGTCTTTTAGAAGGCAACCAGGAAATTAATGGAATTCAATATCCCAATAAGATAGCATCTTTCCCTAAGAAAAGTATTATGGGTTTCTATTTACGGGAAAGATTAGGAGTGGATTCTAAATACAGGATTAAAAGGTTAGATTTGGTCAAATACGGCAAAACGACAATAACTATTTCACTCGAAGGGGAAGGTGTTTATGGTATGAATTTTGCTCCTAATAACCGTACTGTTAGTTTAACAACACAGAAAGAACATCTATTACAAGCTGCAAGTAAATCGGATATTTATGGAGAATGAAAAGCGTTTTTAAGGAGGAAAAAATGATATATATAAAGAAAATATTTCCACAAGATGTTAATAATCAAATTGCCATACCAAAAGACCCATCGCTTTATTTTTTTAATCAGCCAATTACAAAAGGTGAAGAAAAGAAAATTACATTTATTTGTTATAATATTGATGGTACAATAAATGATAATCCAATTAATGCATCTATAAAAGGATATGATATAGAATGTAGGATTAATGGAGATTTCAAAGGTTACTTAAACTCAACATATAAGATTGAAATTGGCGATATTATTGCTTTTAAAAATGAATTACAAAATAATTATCATTTTATATATATAAAGAAAAATGAAATAACTAATAATATTCATCGAGTTTTTGAAATTTTTGATGATAATCATTGTTTATACGATGAATCAAATATTTTTAATAACAATACAACATTTAGCCGAAACAGAATTGTATTTGGAGCTCCTGGAACAGGTAAGAGTAATAAATTGAAAAAAGATATACCGTTGTGTGTTCCGAGTTTTTATATATTTCAAAGAGATAAGCTGTTAGAAGAACAAATAAAACAAGAAATTCTAAATAATCCAGATCCTAATCATATCGGCGATTGGGGGGCATATGTAGCAATAAAGCATTCTCAGTATTTTCAAAATTTGGAAAAATGGTTTTACAGTTCTAGTTTAGGTGGCAAATATAATAAATTTCTATTAGATACTTTCGGTTTGTCTGCAAAACAGCCAGAATTAATGATATCTGCATATCGTGGATTAAATATGTATAGAAAAGTTGATTTTGATGATTTTTATGAAAGGGTAACATTTCATCCTAATTATAGTTATGCTCAGTTTGTAGGAACATACAAACCAATTACGAAAATAGATAATGTAACAAAAAAAGAAGAAATAGCTTATGAATATGTGCCCGGACCTTTTATTAGAACCTATATAAAATCACAAAAGACAAATCATAATGTTCTTTTACTCATAGAAGAGATAAACAGAGCAAATGTAGCAGCTGTCTTTGGCGATGTATTCCAACTGCTTGATAGAGATGAGAATGGTAATAGCGAGTATCCCATAACAACAAGTCAAGATTTGCGTAATTTTTTGGCAAAACCTGAGAATTTGGGAGGAACCCCAGAAGATTATAAGACTTTATCAATTCCATCAAATATGTATATCTGGGCAACGATGAATAGTGCTGATCAGGGTGTGTTACCTATAGATGCTGCTTTTAAACGACGTTGGGATTTTGAATATATTGGAATTGATGATGGAGAAAGAAAAGAGGATGGTTCAGTTGATAATGTATTTTCATCATATACAATTCCTGTTCCTAGTGAATATGATAATGATAAAAAAGAAGTAACAGAATATAAACCTTGTAGTTGGAATAAAATACGTCACGCTATAAATGATAAACTAAGTTTAATAGATGGTATTAATGAAGATAAATTGTTAGGCCCATATTTCCTTTCAAAAAATGTTTTAGAGTGTGCCACAATTGCCGCAGAATTAAAGGAGCAGAAACAATATGCAGATCTCTTCAAGAGTAAAGTTTTAATGTATCTTTATGAAGATGTAGTAAAAATGAATCCTTCAGATTTGTTCAGCAAGGAAGAGTTTAAAGAAGGAGAGCCTTTGCGTTATTCAGTATTATGCAATAAATTTGATAAGGTCGGGTTAAATATTTTTGATAAGGATTTTATTAACTGATAATGAAACTATCTCACCAAAAGCTTTATTCTGGTTTTTTCAGGGAAATAAAAACTTTCTACACAATTAATGATTTAATGACGCTTCTTAAATCAAAAGAGGCGGAATTTATTTCTCTAGATCATGCAGATTATATATATAGAAAGCTTTTGGAACAAAATGTAATAAAATCTTGTACAAAAAAACAATATGATTTAAATGAACTAAATGAAGAGGAAGTTGTAGAAAGAGAAGAGAATGATTCTTCAATTTTAAATGATAATACAAAAGGCTTTTACTTTAAGTTTGTTGGTATTCTTTATATTGATGATTGCGTTTTAAAAGTATATCCCAAATATATAAATCTAAATCAAGATAGTGATCCTTTACCTGAAGATCTTGAAAAGGCTTCATATAAAGATAAAGCTGAAGTAGAAGAACATTTTAAACAGGTTCTTAATGTTATAAAAAAAATAAGCAATAAATCACAGTCGTTAAGTTTAAATATATTAACAAAAGATAATTATAATCATATTGGAATGCAAATTTTTATTTTGGAAGATTATTATAAAAACGGTCTTTATAATAATCTTGAAACTATAATAGAGACTAATGGCGAGGGTGAAATTGATTGGGATAAAACAATAAATGAAACAACATCAATAATTAAAAAACAAAAACCTTTTTATGTTGATCTACAGACAATAAATACCAAAAGTAATGAATTCGATTACTTTAAACTTTTACATGAAAGTATTCTTTGTGAATGTTCAAAGACATTAAGAGAAATAGGACTTCTTGAATATCTTGGTATGATTCCTTGTGAGCTTACGGGGATGGAGTTATCAAATTTTGGTGATTTAAATTATATCAAGTATCGTTTGCAGCAAGAAATAAGAACACAATTTGTTACACGAAAAAAAAATCAACTTATAACACTTTTAACTTATATTACAGAATCTACAAGTCATAAACAGTCTAATTCTTTGAAGCTATTTGGCTCTTATCATTTTGAACATATATGGGAAGTTGTTTGTAAAGCTGTATTTAATGATTTGTATAAGAATGATTATAGGATTGATAAGTCAAATTTGAGAGATAGTCCTTCTCTTGCCGAAATGGTAAATGCCGGGTTATTAAAGAAAGGTACAAGTCCAGACAGAACAGATGCAAATCTTTCATTTAAGAAACTGATTGAAGAAGTTGAATGGAATATTGATGGAGATCCATATAGACCAGATGGAAATTTAACACCAGATTTAATTTGTGTTGATAATAAAGAAAACTTTTATGTTTTAGATGCAAAATATTATATTGTTAAAATTGATACTGAAAAGAAGCAGATTCAAAATAACCCTGGGGTTCAGGATGTACTTAAACAGTTTGCATATGAAAGAGCTTATAATGGATTCTTAAAGGATTACTTATTTACCCATACTTTGAATGCTTTTATTTTGCCATCTAAATATTCTGATTGGGAAAAAGATAAAATAATAATTAGGAATCATAAAGGTTCTGTAAATTATAAACTAATGCAGAAAAGTTCGTATGAAAGCCTTGGACCTATTCAAGTTCTTGAGGCTGATCCAAAATTTTTATTTGAGAAATTTTTAGAAGGAATTGTTTGTCTTAGAGACTTAACAGAAACTCTCTTAGAGGAAAATTTATTACATAATATAAACAGACGTATAAGCAGTGATGGATTAAATTATGGATTAATTTTAGTTGGTCACATACGTTCAAACTACTATGAACAGATTAAAGATAAAACATTTTTTGATTTCTATTTTTATGATAAGGATAAATATCAGACAATTGCTGTGCATCCTGAAATAATGAATTGTTCAACTTTTATAGGATATGATTTTGATAATCCAGGTAAAACTGTAATAAGAGGAACTGTAAATCCGACTCTTAGAAAGATTAAGGGGAGCGAATTAAGAAAAGAATTAGAGAAACGGGGAATAAAAAAAGATACCGAAGATATGCCTAGTTATTATTGTATCAGTATAGAACAGGCAAATTGTGTTCTGTATTCTGATGCACAATTTAGTGAACTAAAAAAGAAGATAGAAGACGGACGAGGAAATTATTTGTTAGATAATTATGCTCCGAAAGTAATCGATCAAGAGTAAGCATATTCTATGGAAGTATGTATTCAAAAGAGAGAGGAACATACCGACTGTTACGAATTTGTAGAGATTATCATAAAGATTATAATATGTCGCAAGAACAAATAATTATCGAACAGGTATTTGCATAAAAGATTGGAAATATCTCTGAATTAATTTATACTTATTTATATTAAAAAATTTATCTCAAGAGGTAAAAAGATGACAGCTAATGTTGATGTTATTCCTATATATCAGTTATTTGGAAAAGATTTCTTTATTCCAGATTATCAAAGAGGTTATAGATGGGAGAAACAAGAAATTACGGATTTATTGAAAGATTTATATGAATATGCTAAAGCACATTATAATCATGAAACAACAAGTAAGTTTTATTGCTTACAGCCTCTTGTAGTTAAGGAAAAACAAAATGGCGCATATGAAGTTATTGATGGACAGCAAAGGCTTACAACAATTTATCTAATTTTAAATTATCTTAATAATAAGAATCCATTTAAATTAACTTATGAAACACGAACAAATTGTCATGATTTTTTCGAAAATCGTGAGTATCTGAAAATTGTTTCTACAAATCCAGATTTTTACCATATTTCAAAAGGGTATGATTATATAAAAGAATGGTTTGAGAAAACTCTCCCTGAAGAGGATCGTGCAAAAGCAAAGTTTTACATAGCAGAAACTATTAATGGGAAGGAGAATTTTAATGCTCGATTTATTTGGTATGAAACAATACAGGATTCAATCGAATTATTTACAAGCATGAATGAAGAGAAAATACCTCTTACTGATGCTGAATTAATTAAAGCATTATTATTCCAAAGTGATAAATACAAGAAGCCTTATGGCGATGTAATGAAATTAGATTCAGATATAAAACAAAATATTGATACTATGTCATCTGAATGGGATGCATATTCATGTAAATTACAAGATGATCGATTCTGGTATTTTCTGAATCATAAAGATGCCAAATCATCTAAAAGATTAGAATATATATTCAGTCTTATTGCAGAAAAATGGAATAATGAAGGTGATGAGAAATTAATTTCATATACTGGAGAAAAACCTAAACATTATGTGTATTTGATTTTTTTTGAAAAACTAAAATCATTAACCGATAAAGATTCAAAAAGCTCTTTTTCAGCTGTCCAAAAAATGTGGCAAGATGTTAAGGAATATTTTACAATTCTTGAAGAATGGTATAACGATAATGAATGGTTTCATTTGTTTGGTTATTATGTTGCGGTTTCTGAAGGGGTATCTGCATTTAAGGAAATCTCAGATTTACTTATAATGTTTTCTGACAGGACGAAGACAAAAGATAAGGAAGCGTTTAAAACAATAATAAAAGAAAAGATAGGTGAACATTTAAAAAATCTTTTGGATAAGAAAAAATTAAAAGATTTTACTTATCATGATTCAAATAATAAACCGCTTATTGATATTTTATTATTATTTAATGTGGATTCAATTGCTAAATGTAATAACGAAAATGCACGTTTTCCATTTGATTTATATTCAAAGCAAAAAGTGACTAGTCTTGAACATATTCATCCACAAAATCCTCAGAATTTAGAGGAAAATCAAGAATCCGCAAAGAATTGGTTGAATGTAACTGAAAGTTCTTTGAATAGAATAGTAACAACTCTTTCTGATACTAGTCTTACAAAAGGACAAGCATTAATAGAACGGATAGGAAAACTTAAACAGAATTATAGTCGTGAAGATTTTGTTGCTTTTTATAATGATTATTATAATTTCTATAATTCTTTAATCATGATTGATAATATTACAACTAGAAAAGAATTTCTGGAAAAAGAATTTCCGGATTTGTCGGAGAATAATTTAAATGAAATCATAGGTGCTGATTTTGAAGATACCATTTTTAATTTAGCTTTAGTAGATAAAGATACTAATAGTGCTCTAAACAATAGTTCTTTTGACGCTAAAAGAGAAATTCTGAATCAAAGAGAGTCATCAGATTGTTATGTACCTTTATGTACAAGAAGAGTTTTTACAAAATATTATTCACCTAAAAGTCTTGATATTCTTTATTGGCAACCTGAAGATAGAATACGATATTTTATTACAATAAAGAAAGTTGTTGATAAATACATTTCTATTTACAAATCTCAAAAAAAGTAGAGGGAAATAACGATGTCTAATGAAAATACTAATTTGATACAATACTCTTTAATAACACTACTCAATTCTGAAGAAATAAAAGATGTGAGAATTCCCGTAATCCAACGAGATTTTGCATATGGAAGAGAAGAAGAAGCAGATAAACGAAATCGTCTTATTGATAAATTATATAACCATTTAATCCCGAATGAACCAATTCCTTATATATTAAATTTCGTTTATGGCAAATTTGATGCAGATAAAAATTTCTATCCTATTGATGGGCAACAACGTTTAACGACACTTTATTTATTACATCTATATCTGGCAAAGAAAGAGAAAACAAAACAAGAATTTTCTAAACTAGAATATCTGAAAAAATTCCATTATGAATCTAGGAGGAATTCTGAAGATTTCTGTTCATATTTATTTTATGAAGATTTAGATTTTTCAGTAAAGAATTTGAAAGATTTTATTCAAAATCGTTCTTGGTTTCGAAATATTTGGAACAATGACGCTACCGTGTCTGCGATGTTAGTAATGTTGCAAGCTATTCATGAGAAATTTAAGAATACAGAAGAAATATATAAAAAATTAACCATACCAATGGAAAAAACAATTTCTTTTTATTTCTTGGATTTGGGTAAGAAAGATTTTGAATTAACAGATGAATTATACATAAAGATGAATGCTCGAGGAAAGCAATTATCTAATTTTGAAAATTATAAAGCAAGCTTTATTGATTTTTTAGAAAATAAATATCCATCAAAGAAGAATTATTTTACAAAGAAAATTGAATCAGACTGGACAGATTTATTTTGGGGATACAGAATTGATGAAGAACATTTTGATGAACGAATGCTTAACTTCTTTGATTTTTTCTCCGAACTTTCCTTTTTCAAAAATCATCCTGATGCAAAATCTGAAGACTATAATATAAGAAACATTGGGGAAATCTTTTTATCAGAGGATGATGTAACTTTATTATATGATTCTTTGGATTGGTTATATAATCTTTGCGATAAAAATGAAAATAAAGAAATCATAGCTAAACAAATTGATGGTTCTTTTAAGGGCAAAATTGATCTTTTTTTAGAGAATACTTTTGACGATAGCAATTGTAAATTATTATGGGATTCAGAAAGAAATATATTTATTGATATTTTAAACAATGGGTTAGATGTTCAGAGTCAGAGCCTTATCTTGTTCTACGAATTATTAAAATATGTAACTAAACATAAACTTCAAAATCCAACTGATGCTTTATTAAAACATTTACGATTGATAAGAAATCTACTTGCAGCTTCTCTTCAATTAAATGAAGATACTTATAATACTAATATTCGTTTAAACTATTTTGGTAATTACGAAAGACTATTTAGTAAATTAGATATGCCTTATGAAGAACTAATAACAAAAAACTTTGATTTGACAGGATCACGAATTACAAAAGAGTCTTTTGAGCATGAACGAGAAAAAATCAAATTAGTAATTGAGAAAAAAATAGATTATAATGTTATTTTGGAATTAGAAAATTTACCAATGTTTGAGGGATTAATTCATAATTTACAATTAGATTTGAATTATGAAAAAGCCTCTGATTATTTATCTGCAATAAAACAAATATGGTCTAAGAATGTTAAGAATAGATATATAAACATGGCTCTTGTAGCTTGTGGTTTTTTAGGATTGTATATTAGAAATTGCAATAATGGATGTTGGGAAAATTACTTTTTTGGAACAAAGTCAAATTGGAAAACCATTTTCGTCTATAATAAAACGGGTGATAATCAGAATAATATAAGAAATTCAATCCATACTTTACTCGATTTATTCTTATCAACAATAGGAGAAAATCCTGAAGATAAGCTTAAAACAATCATTAATTCTAAATTGAAAAATTATCAGAATTCTACTTGGGAATACTATTTTATGAAATATGCAGATATGTTTGCTATACCTGGATATATGAACTATTTTGCATGGATTTCCAATAATTTTGAAATTGAAAGTTTAAAGTACGCTTCATCGAATCCAACAAGCGGAAAGCATATTAATCCGTATGTGTATTTAGTCTGTATGAAAATAAACGACGATAAAATATGTAATCTAGAATCATGTAAAATACAACATGGAGAATATTCAAAATTAGTTCTACCGAAAGGTAAAGAATTAGAATGTATGGAAGATGGCTGGCGTATAAGAAAAACTTCTATTACAGATGCACAATTGATAAACAAATATGCAATGACTAGTAAAGAAGATTATTACTACTTTAGAGAAACTAAAGATGCAGATCGAATAGAAATTGCATTTAATTTTGTTAAAGATCTTTTAAATTTATAGATAAATCCACAATCGGATCTTTGCAGAGATTTGCGGAGATGACGCAACGCATGGGGAGACCATTTTTCCTGCGTTTTCCATCAAAATAAAAAAATCTCATCACACTCTCACCAAATGATAGCCTCCCGCACTATATTATTATATAGAAAAGGAGGCCACATTATGTCTAAATGGAGCAACGAACTTATTCAGATGACTCTGTCAGGAACTTTTCCTCTGGCAATAGTAAAAAATGAAGACCATGATTTTGGGATTGTTATGACGACGGAACCTAAGGTTGTTATCAATTCGATTCAGGCTGGAGCGTTTTTACCTGTGCCTTCAGAAGAAGTTATTGCAACTTTTGATTCAGTGGAGCAGATGGTCGATGCCGGCTGGGTCTTGGATTAGACATTTCTATTTTATAATATCATAGGCCATGGTATAATATAATCCAACAAAACAAAAAAAATAGGAGAACCAACCATGCCAATGATCGAAGCCAAGGTGACTATGCAGTTGCCTGCAGAAAAAAGAGATGTTTTAAAAGCGGAGTTTGGAAAAGCTATAAGCATTATGGGAAAGCCGGAATCTTATTTGATGATTAATCCGGTGGACAGTCAGGATTTGTACTTTGGCGGAAACAATCTTGAAAAAGGAGCTTATGTAGAAGTAAAAGTTCTTGGAA